>Ga0307474_10000792_pt1 | contig 22851 bp, 40 predicted proteins | sample atmos_gasesECM1C_2_FD_203312 | JGI IMG/M metagenome (GOLD analysis project Ga0307474, IMG submission 203312) | Hardwood forest soil microbial communities from Morgan-Monroe State Forest, Indiana, United States - atmos_gasesECM1C_05 | ecosystem: Environmental > Terrestrial > Soil > Temperate... | reverse complement strand
TACGCCAACCTCGATCCCATCTATGCGGAGATCGGCCGAGCCCTGGAAGCGGGCGCGCAGCACGCGCCACGGCGCCGCGCCAAACCGATCCCAGTCTTCGTTGGCGACTGGTACTTGGGGCGCCGCTGGTACGCGCATGGCAGACAGTCTCGATTGGTCAGCGCCGGCTTCTGAGTAGCCGTCGATCCTATCGCTTCTCGGAGCGTACTTGTAGGCTTGGACGTCCCCGTGAAGGTTGCGATCACCGACAGCGAGACCCTGCGCATGGCCGGGGGTTGGTACGGAGGAGCGGGCGATCCGCTCTACGCGATCGCGACGAGCCGCGGCGAGGGATTGCCTGAGGAGGTCGTCGAAGAGGCGATCGAGAACCTCTCCAAAGACCTGCGCCGGGTGAGGAAGCTCTCCAAGAACGACGCGCAGGTGAGGGAGTTCGGGGAGAACGGCACGCGGATCTATCAGCTCGGCAAGGGTCTCTACACGAAGAAGGAGATCGGCGATCTGAAGTACATGCGCGACGTGTTTGCGCAGGCGCTCAAGCATGCGCGAGGTCAGCCTGGTGCGGAGCACGATCCGAGCATTCGGGAGATCATCGTCGAGAGCATGGCCCGTGCGTTCTTCGTGAGTGCCTGGGCGCGCCACGAAGAGGAACAGCGTGACTTCGACGAGCGCGGCTACGACGGCGACGGTAACGTCGAGGGAGTCGATCTCATGGAGATCGCGCCACGTACGAGCCCCAAGGCCATGAAGGCCGCCAAGGAGTTTGCGAAGAGAGTCGAGAGGGCAAACGGAACGTCACTGCCCGCGCTCTACCAGACGGCCGTCGCACAGGACGGGCATCGCACGCCGCCCAACCCGGCCGACTTCGGGCACTTTCTCGCGAGGGAGGCCATGGACCACGGTGTCGGATGGTTCGACAACCATCCCGAGTTCCCGCTGTCGGTGCCGAGCTACTCGTTCAGCATCGAGTGATGTGGCGTGCCAGGTGCCAGGTACGCGGATTGTACGGCTCCGGGGATCCACTACACTCGCGGACATGGAAACGAAGAAGATAAGCGTGGCCTGGCAGACGGAGAAGGCGGTCGATGCCGATCCGGCGGGAGCTGTAACCATCGCGCCGCTGGCGACCCAACGGTTCTCGGCTCGTCCTCAGGTCTTCTTCCGACCCGATGCGCTGGTCCTCATCCACAACAGTTCCACGACCGCCCCACGCCTGCATGCTGTGCAGATCGCCGACCATGTGCAGAGCTTCGACGATCCGGGTGAGAAGTCGGCATCTTTCGACGGATTGCCCGTCGTTTCCCTGCGCCGGATGCCTCATCGCGCCATGCACGTGGCCGAAATGATCGTCGTGTCCATCACGAACCCGAGCGTGCAGGACTCCATCAAAGTCCGGCCCGTCCTTCATGGCGTCATGGCGGCGGCGGATAGAGAGCCGCTCGCACCCACGTTCCTGCCACTGCACGGCCTGGACGTTGGAGACGACCCCATCCGTCGGTTCAGCATCCCGCATCGCTCCGTAGTCAAAGAGGCGTTCAAGGGATGGCTCTACCAACTGAGCTACGTCAACAAGGGCGCCACGGACAAGGACGCCTTCCCCCTGTCGCCTGGTGTGTTCGTCAACGGCGCTGGCGAAGGTTGTGCCGAGGTGTCCTGGCGTGCGCTATGGGCTGGGCGAATCACGAAGGTGCAGATCGTTTCGCCTGGGCTCCACGACTTGTCGCTCGTGGACCTCCATGTCGGCCATCGATCTCAGCTTGTCAGCGGTAAGTCTTTGCCCGTGGAGCTGTTCCACAAGCCACAGCGGGTGTCCGTCGGCGACATGGTTCGCGTCGCGCAGGACGTGAGATTTCTCTTCGAGAATGTCAGCGAGCCGGCGGAGCCGCGCGTCGTCGAGATCAACCTGGAGTTCGAGCCGCACACCGATGCCGATCAGGATGCCGTTATCCTCCGCATGAACGCGAACGGCGACTCGTGAGCGGCGCGTCGCTGATCTCCTAGCAGGACAGGGAGAAGTCGTCGGCGGAGAGCGAGCAGCCCGGCAGGTCGTGTTCGTCGAACACAGTCTCGGCGAATCCAGGCTCGCGGTAGTTGCGCTTCTCGATCGCCACGATGACGCGCGTGCCGACGTCGGTGCAGACCCATGGCCCCGTGGCTGTGTAGAAGGTCTCGCCGATGCGGAACTGCTCGCGCTTCATTGCCGTGCTGGAACGATCCCGAGCTGCTTCATCGATCGCCATCCGGAGCGCGAGGTGATGACGTGGTCGAGCATGGTGACGCCGTTTCGTTGCGCCAGCTCCAGGATCTCACGCGTCGTCTCGATGTCCTGCTTGTTGGGTGCGGGGTTTCCGCTCGGATGGTGATGTACGAGCACGAAGCCGGGCGATGAGGGCGCGCTTCCCATCCGAACGACATCGGACGGCTCGACATGGGTGCCACCGGGACCCCCGCAGGACACGCGTCGTGCGTGCAGAAGGCGCGAGCGCCTGTCGAGGACGAGCACCCATGGCTCCTCGAAGCGCCTGCTGTTGAGGCCCGTCTGCTCCGCCCACTTCTGGACGTCCGGTGCGTCGTCGATGAGCATGCCCTTGCCCGGATCGCGTGCGGGCTCGATCGAGCACTCGGCAGATGGCGTCGCGAGGAGAGGCGTGCGCTTGGGCATCCGAAGTTCGCGGATCCGGCAGAGCCACCAGGGGTGAGGAGCTGGTGGCGTCTGCGCGGTCCGCGGTTCAGAGAGTATCGCGTTGTGGAGCCGCCGGGAATCGAACCCGGGTCCGCGAGTCCTTGGAAGGTTCCTTCTACGTGCGTAGCCCTTGGTCCCCGGGCCAGGGTTCGCTCAGGTTCGGCTGGCGCCTAGCCCCGCTCTTTGTCGGCCGACCGTGTGTGCGGTGCGAACACGCGGCTGCCCAGTCTCGGAGGTTTGCGCCATTCCCAGAGCCCGAGACGCGCTCTGGGATGACGGGTCAGGCCGCCTTGGCGACGGCGATGGCCGGGACTGCGTTGTCGTTCGCAGGTATCTGCGCCCGAGTGTTTTTGGAGGGGTCACCCGAACAATCCCCTGCACGCTGGTTCCTACCGCATCCTCCCGTCGAAGCCGATCGGCCCCAAGTCTGCCGAGACTACCACGCTTGCGCCTGAGCGGCCACAGGTGGTGGCCGGCTCATGCCGCGGCAGCCGCCCGGATCTCGGCGTCCAGCTCGCGGATGTCCTTCGTTACCTGACCATGAAGGTAGGACTTCGCTTCCTCCTTGGACAATGCGCGTGTCGCCCGCAAGACTCGGTCGACGTCGGACATCTCCAAGAGGAGTGCTGCGCGGAAGGCGTGGCGCAGCTGCTGCATCATCTCCTGAACGGTGTTCATGCGCCCCGTCGTCGCGGCGAGGGCAGCCAACTTGGAGCCCTTCTTCAGCCGCGAGGTGATTTCGTTCCACAACCTCCTGGTATCCGCAGAGAGGCGGCTCGGACGCTGCTTGCCGATGGCGAAGATGTACTCGTCGATCGTCGTGAGCCCCATCTGCCAGTCGAGCACGTTGAAGCGCCCGTACAGCTCGTCGATGGCGCTTCGGTAGATCGCCGTGGCGAGCTTGTGGCCGCTCAGTGCGTGTGTCTTCTCCACGAACTCGAAGAGCCCGTCCTCGTCTTCGGAATCCAGGCGGCCGCCGGTTTCTGTGCCGAGAGCGGCGGCAGCCAGCCAGGTAGGTTGAGCGCTTGCCACCGCGAGCATGTCGCCCGTCTGACGGATCCGTCGGACCATCTCCGGCGTGAGCTTGTGCGCCAGCGTGATGGAGACCGTCCCGTCGTCGCCGATGGTCAGAAGCTCACAGCCGTGGTTGCGAGGACACGTTGTCGACTTGCAGGTGAGGCACAGCGTTGCGTCTTTCCGGAGCGTCATGTCCAACGTTATACACCATGTTATACATCAGGCAAGGCGCGTGGCGCATCGGTTGTTGAGCGTCGCGGTGCCGCCCGCTGAGACCTTGACAACAGGATGCCTATTGCTACAAGATGCACCTATTGCTACACGAGGTAGCGACATGACGCTCTACGGCCAGTACACGAACAAGCGGCAGACGCCTCAGAACGAGGAGGCTCGTTCCGATCAGGTCCGCAACAGCGCGGGCGGCTACGTCTTTGCCGTCGACAAGTGGACGCGGCTCGACCGCTTCCTCATCCTCGGCGCCGAGGGCGGCACCTTCTACGTGGGTGAGAAGCAGCTCGTGAAGGACAACGTCGAGTCGCTCCAGCAGTGCATCGCCGAGGACGGCGTGCGTACGGTTGCGCGCATCGTCGCGATCAGCGACGCCGGTCGTGCGCTCAAGAACGATCCGGCGATCTTCGCGCTCGCGCTGTGTGCGGCCGCGACCGACGACAAGACGCGTGCGGCGGCTCTCGCAGCGATCCCGAAGGTCTGCCGGACGGGCACGCACATCATGCACTTCGCGGCGGACGTCCAGAACCTGCGCGGCTGGGGACCGGCGCTGCGTCGTGGCGTGGCAGCGTGGTACACCGGCCGCAGCCCGACGTCGCTCGCGATGCAGGTCATCAAGTACCAGAGCCGCGACGGCTGGTCGCACCGCGACATCCTGCGGCTCGTCCATCCGAAGGCGCCGACGCCGGTGCACCGTGCCATTCAGGCGTGGGCCGCGCGCTCGGACAAGATGGTCGAGCCGACGCGGCGCAAGGGCGCGATGGACGTGATGCGTGGGTCAGGCGTCGAGAAGGCGCTTCTGCCGCCCGTAATGCAGGCGTTCGAGGAGATCCACTCGGGCGTGAGCCTCTCGCGCGCGGTCGCGCTCATCCGGGAGCACAAGCTGCCGCACGAGTGCGTGCCGAACGAGTTCAAGAGCAAGGCCGAGGTCTGGGACGCGATGCTCGACCACATGGGCACCGACGCGCTCATCCGCCAGCTCAGCAAGATGACGGCGGTCGGGCTCATCGCTCCCATGAGCAGCGGCGCGAAGCGCGCAGCGGCGAGGCTGACCGACACGACGCTCCTCTTCGAGAGGCGAACGCATCCGATGCGAGCGCTGCTCGCGCTGAAGAACTACGCGATCGGTCACGGCGTCGAGGGCAACCTGCGCTGGACGCCGGTGCGCGAGATTCTCGATGCGCTCGACGAGACCTTCTACCTCTGCTTCCAGGTGATCGAGCCTACCGGCAAGCGGCGCTTTCTCGCGCTCGACGTGTCGGGTTCGATGACGCGCGCGATCGGCAAGACGAACCTCACGTGTCGTGAGGCCGTGGCGGCGCTGGCGCTCGTCGCCGCGCGAACCGAGTCGCAGTACCACATCGCGGGTTTCGCCGCGCCGACTACCGGCGGATTCGGTAGCATGCACGACGGCGGAGAGACGCAGCTCGTTCCGCTCACCATCTCGCCGCGGCAGCGGCTCGACGACGTCATGGCGGCGGCGGCCCAGATCCCCATGGGCGGCACGGACTGCTCGCTGCCCATGCGCTGGGCGCTGGCGCACAAGATGGACTTCGACTCGTTCGAGGTCTACACGGACAACGAGACGTGGGCGGGCCCGGTGCATCCGTTTCAGGCGCTTCGTATGTACCGCGAGCAGCGCGGCATCGCGGCGAAGCTCGTGGTCAACGGGATGACCGCGACGAACTTCAGCATCGCGGATCCGACCGACGCCGGCATGTTCGACGTCGTCGGCTTCGACGCGGCGGCGCCCGGCATCGTCGCCGACTTCATTGCCGGCCGGGAGGTGCAGAAGTAAGCTGTACGCGTTCGGGGCCGCTGGGATTGCGTTACCGCCTGTGTGACGCGCAGTTCCGACTTCTCCGCTCCGGACGCTCTGACGACGAGGCCCGAGCCGTAGCGATTGGGTTACCTTGCACGGACCCCCAGTCGCGAACTCTCCGCCCGGGCCTTTTTTCTTCTCGCAGAGCGGACCATGGAGAGCACGCGCGAAATCACACGAAGCGACATCTTGAGGCTCGCGGCCGAGGCCGAGCTGGATCCGCGCACCGTCAAGCGTGCCGTGGACCGCGGCATCGACACCCTGCGAGCGGAGGTCGATCGCACCCGCATTCGAGCCGCTGCCGAGAGACTGGGGCTGGTGCTCAAGTAGGCGTCGTGTTATACGTGGCGTCTGACGGCAGAGAGCGAGCCGGAGACCCATGGACGAGATTTTCATCAGCACCGACGTCGAGACGGACGGTCCGATCCCCGGACCGCACTCGATGCTGAGCCTCGGTGCGGCCGCCTTCGTGTACCCGAAGCGCGAGCCCATCAGCACCTTCCAGGTGAACCTGGAGCTGCTCGAAGGCGCAACGCCCGATCCGGACACGATGAAATGGTGGCGCGAGGAGCAGCCGCAGGCATGGGACGCAGCGCGCCGGGATCTCGTGCCGCCAGCCGATGGCATCGCTCGCTACGTCGACTGGGTGGGGCAACTGCCCGGCATCGAGCGCAAGGAGTCTGGGGCCATCAGGAACGCGGTTTTTCTCGCCTATCCGGCCGGCTTCGACTTCACGTTCACGTACTGGTACATCCGCAAGTTCGGTCTCCAGAGCCCGTTCTCGTTCAGTGCGCTCGACATCAAGTCGTTCGTGATGGCGGTTCTCGGCACGAGCTTCCGTGAGTCGGTCAAGCGCAACATGCCGAAGAGCTGGTTTCCGGAAGAGGGGCCGCACACGCATGTCGCGGTCGAGGATGCGATCGAGCAGGGCACCCTCTTCATGAACATGCTGGCGCAGTGGAATGAGCAACGAGCGCACCTCGACAAGGTGCTCGCCGGGCGACGCGAAGCCGTGACGCCGAACAGCCGCGTCGAGATCGCGATCAAGACAATGGAGGCCAGCCTCGACGCATTGCGGAAGGTGCAGGCCGACCTGAAGGAAACGGAGCGCGAGGGTGCCGTACGGCACCTGCGCGAGGCGTTCGGTGAGGTCGATCCCGAGTACATGGCTCTCATCCTCACGGTGGGCTCGCTCGCCACGGCGCAGCACACGATGCAGGCTCTCGTGGCCGATCGCGTCGACGAGCTGCGCCGAAGTGTGCGGTGAGCATGAGCGACGAGCAGGCTCTTCGGAGGTTCACACGCGAAGGACTCGTGGGTGAGTTCCACAAGAAGCAGCTCAAGAAGCGTGGATGGATCGAGTACACGCACGGCTTCTGGCACCTTTCACCCGCGGGCAAAGACGAAGCCACGCGTCTCGGGTTTCTGGAGGGATGAGCCCATGAACAGAATCGTCCGCGCGCTCTACGACTTCACCCTGAAGCAGGACCAGTCGTTTTCGTACGGCGACTGCACCGAGGAGGACCGTGCGCAGTTCGAGAGGCTCATCGCCGCAGGCGGAGCCCGCGAGCCGATGCAGCCGTTCGAGATGGACACGGAGAGGGACACCGAAGGGCGCGGGCGTGTCCGATTCCGAGCCAACGCTGTCGTTCGTCGACTGCTGGACCAGTCGAGTGCGCGTTCGCGTGCGCCCTTCGGCTTGAGTGAGCTGGCGTCCGTCGACAACGAGCTGCGGTTCCGCCAGGCGGACTGGGAGGAGTTCTACCAGCTCATCGGCTACAGCCTGTTCGGCTACCACGAGCTGTCGTGCATTTCGGACGATGCGGCCCTCTTGGCGACCAAGGCGGCGCAAAAGGCTTTCCCGGACGATCCCAAGGTGATCGGATGCCGTGACCAAGGCTGCAAGATCCATCTCGGCGTGCCGAGTGTCGCGGACTACAAGGATGCGCAGGAGCAGTACGACACAGAGCGAAGAGAAGAGGGTGCAAGGGCCGAGCGCCTTCGCATCGCTGCGTACGTGCGGTCCTTCGCCGGGAATCCGACTGCGGACCCGGGTGAGCTGGCGGACGAGATCGAGAGTGGTAGGTACAAAGACCCGTGAACGTACCGGCATCCATCGCGCACTGTGCCGATCCCTACGTGCGGACGCGCCTCCTCTGCGCTCTGCGTGAGAGGCGTGAGAAGACGAACGCGACCTTCAGCGAGCGCGGCTCGGAGATCCTGGCGCACGAATGCGGCGACAGCCGGTGCGTCGATCGGCTGCGTGAGTTCTGCGCCGGGTTCCTGGGCAGCGAACAGCTCCGGGGGACGTGATGGGCGAGCGCAAGAAGTGCATCGAGGAGTTCGCCGAAGGTTTCGCGATTCTTGCGAAGTACGATGACGATGGCTTCGGTACGTGCGCGGAGCACGACAAGGTCTTCGTCACCGTCTCGCGTTCGCCGTCTGCTGAGGACCAGGCCACACTCGAAGCTCTTGACTGGCACATCAACGAAGGCGATCCCTGCTGGTGGAGGAAAGACCCATGAAAGTCGTGCGCACGGTGACGACGAAGACGACGGTGATCGTCGACGGCAGCAGCGTCAAGACGTTCAAGACGGTCGTCGATCAGGACGGCAGCAAGACGACCAGCGAAGCGGAGGCGAAGGAAGGTGCTGCCATCGACGAGGCGTTCGACGAGTTCGACAAGTCGATGGACAGCTTCGACCTCGGTGGCAAGATCGACTCCCTCATGAAGGACGCGTTCAGGCCGTTCGATCGCCTGCGCGATCGACTTCGCGACATCGGCAAGTAGGTGGGTCTCATGAGTTCCACGGATCCCACATCCGCGATGGCGGCGATGTTCCAGGCGCTCGTCGATCCGAGCTGTGGGCGCATCCTGGAGCCTGAGGAGGATAGCGCCAGGCGTTGCGGGAAGGCGTCGGTCGGTTGGTCGGACGACGACCGTACGGGACTCTGCGCCGAGCACGTTGCGGATGGCGATGAGCCGGCGACGCGCCTCGACGAGGCGGCGCTGCGGATCGTCGAAGCGATGCGCGCGCGCGTCCGGCCAGAGATCGCGATCGCCCTCGCAAGGGCGATGGCGGATGCGGGTCAATCACTGGAGATGGCGCGCTCGCAAGCGCACACGGTGGGGAAGGACGATGCGTTCGTGGAGGTCCCGAGCGAGCAGACGGTCGCGGTCGCCCTCGACGTGGGCAGTCGTCTACTCGACATGGGTGCGCCGATGCCGCGCATCGCGGCCGGTGAGACAGGCCTCATCGATCTGCACTGGCGTGGAAGCATCTGCGGGGAGTTACTGCTCTGCGTCGATGCGCAGGCACGAGCGAAGTTCTACGGTGAGGCTCACCGTGACGAGCTGAGACCCACGATCAAGGGCGAGCTGGGCGAGGAGTGGACCGTCGAGAGCCTCGGATTGTGGCTGCGCAGCCTTCCTCGCATGCCGACGTGATCCACCGTCCCTACCCCAAGATCCGCGAACGCCACGACGCGCAGGCGGCGCCGGATGGCGTGTGGGTGGCGACCGAAAAGCTCCACGGCGCCCAGCTCGTTGTCGCGACGGACGGCAAGCACGTGCGGATCGGCAAACGCAAGGCGTGGTTGGAGGTGGCGGACCCGTTCTTCGGCTGGCAGCTTCTGCATGCGGAGCTGGACTACCTGGCGCGTGCGGTGCACGAGGCACTGGACCGGCCTGACGTCGTTCGCCTCTACGGGGAGCTGGTGGGCGGCGGCTATCCGCACCTCACGATTGCTCCGGTGCCCGGCGTCTCACCGGTGCAGACTGGGATCTGGTACGCGCCGGGCCTGCACTACGCGGTCTTCGATGTGCTGGTCGAGGCGGATGGCGTGGCATGGTTCCTGGCCGACAGCGAGCTACGAGCGAAGCTGAAGCCTCTCGGCGCTCTGGTCGTGCCGCTGGTTGCTCGTGGAAGTCGCGTGGCTGTGGGCGATGTGCCCGTGCGGTTCGAGACGCGTTTGCCTAGGCTTCTGGAGCTACCGCCCATCGCGGGAAACCTCGCCGAGGGACTCGTTTTGCGGCCCGATGCGCGCGCAAGTCTTGCGGACCACTATGCGACGAAGCGCAAGATCGAGGAATTCGCGGAGTCGCGGTTCGACGAAAGCCGTCCGTGGGAGCCGCCGCCGCGAATGGTGGAGCACGAGTGGGAGTCCGTTGCGGCCAGCATGGTGAACCTGCCTCGTCTCGCGTCGGCGCGCTCGAAGATCGGCATGCGGATGACCGACGTCCTCGCCGAGATGGTGCTCGATGTCCTGGTGGATCTGGAGCTTGCGTTCCCGCGCGCGTTCGCGGTGATGACGACAGCGCAGCAGGATTCACTGCGAAGCCGCGTCGCGGACCTCGCGCAGCGGCTCGTCGCCGACCAAGATGGATAGTGAGGTAGACGGACGTTGGCATCGTGGTGCACGGATGTTATACCGAACGTATGACACGTCAGGAGAGACCTGCCCGGCCTGCCCGAGGTCCCGCTCACGTACCCGATTCGCTGAGCGGACCGGCTGAAGGAGGCCGGCCGTGATCAGCCGAATCATCCAGGCCTGCAAGGACATCTGGAAGGGCGGCGGTACAGCGCTGACGCTCGTGGCGTCGAGTACCGAGATGCCAGCTTGCGTCCTCATCGACGGCGAGTGGGTGGGTCCCATCCTGGGGATCGACCTTCACGTCGACAAGGACGGCAAAATCACGGGCACCGTCGAGATCCAGGTCGATCCCATGCACGGCTACGTGGTCAGCCCGGCCGTCATCCAGAAATTCCCCTGGCTCACGGTTCGCTGCGTTCCTGCGGGCTACGAGACGCCGCAGGCGCCGTACGATCTTGTCAAGCCGCACGACGTGCCCATCCCGGAAGAGTGAGGAGATAGATGGGCTCCTCAGTCAATCACGTGGAGATTCTGTGGTGCGACGCCTGGATGTTTGCGAAGGACGTCGTTGCGCTGTGCAGCGAGCACGAAAAGGAGTTGCCCGAAAACGACTTCCTCCGTCCGATGCTCAAGGTGGCCGAGGAGAAGCTGCGTCAGAGTCATGCGTGTCTGAGTTGCATGGCGTCGAATGACGTCGACGCACGCTTCTGCAAGAAGTGCGGGGTTGCGATGCGTGGGGCTTCGGATGAGACGCTGCGGATGTCGATCGATCCGAAGAAGTTCTGGTGGAGCGGCGTCGGTTCGGACAACACGAACCTCATCAGGAGGTTCGCGGACAAAATCCACGGTCGCATCGACATGATTTTCCACTGGGAGGGCTATGGGCCTTCCGGACTACGTATCCAGGACGGTCATGTGGTCGATTGCGAGGTCGTCATGACTCTGGAACCAAGAACGGGAGGGTGAGCATGTCGGAGTTGATGGAGGCTGCTGTCATCCTCGGCGCTGCGGTCGACAGAGCGATCTTCTTCGAGAAGGTCGTCGTGCAGCAACCACAGGCGCGGTGCGGCAACGATCACGATGATCAACCTGCGGGAGCGACGTACTGCAATCGGTGCGGTTCGGCGATGACGATGCAGGACGTGCCGAGGCGACTCGCGCGATCCTCGGGCGATCGACTCGACGAGCGTGGAGGAGAAGAGCCGACAGATCGTCCAGCAGGCCGTCGCCCTCGGAGTGCCGGATCCAGTCGTGCGCCTCTTCCTGACGCTCTACATCAGCGGATGAAGTGACGCCTCTCCAGGTGGCTTCTCCATTGTCAGACAAAGTGTTAGACGTGGCCTCTTTCATGGTGCCGAAGAAGGCTGCGGGCGTCGCGCGTCCATTCCTGAAGTACGCGGGTGGAAAGACGCAGCTCTTGCCCGAGCTGCGCAAGCACGTGCCGGAGGCGTTTCATGGCTACTTCGAGCCCTTCGTGGGAGGGGGAGCGCTGTTTTTCGAGCTGGCGTCCACGGGCCGGCTCGTCGCCTCGTCACGTGTCGTGCTGTGCGACCGCAACCCGATGATCATGGGGGCCTACCGCGGCGTGCGCGAGAGCGTCGACCACGTCATCCGAAATCTCACGCGGTACCAGCGCCTCTACAGGAATGCAGAGGTTGTCGGCTGCCGGGACTATTACGGGGTCGACGGCAGCCTGGACTACTACAAGCAGGTGCGCGCGCGGCAGCCCTGCGGGAGGGATGCGGCCATCGCGGCGTGGCTCATCTTCCTCAACAAGACGGGCTACAATGGTCTCTGGCGCGTCAACCGCAAGGGCAAGTACAACGTGCCTCCTGGCAGGTTCGCGCGGCCGCCGACCATCGTGCATGCGGACAACCTCCGCGCGTGCGCGCGTGCGCTCGCGAAGGTGACGCTGGCCGAGGAGGACTTCGAGCGACGGAGCCTGACGGCGAAGCGCGGGGACTTCGTCTACTTCGATCCGCCGTACTGGCCGGCGAGCCCGACGAGCGACTTCACGGCCTACAGCAAGGACGGCTTCTCGGCTGCCGACCAGGAGCGGCTCCGGGATGTGGCACTTCGCCTCAAGAAGCGTGGCGTGCACGTGCTTCTATCCAACGCGGACGTGCAGCCCATCCGCAAGCTCTACGCTCGTGGTTTCTCGTGCAAGCGTGTCAAGGCGCGGCGCAACATCAACTCGCGCAAGGACGGCCGCGGCCACGTCGGCGAGCTACTCATCTGGTGAGCGTGTAGACGCCGTCGACGATGGCGTCTCCGACGACCTTCGGTCCCTCGCAGCAATGGAGCGTGTCGCCGATCTTGACGCGGTACCAAAGCTCTGGCGCCACCGGGTAGATGACGCCGAGTAGGCGCTTGCCGAGCGTGCACTGGCTCGAAGAGAGCATGAGCGTGCCTTCGTTTCGCTCGGGCTTTGCTTCGCTCGTCCATTCGGAACGGTAGCCCGAGGCGACGGCGTAGCGCCGGCCGCCTTCGGCTGCGGTCATGGGTCGGAAGCGCACGAGGATGAGCATCGCTCGCGCGGCCACGCAGGTGAAGGTCCGACCGGCGGACGCTCGCGATGCGCAGCGCGCACGTACCAGCGTACTACCGTCGTCCTCCGACTGCGGCGGGAGGTCTGTCGCTCATGCGCTTCATGAGCTGCTCGGTCCTCTCCATCGTGCGGTCGGAGACGCGCCGAAAAGCCTCTTCGGCGCGGACGAGCGCTTCGTCGGGGTCGACGATGTCGTTGTCGGGATCGGGATCGACGTCCTCCGGCCGCACGGGCGGCATGTCCGGGAGCGTGTCGGCCCCGACAGGCCGTACGTGCGACTCGTTCAGCGTTGCCGACTGCTCCGCAGATCGCGGATCTCCCGGTGGAGCGATTCGATCCGCTCTTCCAGGGTTCGTCGTTCGACGGCTCGTTCCCTCTCCCACGACTCGATCGTCGACTCGATCTTGCCGATGAATCTTTCCATCTTCAGCCATCGCTCCACTCCATCCCGCATGTGGCCGGTAAGGGCCTCTTGCAGTGCGATTCGCTGGTCCCTCTCGTGGTCAAGCTTACTACGTAGCTCGACCAGCAGGGCATCGTTTTCGTAGACACCCTCGGGCCGGCTACCACGCACGATTCGTTCCACATCGCGTTCGAGCCGGCGCTCCAGGTCTTCCACGAGTTTCTGGACGAGCGCACGCAGCTCCTGGCTGACCTGCCCGAACCTCTCTTCGATGCTGGCCTTGAGGTTGGTGACCTCCAGGCGCAGGCCGCCACGCAGATCCTGGAAGCTGGCTGCGATGGTCTTGGCTTCGGCGAAGTTGGTGGCCACCCCCTGGGCGAGGTTCTTGGCCTCCTGGGCAGCCCTGTGCGCTTCGTCGGCTGCCTTCTTGGCTTCCTCGGCCGCCGTGGTGAGACGGTTCAACGCGCGTCCCAGCCAACCGCTGATGGCGACCCCGACGGGTCCCAGCGCGCTGCCGATGTGGGTCAGCTGCTGAAGGAGATCGTCGGCCATCCGTACCTCGGTGATCGTAGCATGGTGGTCGTTCCGTCCGACGTGCGGATGACCACACGCCTCGCGCACAATGCGTACGATTTGCGCGAAGCGTTCTCAATTACCATGGATCGCACGTACATCCGACCGGCATCTCTCGCGATCGTCGTGGATCCGTGGAAGCGCTTGCTGACGGTCACACGGTGGGTTCCGCCATTCGAGCAGGCGCTTCCTGGAGGTGAAGTAGATCCAGGTGAGACAGCGTCGCACGCGGCGCTTCGCGAGTTGTACGAGGAGACGGGCGTCTTCTCTGGCGAGGCACTTCCAATTTGGATGGGACTCTCGCCGACGGACGGTCGGGACGTACATGTCTTTCTGATCGGCCGATGGTCCGGAGCCCCGCACGCGCGTGAGGGTGGCTTCGCTGCGTGGCTCTCGCCGGAGGAGCTTGTGGTGCAGGCTCCGCGATTCGGCGGGTTCTACCTGGACATGTTCCGCGCCATCGGGTAGGCGCCGGGGGCCAGATCGCGGTACGATCGGGCAGACAGAGCCATGGCTACCCGACGCAAGGGCCCCCTCCGCACCTCACGACCCTCCGGCGCTCGGACGTTTGCGGCACCCATCAAGGGTTTCCGGAGCCCCGTGGGTCGGTCCTTTACCGTCGGGCGCGGTGTGCACTGGGAGCGCTACGTGGGCGATCCGATGTGGTCGGACACGTTTCCCATCCTCTTCCAGGGGGAACAGGCCGGAAAGCTCTTTCGGAGCGTGTCTTACGGCACCACGCGGGGCAAGCCCCGCTGGCACGCCTCGATCAGTGAGCTTCGTGGGCCTCACCTGAACGATCTGCCGCGGGGCATCGGCTTCGACGTGGCGGCGTTCGACACGGCCGAGGGTGCGCTCGAAGCGTGGGCGAGGAGCGCCGATCAGATCCTCGACTTCCGTGCTCGCCGGCAGGCTGTATCGTCGCTACCGGCGCAGATCGTACCGTCGGGAGTGCTGGCGGCCGGTGTCGCGGCGGCCATCGGAGGCGGCCTGACGCAGCTCCTTCAGGGGATGTCGAAGGCGGTCGGCCGGCTCGGCGAGCAGTTTGGCGTGCGCGACGCGCGCCGTGCGATGGAGCATTGGTTTGGCAACGAGGACGTGCACACGGCTTCCCAGCAGGCCGCGCGCGCGTACCTCATGACGCCGCATGGCCGCAAGTTGCTCATGGCGGTGACGGACAACGTGGCGAACGCCATCCGGAAGGTCACCGGCCGGGTGGGCTACAAGGACGTCGGCGCGGCGATCGTCGAGGCGCTCAAGTAGCTCGGCGCCCTGAGGACTTCTTCTGTGCGCAGGCGACGCCGTACGCGTAGCCGCAGCGACGTGTGCAGAAGAAGTTGTCGTGCTTGAACTCGCCGGGGACGACGACGTAGTCGGTCTTCGTCGTGAAACCGCGATGACCTAGAACGTTGACGATCTCGATTCGGCGATCGACGGAGCGGGTGACGGGCCGGAGCTTCTTGCCGCACTGGAGGCAGAGGGGAGTGGGAGGTTCCATACTCCCCTGTGGGCCAGAAACGGCCCGGAAGTGCGCGCACCGCTGAAGAAAGTGAAAATAGTTGGGGGAGGGTCGGTCTCAGGCCTGCGGCTCGTTGAACCCGAACGGTCGGTAGCGTTCGAGTGGAGGCTTTCCCGAAGCGCGGCACTTGTCTGCCACTTCGGCCTCCTCCCCCTTGAATGGCGCGCAGCCGTCGCAGAGCGCATAGACGTCGCCATCCTTGGTCATGAGATGAAAGCGCGGATCGGCCTTGGCCCGGCAGAGCGTGCAGTCGTCGAGGATCGACGAGCGACGGTCGGTCTCGTGTTTGGTCATGCGTCGGCGCCAAAATGTAGCTGACAACGCGTAAGACGTCATGTAATACAGCGGAACGGCAGCTCTCGGAGTACAGTGTGATGCCCCTCCCCTGCGGTTCACCGAGCGACGAAGAACTCGCCATCGCACGCGAGTGGTTGCATGCCGTGGGGATCAACCCGGATCGCGCACAGGGTGGTCAGTACGGCCTTGCGTCCCTGCTGGCCGGTCACCGGGCTCGGGCGGATAGCGCGCGGCGGATCTTGTCCGGCTTGATGAATGCGCCGCACATGTTCGCGGCGACCCGAGAGGCGCTCATGCGCGTCACGACCGTGTGCGAGATGGTCCTGCCTCCATTCGATCCTCTGGAATTCAGCACGAAGCACATGCGCGAGTACGTGAAGGAGCCAGCGGACATGCGGGAGAAGCTCGGAGAAGACTTCACGGACGACTGGGCCCGCAGCGTCGTTTACGACGCCATCGGCCTGCTGCCAAAGACGCCTCGGTGAGGGGGTAGCGCAATGAAGTGGTTCGGGGAGAGCTGGGGCGCACCGGTGTGCGATCCCGAGAAGAAGGCGCCGACGCCGGTTGGTGAGGCGTGCGCGCACTGTGCCGACGCGATCGTCGCGACGAGTCAGGGCGTATTGATGCCGTTCTGGGATGGCGAGAAGGGCAGCATGGTGAGCTACCATCGCCTCTGCCTTCTCCAGAACCTCGGCCTGTCGATGACTGTGCACATCCTCGACCGGGGCCTGCCTCTCTGCGAGTTCTCCTCTAAAGTGCCGGCGGAGTGGCCACACCTCCACATCTGGACGCGCATGGAGACGCACTACGAGGCGAACTGCGGTCGGTGCAAGCGCGTGTGCGCGGAGCGGACTCGCTCATGACGCAGGGAGCAACGTGTCGTCGCCGCAAGTCGTGGTGGCCGCGGTCGTCGAGGTGCACGTTCGCGTTGAGTCACCAGGGCGCTTGCTCGTTCACGGTGATCGCGGCGCGTCGCGCGGCGAATCGAGCGCTTCTGGAGAGTGCTGGTTTCGAGGTCATCCGGCGGGATTTGTGCGGGATGTGCGGGGAGGTTTGCTTTCAGCTGCGACGCTACAAGACCGAGATGGTCATCTCGCCCGCGGGCGAGACATTGGCGGTGACGAAAAGTGAGGTAGGTCACTATGGGGACTCCTCCTGCGCGGTGAGGGACGCGCAAGTCTGTCTGCGCTGTTCGAGCGTGAAGTTCGAGGCGAAGGCACCCGCATCCAATGGTGAATATTCGAAGTACTCGGAGTCTGTGGCTTCGTTTCTGACCAGGACGGCGAGAGTGGACCGGCCGCTCGGCGTGGACGAGGTGCGGAGCGCCATCGAATGGATGCATGCGGACATCGAGCGGCTCAGAAAACTCTTGCCGCAGGAGCCGTACCGATGACGACGGCCTTCTCCGAGAGCCAAGTCCTGCACGAAACCCTTTCCAAGGTCGTCGAGAGCCAGCGTGCTGTCGGCGCGAACGAGCACCTGCTCGCGATCTTGAGCGGAAGGTTTTGGGGCCATGTTTTCAAGGTGCGAGAGCGGGATCACGACCTGGTGAGGAGGACGGCATGGACATGAGGGAGCGCGCGGAGCAGTGGCTCATCGAACACAACCACCATGGCTGCCATGTCGATGTCGATCCAAACGCGGTGGTGCCGCTGTCGGCCGACGTAGACTCGCTCACGGCGCTGCTGAAGGAGGCGGACGCGGAAGGACGACGATACTGGTCGCCAGCAGACGACGTCATGGCGACCCTGGAAGCTGTGGCTCGTGTAGATGTGGCGCCCTTCAGTCCAAGCAGGGCGGAACGTACGCGGCTGGGTGGGTGGCTCGATGCAGTCCGTGAACCGCGCTGAACGGGAGGAGGCGCGATGACGACGCTCAACGGGCGGTACAAGGTGTTGGAGTGCATGGCATGCGGGCCTGGGTCTTCACTGAGCCCGCTTCCGGCCTATCGTGGTCGGTGCAGGTCATGCGGGCTGGAGAGGACGAGCGTGCTTTTCAGGCCGACTACGACAGCGTGATGCAGGTCCCCGTGGGAAGCGCTTGTCGTGGCACGGTCGTGAAGTCGATCGTGATGATGCCGAACGGCCTTGTCGGATCGTGGATGCTCAACTCACGAGGCATCGAGCCGCAGATCCTCCGAACGGACATGACGGAGCAGGCCACGGAGCGGTTCGGACGACTTCTAGCGGCGAGAATGGGTGCGGACTTCGTGCGCGTCGAACGATGGGAAGACGCGTCCGCTGCGGACACATGGAAACCGATGCGTGAGGCGAAGGCCGGGGAGACCGAGGCGATGAAGAATCCGACCATCGAGGAGATTGCCAAGGCGTACTACCGCCAGTTCCCGGACTGCGTCTTGTCCGACCACGAGCGCGCCTTCCTCGCATCTATTCACCACGCTCGATCGCAGGGCGTTGGCTTCGGGTGGATGCGTACGGTGGTTGGTCTCGCCTACAAGGTGGCGGATCCCGACGGGTACATTGACGACGAACGCTTGATCGCATTGCACACGGCGCCCGATCGATGACAGGGCGTGAGGAACCGGCCTTCGCTCAGCGAGCGTGCCGCAACCTCGGCTTTGCTCTCGACTTGCGGCGTGCGCGCTGCGCGGCATCCGCAACGGCTTCGGCCTCATCGTAGGCGTCCTGTGGAACGTCGGAGAAGCTGATGGCGCCTCCGAGTGTACCTTGCCCGAAGGAACTCACTCCCTTCCAGACGGAGTCGGCAAGGTCGCCGTAGCTGGAGTCGCTCATGTCGATGCGCTCCCTGATGCCCATGACGAGCATCTCGGCCTGGTTGACCTTGCCCGTGTCGTACCAGAACGTGCCGATCAGCTCGTCGTCGCCGTGGCCCTCGTCGCGCGCCGAGTTGAATGTCTTGCGGAGCCACGCCATCGAGTTGCGTTCGAGGACGCCGATGTCCTTGTTGAGCTGGTCCCAGCCCTTCTTGGTGATCTTGCCATCGGCATCGACGAGCCCGGCTTTCATGGCGGTGGCGCGGTCCTCTGGGTCGCCGTCCTTGGGGCCGAAGTGCTCTTCGGCGTTCTCCTCGACGACCCATTCGCTGTAGATGCCGATCCCGAAACCGCCCGAGCGTTCCATGCGCGTGATGATACCAGCAATCTCCGCGGCTGTGGACGAGGTGCTGGCGTGCTGGCGTGCCAGCGTCTTGGTCGATCAGGGTGATTGACGTAGCCGGGAGTGTTTCGTTCTCGACTTGAGGCGTGCTCGCTGGGCTGCGTCCGCGACGTTCTCGGCCTCTTCCTTCGCCTCGTCGTCGATGCCGTAGAACTTGATCCCGCCTCCGAGCACCAGGCCTCCGAAGTTGCTGACGCCCTTCCAGACCGTGTCGCCGAGGTCCCCGTAGCTCGTGTCGACCATGTCGATGCGCTCGTTGAGACCCATCATGAGCATCTCGGCCTGGTTGACTTTGCCCGTGTCGAACCAGAAGGTTCCAGCGAGGTCGTCGAAGCTGTCGTGGCCCTCGTCACGAGCGCTGTTGAAGGTCTTGCGAAGCCACGCCATGGCATTGCGTTCGAGTACGCCGATGTCCTTGTTGAGCTGGTTCCAGCCCCTCTTGGTGATCTTGCCCTCGGCGTCGACGTTGCCGAGCTTCATCTGCTCCGCACGGTCGTTCTTGTCGCCGTACTCACGGCCGAAGCGTTCCTCGGCGAGGGATTCGATGTGATGCTCGTCGTACGTGCCGATCCCGAAGCCGCCGGAGCGTTCCATGCGCGAGATGATACCAGCGATCTCCGCGGCTGTGGACGAGGTGCTTGCGCCGCTGTCTGACACCGCGTATAACGTTTCTGGATGCCCGACGAACCTCGCAGCCCTTCCGGCGACGCGCTCGCGCGGTCCCTCGCTCTGGAGCTGGAGCGCCTCGGGGCCGTGGTGCCGCTCACGGTCCTCAAGGATTACCTCCGCCGTGCGCGTGACGGCGCCTTCTCGGAGGCCATGGATGTGGTCAAGCAGGTCGCCGTTGCTCTGACCCCGACCCCGAGCAGCCAGATGGCCTACGGCTGGAACAACGCCGTGTCCGAGAGTTTGTGCCGGCTGGAGAGTCTGCGCGCATCCGAGCGCAGCGTGTCTCGTGCGGCAGTGGAAAGCGAGCCGGCCAGCGAGCCGAGCGTGAGGAAGGAGCCGTAGATGAAGAAGGCGCGCGGAAAGAAGCAACGGGAGGAGACGCCGATGGAACCTGCCAACCAGGCGTCGGTCGTCGTGCAGCGCTTCATGGAGGGCCTGCGCGTGCTCGTCGACAAGGACGAGAATGACGAACCAGTCGGTGCGACCGGCGTCGTGTGGCGCGTCTGCACGGACGGTCACCGCGGGATCATCGTCCTCGACGGCGGGAAGGTGCTCGGCGGTGGCGGCAAGGAGTGGAAGGCGGGCGCCAAGGTGCGCACCTACCCTGAGCACTGCAAGTTCTCGGAGACGAATCTCCAGGAGGAGCGGGAGGCGGTGCGGCAGGCGAGGCAACCGCTCGCCACGCTGGAGAGCTTCGGCCGGGATCACTGGACGACGTTCCTCTACATCGAGGTGCGATGCGTGGATCACGGCGGCATCCCCAACAAGGTGCACATGCGCTGCGATCGGCGGCGCCACCCGTGGTTCGTGCACATGGATCCGGCCGACGGACTGCACGAGGGCGGCTACCCGACACGCCTGCGCGGCGGAGCGGAGCTACACGATCACGACGACTGGGACTGCGTTGCCGACCTCATCGCTGAGGGGCTTCTCGAAAACCTAGGCTCGGCCATCAACCCGGTGTACCGGCTGACGGCAGAGGGCGTTCGTGTCGCGTCGCTGCTTCGCGTGTACAAGTCGACGAAGAAGACCGTCGACGGGTTCTCGCCTACTTGGGCGTCGTCCGATTCTGGGCACGCAGCGCAGGCCGCAATCGGATAGCAAAGCGACTACCGCGGCGCCGCGCGCGTGGTATTGAGATCGATTCGATCGCTCGTCGCGATCACTCTTGGGCAGCGGGCGCGCGGGCGTGAATCTCACTGAGGTCAAGAACGTCTTGGAGAAGGGGGGCCTCGTGCGTCTGCCGGACTGGCCGAAGCACGTGGCTCTTCGAGGATTCGTGCGCCCGCGCCTCGTTCGGGCCCTGCGCACGATGGCCACGGGCACGCCCTACCTGATGGAGCAGGAGGCGTGGCCTCATCTGCATCAGGAGCCGCATTGTTCGAGGAGAGACTGGGAGCTTGTGCGCGAGGAGACGCTCCGGCACCACGCCGAGACGCCGGGGTCGAGGGACTAGGTGATGAACAGCAGCAGCAAGAAGATGTCTGATCGGGAAGATGCCGCCAAGCTCCTGGAGGAGATCGCCATCGCGGCGAGCCGCAGCGCGGGTCTCATCCGTCGCGAGATGATGGGCGCGCAGGACATGTCGCGTGAGGTCGGCCAGCTGGAGGAGCGGCTGACGCGCCTCAAGGGCGCTGTGCGGACGTGGATGCGCGGCCACGGATCGTTTCGTCCACCCCAGCTTCACGTCGTCAGCGGCGGCGCGAGCGCAGAGGCGTGTGGGCGTTGCGGATCTGCGCGCAGTGAACCGTGCGGCCGCGGTGGTCGGCGCTGCATCGACTGCGGCTGGACGTACGGCGCGGACTAGATGCTCTGACGGAAGCGCGTCGAGGCCGAGCTGGACGACGGTCTCGACGGGCTCCCGTCAGCTTGGGTCAGCGCGTCAGTTGACGGAGCAGATCGAGATCGTGTTTTCCTGGCAGATGATCTCGGGCCACTGCTGCGGCCAGACCGGCGGGTTGTAGGGCTGGTACGGCTGGAACGGCACGACCCGCCATGGCGTCGGAGTCGGCTGTGGTGCGGGGCACGGGCACGGCACGACCACCGGGATCGGCATGATCTGCGGGATGGGCGGCTGGGTGATGAGCCGTTGCACCTGCTCTTCGAGCGTGGCGACGCGCCTCTTCAGTTGCTCGTTCTCCTGCTCCAGTGACGCCTTGCGTACCTTCCATTCCCGACGACGGCTCATGACGAGAAGCGTACCGGCAAGCCGCCGGTCTTGCACGCGCGTTAGACGCGTCGTATGACGGCGGCCGATGAGCGAAGCATCGAAGCAGGCTTCTCCTTCTACCGGCGTCGTCACGGCTTTCCTCAGCTCGGTGTCCTTTCGGCCGGGCAATCGCAACGTCAACGGCCACGCGCGTCTGCATCTCGAAGACATGTGGGATGGGCATGTGTTCGAGTTCAACGTGCCGGTGGAGTTCGGGCGACACGTGACCGACTGCATCCAAAAGGAAGACTTCGACGAGACGGAGGCGCGCATGCTCATCGCGCTCTCGCCATGTGTACTGTCCGAGGCGCCGACGGCCGAGCAGCTGCTGGCCGTCTGGCAGGCCTCGGCCTTCGTGGACGACGTGGCGGCCGATCGGCACTGCTGCGCCGTCTGCGATCGGCGGCTGCCCGAGGAGATGGACAGCGTCGAGCCCTGCGAGCCCGAGTGTCCGGGAGCGCTCTTGCGGGCCGCGCGGCGACGTGGAAAAAGCGTTTCCCGCGGGATCCGCGTGACGCCAGGATGACGCTTGACCTGGTAGGGCTCGTGGCTAACACCATGACGCATGAGCGAGAACCGAATCGTGTTCGTGGACGAGGTGTGTGTTCCGGGTCGAGTCGTGGGGATCGAGGCCAAGCCCGAGAGGCCCTTCGATGGCAACCGGCTCATTGTCGACGGCGAGATCGCGGAGCACTTTCGCATCCTCGGCCTGCTGATCGACGGTGAAGCGCAGCCCGGGCTGGCTCAGATGATTGCCGGCATGGATGCGAGCTTCTTCACGGAAACCGAAGACGGTGTGTGCCGCGACCTCGATCGATGCCATCACGCTGCGATGCTGCTCGTGCGCAACGTCAGCGCGGAGCCGAAGCCGTTTCGGGGCAAGCTCGTGGGCGTCGACGCCGAAGGCGAAGAGCCGGACGCGGAAGAGCGACCGGATCCGATCGTGGCGCACCTGCTCCATCACACGACGGAGCTGACCGAGACGATGCTCAAGAGCGTCTCGCTTCAGATCGAGACCCTCATGAAGGGCAACGCGTGGCTCACCAAGACCAACGACTGGCTCGTCAAGCGCTACGAGAAGTCCTCGCTGCTGGCGATGGTCGTCATCGACTTCGCGCACGAGCTGATCGGCGATGACGCGGTGAAGCGTGATCGCCTTCGTCAGCTGACGGCCAAGTACCTCGACGAGTCGTCAGAAAGGCCGTAGCTCACGCACAGACTTGCCCGGTGTGTGGTCGAGGTCGTACCATCGAGCGATCTGGATGACTCCCACGCCGCCGCGTCTGGAAGGGGCCAAAGCGGTCCATTTCCGGCTCAAGAGTCGTACCCAGCCCGATCCACGCATCGACCAGCAGATCAAGTTCGTCGAGAGCGC
>Ga0307474_10000791_pt1 | contig 22859 bp, 18 predicted proteins | sample atmos_gasesECM1C_2_FD_203312 | JGI IMG/M metagenome (GOLD analysis project Ga0307474, IMG submission 203312) | Hardwood forest soil microbial communities from Morgan-Monroe State Forest, Indiana, United States - atmos_gasesECM1C_05 | ecosystem: Environmental > Terrestrial > Soil > Temperate... | reverse complement strand
GCAAAGGCATTCAGTCCATCCGCATCCAGAATAATCGGCATCCCTCGCTTTGCCACCACTTCGCGCACGAACTTTTGCGTTTCGTCATTGGTCGTCAGTCCCGGCCCAATCCCCAGCGCGCGCTTCCCTTCTGCTATTTTTTGAAAGCGATCGTTATCGAAAGCCCGCAACGAAATGCTTCCTTCACTCGTCGCCGGCAAAGGTTCGGTCATGATCTCCGGGTTGTGAGCAGCCACCACCGGTAATACCGGCTCCGGAATCGCCACGGTCACCAGTCCCGCGCCCACCCGCAGCGCCGCCCACGAAGCCATAATCGCCGCGCCACTCTTGCCATAGGAACCGGCGACGATCAACGCATGACCGTAATTTCCTTTGTTGCCGTCAGGTCTGCGGCGCCGCGCGAAAATTTCGAATTCGTGTGGTTCGCTCCAGAAAAGCTTCCCTTGTCCAATCTCGTCGACCAGCGCGCGCGAAGATCCTATCTCGCTGACCACCAGGTGCCCAATCCGTTCGCCGGCGTCGCCTGCAAACATCCCGACCTTCGGCGCCGTAAACGTGATGGTGTAATCGGCGTTGACCACCGGGCCCTGCGATGGTTCACCGTCGGACGAAAGGCCTGACGGAATGTCCACCGCGACGACTGGGATGCCTTCGCCCTTGGCGCGTTCGTTCACTGCATCGATCACGGTTCCAAGTAAACCGGTTACCGCTCCTCGGACTCCCGTTCCCAGCAATGCGTCGACGATTAGGTCAGCCCCGGCAACAGTGTCCGAGGCCTTCTGCCATTCCTCGGCGTTCCGAATCAGATCCATGGCGCCGCCAGATTCCTGCCATCTTTTACAGTTTGAACCCGCGTCGCCCTTCATTTCCTCCAGTGCCGCCAACAGAAGCACCTTTGGATCGGCCCCGAGAACCCGGAGATGTCGCGCCACTACAAATCCATCCCCGCCATTGTTCCCCTTGCCGCAGAGCACCAGGATTTCGCTTTCCTTGTAGTGCGGGAAGCGGCCCTGGATGAAGCGCGCCACGCTCGCGCCGGCATTCTCCATGAGCGTCGCGGATGAAACGCCGTCTCGCTCCGAAGTCAGTCGATCGACCTCCCGCATCTCGGCAGCCGTTAGGATTTTCATGGATGGGAATCCGCCGCATCGGCAGATTCGCGGACGGAACAGTTGGATGGGAGCATCCCTGCAGAGTAGCAATCACGCAGCAGAGGCGTCAACGCAGAGGGCGATCAACTTAGAATTGTGAAAGGCATCTACAATGTGAAAAATCAGGATGAGGAGGCATTGACCCGGCGTCGTCAGAGCGCTGATCCGCCGCAGAGCTACGGTTTCGGCGCTGGCTGCGCCGTCCCCCGAGCAAGCGAATCGTCAATAATCGCCTTGATTTCCGCCTGCGCCTTTGCCGCGGCTTTCTCCTGCTCGCGCCCCAGTTCTTCCTGCTTCTTGCCCAGGATTTCTTGCTGCGTGCTCAGCTTTTCCTGTTCGGCGGAAAACTTTTCCATCTGTTGCTCGAGCGCCTCGCGAGCGTCACTCATCGCCTTTTCCATCGTCGCCGAATCAATAGCATGGGCCGCCGTATCCGCCTGCGCCTTGGCCATCTCTCGCTGCGCTTCGGAGATCTGCTGTTCCATTTGCGCCACGCTGTTCCGTATTTCCTCCAGGTCTTTCTCGCTCAGCACCTGGCGCAGTTCCTGTGACTTTTCTCGCAGGGCCTGCATCTCCGCCGTCAAATCCGGCAAATCTACCTTTAAGTTTTGCAGATTCCAATGCAGTTCTCCCATCTGTTCGCCCAGCGCGCCCTGTTGCTGTCCAAGCGCCCCTTGAGCTTCACCCAAAGCGCCTTGCTTTTCTCCCAGTTCGCCTTGCAGCCGCCCCAATTCGCCTTGCGCCGCAAACGCCTCGCTGGCTCGCTTCACCGTCGCCGGATCGGTGATGACGTACGATTTTCCATTCCGCTCGAACCAAATGAAATCGGTCTTCAGTTTGCGGCGAAGAGCCTCGAGCTGCCCGAAATCGGCATGCGCAAACGACCCGCTCATGGTCGACGATCCCGCCGATATGATCGCGTACGAATCGTCGCCGTCCGTCGAATAGGAGTAGGAATAGCCACGGTGCGACGCAACAACCGGTGAAGGCGCAGTCGGAGGAGTAGGCGCCGCAAAAGCGCGAGGTGCAGGAGCCGGAACTGGCGCCACACCCGAATTGGGCGGCGTCAGCGCAACTGGTGTCGAAGGAACGGGCGGCGTCGCAGCGGACTGGAGACTTACGGCTCGAACCGTCGGGACCGGATCTGCCCGCGGAGCGGGTATCGAAGTCATTTCAACTGTGGCCGCCGCGACCGGTGCCACCGCTGGCAGCGCCTCCGGCGCAGGCGTGGACGAAACAACTGGCGCGGCGGCTGGCGTGGCGACGACCGGCGGAACGCTCGGTCTCTGTTCCTGCGCGGCCTTCTTCGTCACGGCGCTGTGCGCCGGGGACGCACTCAACACAATTTGTTTCCCCATACGCCGCGGCTGCATGGAGGCCGAGACCATAATCACCGGAATACTTGCAAACACGACTACCGCCGCAAGCGACTTCTTGATCTTCGTGGTCACGACCATCCTCCCCTTCAGAATGCGTTCCAGACGTTTCTCCGCGCGCCCCGCCTGCGCCATGGCCACCCCTTGCCACTCGGCTCGATGGGTCACCGAATTCAAATCCTCGAAAAATCCGAGCAGGATCTCCGCATACTTCGTCGGTTCCGCTCCGGCAGCGAGCGCTGCTTGGTCGCTCGCTTCTTCGGCGAGTTCAGCCAGCCGGTGGCGCAACCACCACGACAGCGGGCTGAACCAGAAAATCGTACGATGCAGCAACGCCAGTCGTTCGGTCAGCGCGTCTCGGCGAGCGACGTGCGAAATCTCATGCACCATCACCGCGTCCAGCGTATCGGTGTCCCAGCTTCGCCAATCCGCGGGAAATAGAACCACCGGGTCCCAGACGCCGCAGGTAAGGGGAACCGTTAGCCGATTCGACTCTGCCATTCGCGGAACGTAATGCAGTCCCGCGGCCCACGCATGAGCTTCAAATCGTGCGACGGCGTTTGGTTCCGTGATCGTTCGCGCCCCCACTCGAAGCCTGCGTGACAAAAACCAGCCGAGCAGAAAACGAAACGCCAGGTAAGTCGCTACGGCGGCGTAAACCGCCGACGCCACGACGAACCAGGGAACCCTGAAAGAGGGCCCATGAGGGGATCTTTTGGGGGACGAAGTTGCCGGCCCATTCGCCTGCGGCGCCATCGCCCTATTTCCCGCGGCGAACAATCGTGCATCCGCAATAACCGGCCGAGACGTTGCCACGGACGCAGTCGCAATAGGCGAATAGCCGGCTTGAATCGCCGGAGCCTGCGCCTTCTCACCCGTCCGCGTAAATTCCGGTAGTCGATCAAGAAATGGAAGCGCTACCGCCAGCGGCGGCATAGCGTTCGCCAGAATCGGCATAGCTAACGCCGCACAGACCACCACCTTCCACACCGAAAATCGTAACGACCAACTCTTGTCGCGCGCCAATACCAGCGTCAACCCGGCCAGGGCGGCAACGCCAAGTGTTCGCAGGGCTGGGTCCACCAAATGGCCCACCAGCTTCGGCGAAAGATCAACGATCCAATTGGGAATCAGATACGAGGCCGCCAGGAGACTCACGGTTTGACCTCCTTACTGTTGACCTTACTGACGCGAGAACTTCCTTTTTGCCGCGCCTCGGTCGTCTTTTTCTGGTCCGCGATCTTGCGCGCCAGCCGCTCGAGTTGTTTGCGGTCCAGCACTTCGTGATCCACCATGCCCAGCACCAGTTCTTCGGCCGACCCGCCGCAAAACCGGTCGATAATACTTTTCACCGCGCGAACCGCCACATTCTGCCGGTCCTGCGAAGCGCTAAAAATAAATGTGCGTCCCTCCGTGGTATGGCGCACGTAGCCCTTTTCTTCCAGACGTCGCAGCACCGTGCGAATCGTGGATTCCTTCATCGGCCGCGTGCTTGCCAACGCTTCGCGGCAAGCTTCCGCCGAACAGGGCCCGTGCGCCCAGACGTGTTCCAGCACGGCCTGCTCGACTTCGCCGAGGTTCTTAGGGCGCGGGATTTGGCTGCGATCCATTGTAGCGTTACAACATGTAACACTTCCCCACGAAACTCGTCAAGCGAAAAATTCAGCCGGTCACTAGGGTCTAAGGGCGGGTTTCCAGCGGGTGCGCGCTCTTCTCGAAAAACTCATTCTGCAGCTTCAGGCTCTGGTCGTCGGCTTTCGCCGCGCGAATGGCTTCCGCGATCGCCGCGATCCAGGCCTTCATTTCGAATTCCCCCAGCTCTTTATTGGCCAGCGAACCATCGCCGGCGTAGTGATTCGGAAATCTCGCGTACCACCAGATTCCTGTGTAGACGTCTTCCGGCAGATTCACTCGTTTCTGATCCGCTCCTGATTCGCTCGCCGCGCGGTCGAGGTGCACCAGATCCGGATTCGAGATCATCATCGTCGAGGATTCCGTCTCGCCGGCGTGCATGTTGATCGCGTCTCTCTTCATCGGGCCGCCCGGCGGCGCTTCGTGGCCCCACTGCACGTAAACCACATAATCGTGAGCCTTCTGCAGCTGCGATTGCGCGAAATACGGGAGCAAATATTCATTCCCGCCGTGCCCATTCACGATGATGATTTTCTTGCAGCCGTTGCGAGCCATTTCGTCGGTGGTTTCCTGCAACAGTTTCAATTGCAGTTCCGCACTGTATGCGACGGTGCCCGGCTCGTGTCGGGCCTCAAAGATCTGCCCGAAATAGTATTGCGGAAATATGACGGCGTATTCCTGTTCCGCTGCATGCAGCGCGGCGTAACGCACGTTGAGCAGATCGGTCCCCAGCGGCAACTGCGGTCCGTGCTTTTCCAGAATGCCGAACGGCAGCAGGCAGGTGCCGTGCGCTTCGGCGATCGCCTCACGGAAATCGGCCGCCGTGAGTTCTTCCCACTTCGGCGACCGTTTGGACTGGGCTTGTGCCGCAGGAAGCAGGAAAGCGGACAACCCGAGCAGCAGGCAGGCGCAAAGTTTCAACGTCTTCATCGGGGCTCCAAGGGACTTCGCCAGTCGAGCGACGGCGAATAATTAAAGCATCCAGCCGCCGGTCACGTTCAGCACCTGACCGGTAATGTAGTCTGCCGAATCCGAAGCAAAGAATTTCACCGCCGCGGTAACGTCTTCCGCCGAGGGCGGTCGGCCCGCCGGTGATCGCGCGTCTTTGATCCGGCGGGCTTCCTCCACGGTCAGTTCGCGTTCGTCAATATTTGCGGGATTCACCACGTTCACGGTGATCCCGTGCTTAGCCTCTTCGATGGCCAGCGAGCGCGAAAACGAAACGACCGCCGCTTTCGCCGCCGCATACGCTGAAATCGTGCCTTGGCCGAATCCTCGTTCCGCGCCCACCGCGCCCAGGCTGATAATCCTGCCCCAGTGCTGCCGCCGCATCGCCGCGATCACCGCCTTGCTCGCGTAAAAAACACTGAACAGGTTTGACGACACCACCTGCTGCCATTCTTCCACCGAAGTTTCCGCCACCGGCTTCCAGTTAAATTCGCCCACGTTGTTCACCAGGATGTCGATGCGCCCGAAACGCTCCAGTACTTTGTCGATCAAAAATCGCACCTTCTCCGGGTCCGTCGCGTCGGCCTCCACCGCAAAACAATCCACCCCGAACGCCTGCACGTTCCGCAACGTCGTCTGTGCGGCGTTTTTGCTTCTGCGATACGAAATCGCGATGCGCACGCCTTCTCGCGCCAGTCCCTGCGCAATCCCCTTCCCGATGCCGCGGCTGCCGCCGGTGATGAGCGCTACTCTGTCGCGTAGTGGCAAATTCGCAATCCCCCCGGAACTTACGATGACCTTAACGACGGTCCAACGATATACCGAAAATGCGTTTACCACCATTAACCCATGCGCGCCACGACGACCGTAATATCGTCCGCTTGCTCGGGCGAGCCGGCCCACTGCTCCGCCGCTGCGATCAGATTTTCCGCGATGCGGTCCGGCACGGCCGCGCGTTGCCGCATGATTTCTTCTTTCAGCCGCTGCGATCCGTACTCTTCTCCATACACATTTTCCGGTTCGGTCAGTCCGTCACTGAACGCCACCAGCAGACTGCCCGGCGAAACATGGATGGTTTGCTGCGTGTACGGAAATTCTTCGAACAAGCCGACCACCGTGCCACCTTCGGTTAATTCCTTCACCGTGTCGCCCTCCACCAGGAACGGCCCCAAATGGCCGGCGTTGGTGTAGGTCAGCGTTCGTGCTTCGGAGTCATATATCGCGTAGAAAAACGTCGCGTATCGATCGTCCGAAGTATTCCTGAATAGGTGCCGGTTCAAACGCTGCACCAACTCGGCCGTCCCGCAAGTCGTGTCAATCGCCGCCTGGCTGCGCAACGTAGCCTGCAAACTGGCCATCAACAACGCGGCAAAAATTCCCTTCCCGCTGATATCCGCCAGCGCAATCCCTACGCAATTATTTCCAGTGAGAATGAAATCGTAATAGTCGCCGCTCACCACCCGCGCCGGCCGGCAGATCGCGGCCAATTGCAATCCGGGCAAGGAAGGTAGCACCTGCGGAAACAATTGCGACTGCACTTCCCGCGCGATAACAATTTCGTTCTCCAGTTTCTGGCGTTTCGCTTGTTCGTCAATCAACTCCGAAATCGAACTGGTCATCTCATTAAACGACGAACCTAGCGCCCCAAGCTGGTCGCGCTGATGCACCCGTATGCGAGGCCCAAAATCTCCACGCCGCACCCGCACCGTCGCCTCATACAGATCGTCCACCGCCCGGGTGATCGTGCGCGTCATCACCACGCCGGTGGCCAGCGCCGCGATCTCGATCAGCAGGAACACCGCGCCCACGGCCAGCAACACCGTGATCAGCACCGGCCCAATCGCGCCAACCGTCGTGAATAGCTGCCGGTTCAGTGCCGACGGTCGCAACGAAAAAGATGCGAGCACCGGGACGGTACCGGCTTCGGCTCCGCCCTCCATGTACGTCGCTTCAAAAACCGAAAGGCCGCTTACTTTGAAATCAAGCAACCCGGTCGACGGCGACAGCGTTCGGTTCCGGCTGAGAATCCGTTGGCCGGCCACATAGCTGCGGTCGCCGCCCGTATAACGTAGGCCGCCCGCCGGATCGTTCGCCATCGCGGGACGCCACAGCACCACCTCAATCGGCCCTAATTCCGACGCAAACCCATCCAGCAGCTCCGGAGTGACCGGCGCGGAAAGTGCTAACGTAAACGGTCCAGATGTAGATTCGCGCTTTTCGGCCGCCGCAAACCACAGCTTCCCTTCGTGCTCGGCCAGGCCGGAGAAGCGTGTCCCACTCCTGCTCTGCAGCAAATGCTGCCCGCCGTTGAAATGAACGCGCAAGTCCGGCCAATTTATCTTGGCCGTGGCTATGGATTCAGCCACTTCGGGCCGCTGCAAAACCGATTCATCGCCCGGTTTTGCTCCATGTTCCTCTGCATGTTCGATGGCGTTGGCGATGGATTCCGCCTGGGTTCCAATGATGCTGACCCGATCCTGCAAGTCGTCGTGCAACAGGTGCGCGCCCAGTTCCAGGTAAAGCAAATAGGAACCCACGCCAACCATGGTCAGCAGCAGAATGACCGGTACCACCGCAATGAAAACGTACGCGACGATCAGTCGGTTGCGCAGCGTCCACATGAAGGTGGTGCGAAACCAGGGAATCAGGCGAACCAGCAGAAACGCCACGGCCAGAAAACTGAGGAACCCCACAAATCCGGTCAGCGGGAGCGCGCGGCCAGCCAGTGCAACCACGCGCATCAGGACATAAAGAATCAGGATCGTTATCGCGATCCGGTCGAGCGGCGAAATACGCCGCAAAAACGCCGAAGAACGGCGGAGAGAAAATCGGTTCACGAAGTTCGTTCCCGAGGCCTCGAAGAAAAGTTGAAGGCGGCCGTCACCGCCGGGCTGGCCAGTACCGCAGCCTGATCATCCTAGTCGGCCCGAATCCTAATCGATCAGGCGATCGTTTTGCTGCACCCGGCTATGATGGCGGCTGTAACCAAAATAAACCACCAGGCCAATCACCAGCCAAATAATCAGCCGCGCCCAGTTGACCCACCCGAGCTTGTACATCATATAACCGTTGAAGAGGATTCCGAGAATCGGGACCAGCGGCACCCACGGCGTCCGAAACGGCCGGAATTGCACCGGATTCGTTCGCCGTAGCACAATGATCGAGAGGCACACCAGAATAAATGCAAAAATCGTCCCGATGTTCACCATTTCTCCGATGATCGAAATCGGCGTCACGCTGCCGACGATGGCGGCCAGCAGTCCCACCAGAATCGTGGTCTTGTACGGAGTCCGAAACTTCGGATGAATCGCCGCAAAAAATTTACGCGGCAGCAATCCGTCGTTGGCCATGGAATAGAGCACGCGGGTCTGACCGAGTAGCATTACCAGCATGACGCTGGTCAAGCCGGCCAGCGCCCCGGCGGTGATCAAGTAAGAAGCCTTGGTCAACCCGCGATCGAGAAATGCGACCGACAGCGGCGCTTCGATATTCACTTCCTTCCATGGCACCATGCCGGTAAGTACCGCCGCAACCAGCACGTATAGAATCGTGCACATAATCAGCGAGCAGATGATGCCGATGGGCAGATCGCGCTGCGGGTTTTTAGCCTCCTGCGCCGTAGTCGAAACCGCGTCGAAACCAATGTAGGCGAAGAATATGTACGCGGCCCCCCTGCCGATTCCGCTAAACCCGGTAGGCGCGAAAGAAGACCAGTCCGTTCCCCAGTTTGCGGGGTTCACGTAGTGCATCCCCAGAAGAATCACGAACAGCACCACACCGACTTTGACGATCACGATCGTAGCGTTGAACGACGCGCTTTCCTTAATCCCCACCACCAGAATCGCGGTGATCACCAGCGCAATCAGGAAAGCCGGAAGATTGAATCCGATCTCGACGCCAAACAGCCTGGGCGCGGCGACCATATCGTGTGCGCGCTGCACCAGCTCGGGCGAATGCGCCGTAAGAATATCTCCCACCCGTGTCAGGAACGCCTGGGTACCCATGACCAGCGACGGATCGGAAGCGTGGGCCATCTGCCGGGCAATCACGTTTTCCGCGGTGACTTGCGCCGTCCAGTGGTCATACGCCAGCCACAACGGCATTTTCAGGTGGAAAATTTTCAGAAACTCGATGAAGTTGTTGGACCAGCCCGAGGAGACCGTGCTGGCGCCCATGGCATATTCCAGGGTCAAATCCCAGCCGATGATCCAGGCAATCAGCTCGCCCAGCGCCGCGTATGCATAGGTGTACGCGCTGCCCGCCAGCGGAATCAGCGCCGCGAACTCCGCATAGCAAAGCCCGGCGAACGCGCAGCCCAGGCCGGAAATAACGAAGGAGAGCATCAGGCCGGGTCCCGCATAGTGCGCGCCAAGGCCGGACAATACGAAAATCCCGGCTCCAATCACCGCGCCCACTCCCAGCGCCGTCAGTGACACCGGACCCAGAGATCGCCGCAGCGTGTGTTCGCCGGTCGCCGCGGCTTCGTTCAGCAGCCAATCCATCGGTTTCTTTTTGAACAGCGGATTGCCCATTCGCAAACTCCTCCCCAAGGACTCCTATGCGAACTGCCGCCTAATCCAAGGCCGGCGACGACTTCCCTGCCTGCTTCCAAAGAAAATAGACCGGAACGCCCAACAGCACGATGATCAGCCCCGGCCAAGTGTACTGTGGCTTGTAACGCAAAAGTTGAATTTCGATGAAGACTGCCATCACCAGGTAAAGTCCCGGCAAAAAAGGATAACCGAACGCGCGATAGGGCCGCTCCATGTCCGGGCGTTTCCAACGCAGAATGAAAAGCCCGCTGAGCGTGAGAATGTAGAAAATCAAGACGGCGAAAATCAGAAAATCCAGCAGCTGGCTGTAAGTTCCGGAGAGGCAAAGCACCGCCGCCCAGATGCACTGCACCACCAGCGCCGCCGCCGGCGCGTGAAACTTGTTTACTTTGCCGACCGACTTGAAAAACAGCCGGTCCTTGGACATCGCATAGTAAACGCGCGCACCGGAGAGAATCAGCCCGTTGTTGCACCCGAAGCCGGAAATCAAAATCGCGATGGCGATCACGATCGCGCCCGCGGGCCCAAACGCCACCTCGGCCACCGCGGTACCCACCCGTCCGTCCGCCGCAAATTCAATGCCTCGCGCGACGGCCGTCGTCCCGTTCGGGTCGCCGGAGAACGGTAGCACCCGCAAGTAGGCCACGTTCGCCAGCGTGTACAACAGAATGACAATCCCCGTGCCCAACGCCAGCGACAGTGGCAAATTGCGGCTCGGATTTTTTACTTCCGCCGCAGTGAACGTGATGTTGTTCCAGGCGTCGGCCGAAAAAAGCGCGCCAACCATCGCCACCGCGACCAGGCTCATTGTGCCAATGGTCCAAATCGGATGTTCTGGCGGATACGGGTGCATCACCCACAGGCCGGCGTTGCGCCAAAAATCCGAGAAGTTGACCTGTCGCGCAATCATCGTCGACGACCAGAAACCGATAATCACGAGACCTGCGAGCGAACCCACTTTTGCGACCGTGAATACGTTCTGAACGATTTTTCCAATGCGCAGGCCGCGCGTGTTAATCCAGGTAAGCAATACGATGGAAAGAATCGCCAGTAAATTCTGGTGGTTCAGGCCGACGTTGTACGGCCCCAGAGTCCCAAACCAGAATTGCCATGTACCGACTGTTCCCATTTTCCAGATCCAGGCTCCCGCGCTGAACCAGGGAATCAGCACCGCCGTAAATTTCGCGAAGGCGATGGCTACGGCTGCAATGGTCGCCGTCTGGATCACCAGCAGTAGCGTCCAGCCATAAAGAAATCCCCACAACGGCCCCAGCGACTCGCGCAGGTACACATACTGCCCGCCGGCCTGCGGCATCGCCGCCGCCAGCTCGCCGTAGCTTAGCGCGCCGATTAGCGTCATGATTCCGGCCACGATCCAGACGACCAGCAGCAGCGCCGGGCTTTGCACCTGATGAACGATGTCCGCCGAAACGATGAAAATTCCGGAGCCGATCATCGACCCGCAAACAATCATCGTGGAATCGAACAGCCCCAGCCCCTTTACCAGCTCGGGCTGCTTGGTTCCGCTCGTGACAGCTGTCTGCGCTTGCTCGGCCATGAACCTCGCATCAACCTCGTTTGTTCCGTACTATTTGCGAACCTGCATCGCGTCCCGGGCAATCTGCAGATACTCGCCCGCCCGTCGGGCCGGGTCCGCCGCGTTGCGCAAATCACTGATGACCGCCACCGAGTCGGCGCCCGCGCGGTAGACGTCCCCGGCGGACTGTACTGTGATGCCGCCAATCGCCACAAGAGGTTTTCGCGTTAATTTGCGCGCTGCGCGCAAAAAATCAAGTCCCACCACCGGTTCCGGGTTTTCTTTCGTGGCCGTCGCAAAAATGGGTCCCAACGCGACGTAATCCGCCGAGGTGTGGTTGGCGACACGTACTTGCTCCAGGTTGTGGGTCGAAACTCCCACCCACAAGGGACTGGCGCAGACCTTTCGCGCCGCTTCGGCGTCCAGATCCTCTTGCCCCACGTGCACCCCCGCGGCACCGGCGATCGCCGCAATGTCGGGCCGGTCGTTCACGATGATCTTCAAATCCCGCAGGGTTCTCGAGCCCGCGATCAATCCCACGAGTGCCTGGGACATCTCATACAGCTGCCGCGCCGACGCCCGCTTGGCACGCAGCTGCATCAGACGCACTCCACCGCCCGCTAGTTTTTCGCCAAAGGACAATATGGATTTCAGGGGATCTGTGGGCGAGGCGTCAATGATGGCGTACAGAGCTGGAAACAACCGCAGCCTCCGCGCTACTTGGCTACCACCGCTACCTTGCGGTCCAAAAAGTGCGTGTCGAACTTCCCGGCGATGAAGTCGGGGTCGGCCAGAATCCGCTTGTGCAACGGCACGGTGGTCTTGATGCCTTCCACCACAAAACCATCCAGTCCGCGGTTCATCCGCGCAATGGCCTCGGCGCGCGTATCGCCGTAGGCGATCAGCTTGGCGATCAGCGAATCGTAGTACGGTGGGATCACGCAATCGGCGTAGCACGCCGTGTCCACCCGAATTCCCGGACCACCCGGAACCCGAAACGCCGTGATCCGCCCGGCGGACGGCACGAACGTCTCCGGATCTTCCGCATTGATCCGGCACTCGATGGCATGTCCGCGAAATTCGACCGGCGCCGCCAGCACCTCGTTCAGCTTTTCGCCGGCCGCCACTCGAATCTGCGACTTCACCAGGTCCACTCCGGTAACCATTTCGGTCACCGGATGCTCCACCTGAATGCGTGCGTTCATTTCGATGAAATACAGATTGCCGGACTCTTCGCGCAAAAATTCCACGGTGCCCGCGCTGGAGTATCCCAGTTTCTTCAGTGCGTCCACCACCTGCTTGCCCACTTTTTTGCGCGTCGCCGCGTCCACCACCACCGACGGCGATTCTTCCAGCACTTTCTGGTGCCGCCGCTGCAGCGAACATTCGCGCTCACCCAGGTGCACCACGTTCCCGTGCTTGTCGCCCAAAACCTGAAATTCGATATGCCGCGGGCGTTCGATCAATTTCTCCATGTACACGTTCGGGCTGCCGAAGGCCTGCTCCGCTTCCGTCCGCGCCGTACGGAACATCGGAATCAGCTCGTGGCTGTCGCGCACGATGCGCATTCCCCGCCCGCCGCCACCTTCCGCGGCCTTGATCATGATCGGGTAGCCGATTTCCGCTGCGATCCGCTTCGCCGAATCTTCATCCGGCACGATTCCCGGGCTGCCCGGAATGATCGGCAATCCCGCCGCGCCCATCGCCTCTCGCGCTTTGTCTTTCTCGCCCATCAGCCGGATCGCGTCCGGCGCGGGGCCGATAAAGGTGATGTGCGACGCTTCGCAAACTTCGGCGAAGTTCGCATTCTCCGAAAGGAACCCATAACCGGGATGGATGGCGTCGACGTTCGCGATTTCCGCGGCGCTGATCACCTGCGGAATATTCAGATAGCTTTCACTGCTTCGCGGCGGCCCGATACAGATGGCTTCATCCGCGAAACGCACGTGCAGCGCGTTGCGGTCCGCCTCGGAATACACCGCTACCGTCTTCACGCCGAGTTCCCGGCAAGCAGACAGAATACGCAGGGCTATTTCGCCACGATTGGCGATTAGAATTTTTCGGAACATTGGGCTCGGAGCTAACGCTCAGAAACTTGGTCTACTTCTTGCGATTCGGGCGAATTCCAAAAAGCGGCTCGCCATATTCCACCGGTTGTCCGTTCTCCACAAAAATTCGGACCACCTCACCGGCCACATCCGATTCGATCTCGTTCATCAATTTCATGGCTTCAATGATGCACAGCGTCTGGCCGGAATCGACCTTGCCGCCGACGGCGACGAACGGCTCGGAATCCGGACCCGCCGCCGCGTAGAACGTGCCCACGATCGGCGATTTCACTACGTGTAAGTTTTCGTCCGACCGCTGGGCTTCCGCCGCGGCCTCGCGCGCCGTCGCCATCGCCGATTCGGATTTTGCGGCCGGGGCTGCATGGTGCGCCGACGCCACCACGATCTCTGGCGGCGGCATGGGAGCATAGGCTAGCGGCGCGTGCGCCGAAGGTTTCTTCAGCCAGATCCGCAGGCCTTTCCGTTTGTATTCGAATTCCTCGAGCCCGTGCTTCTCCATAAATTGGAGCAGCCGCTCAATTTCGGCCAGGTCCACGCCTTCGGCCGAGTGCCCGCCTGCGCTCGCCGAGCGCGCCCGCGTGATAATGGGTGAGTCCTGCTTCGGTTTTTTCGCCATTTATAGTTCTAGAAATTCCCTGGTAGCGCTGGTGAGCTCCTCCGCGCCGTTTGTTGTGACCACCACGTCATCTTCAATCCGTATTCCACCCAGGCCCTCAATATATACGCCCGGCTCCACTGTAACCACCATGCCCGCTTCCAGCACAACTGACTCGCCAGCAGCCAGCCGCGGCATCTCGTGGACTTCCATGCCCAGCCCGTGCCCCGTACTGTGCGTGAAGTATTGCGCCAGCTTTTCCCGTTTCAGGACTTGCCGTGCGGCCGCGTCGACTTCCCCGGCGGTTACTCCGGCTTTGATGACGGATTTTGCGGCTTGCTGGGCGTCCAGAACGGCATGGTACATCCGTCGGACACGATCGGAAGGCCGGCCCAGGAAGACCGTACGCGTCATGTCGCTACAATAGCCGCGCAGTATAGCACCCTGGTCCATCACGACCAACTCGTTTTTCTTGAGCAGCTTGGAAGTCGCTCGCGCGTGCGCCCAAGCCGAGCGCGCCCCCGAAGCGACGATGGTTTCGAACGATGGACCGCTGGCCCCGTGGCTTTTCATAGCGTACTCCAGGTCGGCGGCCACCTGCAATTCGCTGATCCCTGCTTTCATCCGGCGCACTGTTCCGGTCCAGACTTCACTGATCAAGTCCGCTGCCGCCCGCATCTTGCTCAGCTCGCCCGCATCCTTCACTGCGCGCAAGCGCTCTACCTCACTCTTTCCGGGAACCCAGCGCACCCGATTCCCCGCCGCAGCACCCAGCGCCTGCTTCTGTGTGACGTTGACCTGACCAGCCGAATACGCTACTCGCGTGGCGCCCCGCTTCTGCCGCAACACCTCACCTACCGCGCGTACCAAACCGCCGGATACAATCTTCACGGTCGCGCCGGACACTTCCTCGCGGCACTGAAACGTGTACCGGCCATCGGTAAAGAGCGTTGCCCGCTCCGCCTCCACCAGCAGCATCCCCGAACTGCCCGTGAACCCGCAGAGATAGTTGATGTTGGGAAGATTGGTGACCAGGATCGCGTCACAGCCGCCCGCCCCAAATAAAAACCGGAGCCGACTCAGTCGGCTCCGGTTGATCTTCAATTGCCCAGATTTGTTGTCCACGACTACCTGGAAGCCCCCAACCTTCTTGAAACTATCCCGGCAGAATGCGCGGGGTCAAGAAGAACAGGAGTTCTTGGGCGGTCGAACTTACCGTGGTGTGTTTGAACAGGTTGCCCACTACCGGCAAGCTGCCGAGCAGCGGCACTTGCTGCACGTCGGTACGCTGTTGGGTCACGATCACGCCGCCGATCACCACTGTGCCGCCATCCGCAATCAGCACTTTGGTGTTCGATTCCTGCGTGTCGATGGCCGGGATGCCCTGAACGCGCGGGATCGAAGAATCAATCGCGTCGTTCTTCACATCCACGTCCATGTAGATCGTGCCATCCGCGGTGATCTGCGGGATGACGTCGAGTTCCAGCACGGCGTCCACGAATTGCACTGAAACGGTGTTGTTGACGATGGTCTGCACCGGAATCTTGGTACCCTGCTTGACGATCGCCTTCTGGTTATTCTGGGTGATCACCTTCGGCTTCGAAATCAGCTTACCTACGCCGCGCTCTTCCGCCGCCGTGATGATTTCATCGATCGCGAAGTTGGCATTTTGGAAGATGTAGCTGAAGCCGCTGGTCGGTGTCGCCGCGCCCAGGTTGGTCAAGAGCGGCATCGCACCCGACGGAGGAGTAACTCCGCCCGTCGACGTTCCGGTAAAGAGCGGCGGTGCCGGTGTGTGGGTGATTGGGCTGGTTCCGACCGCCGATGCGCCGCCAAAGGTGCTGTTATGCGTACCCAAGGCCAGCGCCAGCTGCGTTCCGATTTCACGCGAGAACGAACGGTTCGCCGCCACTACCCGCGCTTCGATTTCCACCTGCTGCGACTTGCGGTCCAGCTGGCGCAGCAAATTGTCGAGTACCGGCAGCACCTGCGGCACGTCGCGAATGATCAACGTATTCGAACGGCTGTCCGCCAGGATATCGCCCCGCGACGAAAGGAACTTCTTCATCGTCGGAACCAGGTCCTCAGCCTTGGCATAGCTCAAAACGCGAGTCGTGGTCACCACGTCCGCCGCTTCGGCTTGGGCCTTGGCCAATTCGCGGTTCTGATCCGCTTCTTTCTTCAGCGTATCCTTGGTGGCAATGCGCAGGACGTTGCCGTCTAGCTGTTTGTCGAGATCGTTGTTCTTCAGCACGATGTCCAGCGCCTGGTCCCACGGTACATCGTCCAGAACGATGGTCAGCGAACCCTTCACCGCCGGGTCCACCACCACGTTCAGGCCGCTGATTTCGTGAATCAAGCGGAAGAAGTCGCGCAGGTCCACATCTTTCAAATTCACTGAGATGGGTTCGCCCGAATACCGTCCGGCTGGCGGAGGTGTTGCCGCCTGTTGTGCTGGCGCTGCTGCCGGCTGGTCCGGAGTGACGCCAGGAATGGACACGACCACCTCGGGTGCTGGCGATGGCTTGGCCGCCTCGATCTTCGCTGCAGGCTGGGCGATTGCAGGCGAAGCGAGCGCGGTCGTGGTTCCCGTTAATGCCGCTGGCAGCGCGGCAACGGGAGCCGGAACACTGATCGGCTGAGCGGGCGTAATGCTCGCCTTTGGTTCCGCCTTGGTGGTCGTCACCGCGGCCGGTTGAGCCTCGGGCGACGATTTCACCGGCGCAGGAGCCGCAAACGCAACCGTGATCCCGTTTTCGGTCTGATTCACATTGAAGTGAGCCGGACCCCGCAGGTCGATCACCACTCGCGAAACTTCCGGAGTGAACTGGCCCAGGCGAATCTCCCGGACCGGGTCCAGATTGCTGGCAATCGTCTTTTCAGAAGTCTTCAGGTGCGCGCCAGTGAAGTCGATTACGATGCGATCTGGATTCTGCAAACGAGTTACGTGGTAGGTCAGCTTGCCGCTGCCCAGCACATTTACTTCAGTCTGATCGCCGTTTTGTCCGAGCGTCACTTGCTTGATGGCGTCGCTTCCCGCCGGTGCACTCGCGCTCGTGGATTTGGTCGAAACGGACTTGATGCTGGCTTGCGGTGTCGCCGCTGGCGGCATGGTGATCTCCACCGGCTTCGCCGACGCGTCTGCGTTGCCGTTGGCCGACACGCTGAGCATCAATTCATTCTTGTCGTTGCGCTGGAGCCGCGGTTCGACGCCAGGGCGCAGCAGGATTTCCAGGCGCACCACGGGCTTCTGGCCCGCGGAGTACGTCGTCAGCCGGTAGCTCTTCACCAGCTCCGATGGGATCACCCGCGCTCCCGAAGAATCACCCGCCGATACTCCGCTCAGATCGAGCACGTACAGGCTCTCGCTGGGGCGATAGGTGGTGTATTCAAATGGCCCGTTCGCCTGCGCTTCCAGGCTCACTGCGCCATCTTTCACCACGGCTTTGACATGCACGACCGGCGCATCACCCGCTAGAAGTGATCCGCTCGTCAACATCAGGGCTGCTGCAGCTACCGCAGTAAAGCCCCACGCCCTCCGCATAATCCTCATTGCTGCTCTCCTGCACTCGGATAGATTCGTTTCGTTACGGTGCGTTCTACTGGTTTGCCGAAGGCGTCTTTGGAATTTTCCTTGAACGTCACTCCGTCCAGACCGATCTTTTCCACATCGCCGTCATATAACTTGTCGCCTTCTCGAAGGAAATACACCCGCTGGTCCGGATTCGCCACCACCGCCAGCATTCCGTTCGGCGAACTGACTGTTCCGGTCACCTGCACCGTAGCCACGACCAGACCCGCCTTGCCCGGAGGCAGTGGCGGCCCGCCTGGCTTGTTGGAATTCACCAGTGGCAGGAACGGGTCGCGCTTGCCGGTTTCCGCAATCGTCGGCTTGGCCGGTGCCCCGGCCGCTGGCGCGGAAGCCGCTCCAGACGCGCTACTCTTCTTGTGCATCGTCTTCTTCGCCGGTGCGGTCTGCGCCCAGCTGCCCGATACCAGACAGAAGGAAACAGCCAGTCCTGCGAGAAGCCTTGCCGAATTGTTAGCCAGTTTCATCGTTTTCGCCCTATCGCTTTGCTGGCGCGCCGGCCGGTGGAGTTGTGGTTGTGGACGTCGTGCTCGTTCCCGATCCCGCATCTGCCGCTTTCGAGAAGAACGTGGTGATCGTCATAATCCCCGTCACCGAACTTCCCGCGGTCATGTGAAAATTGGTGCTGCTAGCTTTGGTCGCCAGGCCCTGCAACTTCAGATCGCCCACATTGATGATTCGCGAAAGCCGGCCCAGCTTGGAAAAGAAATCCAGCACCGAGAAATACGGGCCGTCGGCTTCCACTTCGAACGGCATTTCAAAGTAATACTGTTTGCTCGCAATTGGCAGCGCCTTCATCCGCCGGATCGAAACTCCCGAACTTACCGCCGCGCTCTGAATCATGATGATGAATTGGTCGGTCTGTTTATCTTCCGGCACGATGGTTTGCAGCGTAGCCAGCTGCTTTTCCAGCGCATCCATTTGCGATTGCAATTCCGCGCGCCGCTGTTTGTACACCCGCAAGCCGGCCACTTCGGTTTGCAGCGGCTTCTCGGTTGCTTGCGCCGCCTCCAACTGCGTGCGGATCGAGGCGTTCGGCAAGAACGGCAGATACATCCCCGCAGCAATCAGCACCACCGCCAATCCTAGAAAAAACAGGGCCTGTAGCGGCCAGGGCCAATCACGAAATCCGGTAGCCATCGCTAGCTCCTTCCCTTCGCCGCGGGTGCCGGGGGCGGGGTTGCGGTCGCTGCCGGCTTGGTTTGCGCTTGCGGCGTCTGCGTCGTGGGTGTCTGAGCCACGCTGGCAGTCATGGTGAATCCGTAGGTCGTTACCGATTTCACCACGTCGTCTTCTTTTGCTTCCTGAATTTCGATCTTGTCGAAGTAGCCGGAGCGCTTCAGCTGCGTCATGAAATTCGCTACCGAGTTGATGTTGCCGGCCTCACCGCCAATCGAAAGCGCGTCGCCCTTACGGTCCAGAGAAGTCAGCCAGAGCTGGTCGACCCGCACCACGGTGTTGGCCACCATCTGCAGCAATTCTTGCGCGCTGGTCCGATTCTTCTGCAATCCTTCGATCACGTCGATTTGCGTCTGCAAGGCTCGCTTTTGTTCTTCGAACCGGTCCACGTCCTGCTTCACTTGCTGCAGGCTGGCTTTTTCCGCTCGCAGTTGCGCAATCCGGGAGTTGGTATCGTCCAGTTCTTTCTTCTGTGACAGATACATGGTGAAGAGCACCACGCCCGCGATCACCACCGCCGCGATTCCGAGAATGATCGAAAGCCCGTTCTCGAGCGGCACGGACTGCTTGGTCGTCTTTGGCCGGGTCTGGCCCAGTAAGTTAATCCGAATCATGGCGTGTCAAAGCTCCTCAGCGCCAGGCCCACGGCAATGGCCAACCGCGGCGCCAACTCGCGAATCTGGCTTTCATCGTGACGGCTAGGATTGATGGCGATTTTTCGGAACGGATAGAGTTCCTCAACCGGCATCGCGAATTCTTCTTTCAGCAGGTCGAGCAACCCGGGAACCCGCGCAGTGCCTCCCGCGATGTAGATCCGGCGGATGTTTTCGCCGCTCGCGGTGGCTCGGAAGAAGTCGAAGGTCTTCTGAATTTCCAGAATCAGAATGTCCGACACCGAACGAAGGATCGCAGTGCGCTGCTCTTCGTTCACTCCCGCCAGGGTGCCGCCCATCTTTAGTTTCTCGGCATCTTCGAAGCTCAGGTCCAGTTCCTTTTGCAGCGCGTCGGTGTACTGGTTACCGCCCACCGAAACGTCGCGCGTAAAGAGCGGGGTCCAACCTCGAACGATGTTGATGTTCATTACGCTAGCGCCGACGTTCAGCAGCGCCACTACCTGCGAAGGATCCGGTTCGTAATTCACTTCGAAACAGTTCTGCAGGGCGAACGCGTCGATATCCACCACCATCGGCGCTTTGCCCGCCTGCGCCAACACGTTCGTATGGTTCAGAATTTTGTCTTTCTTTACCGCCACCAGCAGCACATCCATCTGGTTTTCAGTCGCTTCCAGCAGCTGATGACTCAGGTTTACGTCGGCGATATCGAAAGGTATATGTTGGCTGGCCTCGGCTTGTACTCGGTCGTACAGTTCGTCTTCGGTCATCAGCGGCATGCTCACCCGCTTCACGATCACCGAATGGCCCGAAACCGAAGTCGCCACGTCTTTGGCTTTGATCTTCTGGCCGTCGAAGATCGAAATTATCTTTTCCGCCACCGACGGTGCGTCCATGATCGCGCCGTCGACCACGGTATCTTGAGCCAAAGTCTCGATGCCGTAACTCACCAGCTCGTAGCCCGCTTTCGTTTTCTTCAGCTCGACGGCTTTCACCGAACTCGAGCCGATGTCCAGGCCGATCAAAGATTTTGTTTTACCGAGATTGAACATCGTGCGGCCCCTCACTCCTCACCCGCCCCGCTTCGCTGGACGGACACGGCTTCGTCTGGTGCTTTGAAGATTTCTGGATTTTCTTTTCTGTCGCTTGCTGCTTGCGTCCGTCACCCCGGGACGCTGAATTCATGGGAGGGCACCTAAGTACTGCTACGCATGGTACCCTCCGCTTTGAATCGTTTATTACATCCGCGACGCGGAGTGTCAAGCAAGGTGTTTCCTTGGTGTGCTATTGGTAAAAACCGTCCGGAAGGACAGTAAGGCGAAAGGGACAGGTGAAAAGTACAGGTAGGGCGAGCGTAAACCCCTTGATTCTCGCGGGAAACGGCGCTCCGGGCGAAGAAAAACAGATTCGCCACAGCTTTACTTTTTCTTCGGATTTCCTAATTTTAACTGTTGCCAAATTGCGTCGACCCGTTTTTTTGTTGTTGCATCCATTTTTATCTCGTCAGGCCAACGTCCGGCGAAACCTTCTTCGGGCCATTTTCGCGTCGCATCCACTCCCATCTTCGAACCGAAATCCTGCCGCCGCGCCGCGTGGTCCAACGTATCCACTGGCCCCAAAACAAATTGAATGTCGCGCTCCGGATCGATCGCGCACAGCGCCTTCCACACGATTTCGCTCGAATTCTTCAAGTCCACGTCGTGATCCACCACCACGATCACCTTGGTAAACATCGCTTGGCCCAGCGACCAGATCGCGTTCATGATTTTTCGCGCTTGCCCCGGATAGCTTTTTCGAATCGAGACGATCATCAAGTTCTGAAATATCCCTTCCGCCGGCATCGCCACGTCCACGATTTCCGGATACTGCATTCTCATCACCGGCATGAAAATTCGTTCGATCGCGTGCCCCATAAAATAGTCTTCCTGCGGAGGCGGCCCCACAATCGTCGTCAAATACAACGGGTTCTTGCGATGCGTAATGCATTGGACATGAAACACCGGGTACTGCCCTTCCAGCGAATAGAACCCGGTGTGATCGCCGAAGGGCCCTTCCTCCCGCATTTCCCCAATCTCTACGTACCCTTCCAGCACAATCTCAGCGTTCGCCGGAACCTCCAAATCGACGGTCTTGCAGGGCACCAGGTCCACTGGATCGCGCCGTAAAAACCCGGAAAACAGAAACTCATCCATATCCGGCGGCACCGGTAGGATTCCCGCGAGCGCCGTCGCCGGATCCGCTCCAATGGCCACCGCTACCTCCAGCCGGCCTCCCGGATTCTTGGCCCGGCTGTTGCGGTAATGATCCGCGCCGTGTTTCTGGGTCTGCCAGTGCATGCCCGTCGAACGCTCGTCGAAAACCTGCATCCGGTAGCATCCAACGTTGCGCTTCCCGGTGTCCGGATTTTTCGTGATCACCATCGGCCAGGTGATAAATCGCCCGCCGTCCTGCGGCCAACATTTCAAAATCGGAAAATAATTCAACGAGAGATCGTCGGTGCGCACCACTTCCTGGCACTCTCCGCTGCGCACGATCTTCGGGAAAAACGATCCGATCTCCGCCAGTTTCGGCAACATTTTTACTTTTTCAAAGAATCCCTGCGGCGACTGCATGTCGATAAACGAATGGACCCGCTCCGCGATCTCTTCCAGGGATTCCACTTCCAGCGCCAGACACATCCGCTTCTCGGTGCCCACCAGGTTGGTTACCACCGGCACCCGCGAACCCTTCGGCCGCTCGAACAGCAGCGCCGGCCCGCCGGCCTTCACCGTTCGATCTGAAATTTCGGTGATCTCGTAGACCGGATCGACTTCTATGTCGATCCTGCGCAGCTCATCTTTCTTGTCCAGCGTGTTGATGAAGTCCCGCAAATCCCGGTACGCCACTTCCCCTCCGAAAGCTTTGACGATTAATCGCCAGCAACTTTATCACGACGGCTTCACGCTAACGAACCTCACAACCGATTTGACCCGCGAGTGGACTTGGCGGATAAAGGAGCATCAGGAGAGCCTCATGGACCTGAAAGAGAATGTGAAACAGGATCTAGTGGAAAAACGAAACTTTATGAGCCAACCGGTGGCGGAGCTACCAGTTGCGGATGTCGAGCGCGCACAACAGCATTACCACGACGCTCTCGGCTTTCAGATTGGATGGCTTTACCCGGGCAAAGAAATCGGTGCCGTGAACCGCGATAAGACAGTGATATTTTTTCGCAAGCGGCAGCCGCCGTTCGAACCCGCCATTCATTGGGTGTTCGCTGAAAATGTCGAGGCGTGGCACCAGGAACTGCAGTCGTCCGGCGCGAACATCGTGGACCCTCTGGAAAAGAAGCCCTGGGGATTGCGGCAATTCACCGTAAGCGATCTGGATGGAAACCTCTTTTATTTTTACCGTGACGAGCCAGACGCGGCATAGCCGCCACGTAAGTTCAAATTACTTATGGGCGAGCGAGGCTTCCACCTCTGAAGCCGCTTTCGCGTTCCGCCCATTTGGCTTTACCAACTGCGCAGCCATCTGCCGGTAGCGGGCCACCAGCGGGTTGTTGGAATTCGCTGCCAGTGGGATCCCCAGCTTCACCGCCTCGCTGACTTGCCGGTAGTCGTTCGGCAAGTGCGCAAAG
>Ga0307474_10000790_pt1 | contig 22883 bp, 29 predicted proteins | sample atmos_gasesECM1C_2_FD_203312 | JGI IMG/M metagenome (GOLD analysis project Ga0307474, IMG submission 203312) | Hardwood forest soil microbial communities from Morgan-Monroe State Forest, Indiana, United States - atmos_gasesECM1C_05 | ecosystem: Environmental > Terrestrial > Soil > Temperate... | reverse complement strand
CGTCCGGCATGGCATTCCTCCCGTGCTTTTATTTTGGCATGAGGCTATCCCTGGACGTCCGCCTTGTCATCAGAGCAATTCAACAGAGCAATTCAATCTTCGGCCGGCCGCGAGCGGCCAACCGCCGCTAAGGGCCTATCGATTGATCAAGCCGATCGAACACAAATATTTGCGCATTCCGGACTAATATTTGCGCATTCCGGATTGCCTCCTCTCGCGATTGAACGGGCGCGCTCTGATTAGAACTCTTTTGTCGCGCCCGCTTGGGGGATACGTAGACGGTGCAGCGGGATCGTGGCAGGATTGATCGTGTGTTCCCGGAAAGTGCAGCGAGGCTTGGAATGTCGGACCCTGTTGGCGAAGCTCAAACTGGGCCCGAAACACCGCCGCAAGCGCGCGCCCGAATGACGCAAGAGAACATTGCGCGGAAGGATATTAAAAAGTCCGCGACGCGCGTTCCTTCCATCATCGTCGCCATCGTTGCCCTGGTCGTCGTAGGCCTCTCGATTTTCTATCTTCTGCGCCCCGTACCACTGCTCGTGCAGGGCGAGGTCGATGCAACGCGGCTCGACATTGCGGCGCGTGTCGACGGGCGAGTCCAGGCCATTCCGGTCGAGCGCGGCCAGAATGTCGACAAGGGCGCCGTGCTCGTGCGCATCGATAATCCGGAAACAATCGCCAAACACGCGCAGATGGCGGCCGCAAAGGCTGTCGCCGAGGCCCAGCTCGCCAACATCCTGGTCGGCACAAGGGCGGAAGTCATCGCCGCAAAGAAGGCCGCGCTCGAGCGCGCTCAAGCAGCGCAGGTGCTGGCGCAAAAGACCTTCGACCGCACCCAGATATTGGCGGGACAGGGTAACGCACCGCAGGCCCGGCTCGACCAGGCGACTGATTCTTTGCACGAGGCCGAGCGCGGCGTCGATGAGGCCAAGTCCGCCTACGATCAGGCGGTGAATGGTTACACCAAGGAAGAGCGGCAGATCGCCAAAACCAATGTCGCAAAGGCCAACGCCGATATCGAGGCGGTTCAATCCATCATCGACCAGATGACGATCTATGCTCCCGTCGCCGCCCAGGTCTATCAGCGCAATGTCGAACCCGGCGAATATGTATCGCCGGGAGTGCCGCTCGTTACGCTGATCGATCTATCCGACGTCTGGATCCATTTCGATCTTCGCGAGGATCTGGTGAAGACATTGAAGGTCGGCGATCGTTTCGACGTGCGCATTCCTGCGCTCGACGACCGCCGCATCACCGTTGAGGTCAAGCTGATCGCGACCAAGGGCGAGTATGCGAGCTGGCGCGCCACCCGTGCCACCGGCGATTTCGATCTGCGGACGTTTTCGATCCGCGCCTATCCGGTGACGCCGGTGCCGGAGCTGCGGCCCGGCATGAGCGCCTATCTCGACTGGCGGTCTCGGCAATGATGTTCGGTGCTAATCCGGGATTTTGGCAGGTCGCGAGGCGCGAAGTTCAGTGGCTCATGCGCGACCGCGTGGCGCTGATCCTGATCTTCGGCGTGCCGTTGTTCGCTTTCGTCGTCCTCACCGACGTATTCAGCAATCCGGTGATCCGCGGCCTTGGTGTTGCGATCGTCGATGCTGACCGATCGGATTCCTCGCGTGCGCTAATCGAATACGTCGCGGCGTCCCCGAGCCTGCACATTGTCGATCGCGCCGGCGATCTCTCGACGGCCGCGCGTGACATCCGCTCCGGCAAGGCGATCGCCGCGATCTATATCCCGGCAAACTTCGAGCGTGATCTGAAGGCCGATCGCCGGCCGCAGATCGTCGGTTTCTATAACCAGCAATATCTGACCGCCGGCGGCATCGCATCATCCGGCCTCAGCGATACCCTGTCTGCCGCCGCCGCGGCCGCGGCACCCGCCGGCCACGCGGCGCCCGCGGCTGTAAGCGTCGGACAATTGACCGGCGAGACCATCGTGCTGGTCAATCCGGAGAAGAACTACGCGCAATTCCTGTTGCGCGCCTTGCTGCCAATGATCATGCACGTGGTCATCACGCTCGCGGCAGGCTATTCGGTCGGCTCCGAATTTCACCGGCGCAATGCGAAGGAATGGCTTGAAAGCGCCGGGGGTAATCCGATTGTTGCGCTCACTGGCAAGCTTGCGCCGCTGTTCGTCATCTTTTTGTTTGTCATGATGACCGAGCCGTTTTTCCTGGAGGGATTTTTGCAAATATCCTTCAAAGGCGACGTGCTGATGATGGTCGCCGCGGCCTCGCTTCTGAGCATCGCCCATTTGTCGATGGGCGCACTGCTGCAGCTCCTCACCTTTGATCTTGCGAGCGGGCTCGGTCTTGCCGGCATCGTCGTCTCGCCTGCCTTCGGCTATGCGGGGGTCGGCTTTCCGACCCTGGGCATGAACGCCTTCGCCCAAACCTGGAGCGCGATCCTGCCGATTCGCTGGTATATGTCTGTCCTTATGGGTCAGGCAGCGCGCGGGTTGCCGCCAAGTGAATCCGCGCTCCCATTTTCCATACTCGCCGGGCTCGCCTTGCTCTATGCCGCGCTTGCCTTGCTTCGCATGAGCGCGCTGCAGCGCAATCGCCGCTTTGAGACGCCCGCCCCGGCCGATGAAGACGAGGTCGTCGCGCCACGGCGGGGCTTCGGCGGCGCCTTTTCGGCTGAATGGCGACGGGTGCTGACCACGCGCAGTGCGTTCAGTTTGCTGTTCATGGGACCCTTGATCTACGGCATCTACTATCCGCAGCCTTATCTCAACCAGATCCTTCGCAAAATGCCGATCGCGGTCGTCGACAACGATCAGACCGAGCTGAGCCGGCAGATCGTCGAGACTCTCGACGCGAGCAACGCTGTGAACGTCGCGGTTCGCGCCCGGACAATTGTCGAGGCGAAGGCTGCGATCGACCGTCGCGAGGCCTATGCCGCCGTCGAAATCCCGCCGGGTGCGGAACGCGACATGCTCAAGGGCATCACGGTTCCGATACCGATCTATGCCGATGCCACTTACATGTTCATCCTGAGGTCGACCGCGAGTGGCATCGCGGTCGCCATCAGCACGCTCACATCAGAGCTGGTCGCCCGCGGCGCGCGTGCCGATGGCAGTCTGGCAAAGGCGGAACTGGCAAGCTTGAGCCCGGCCGACACTCTGCTGCAACCCATATTCAATCCCGTCGGCGGCTATGCGAGCTACGTCGTGCCGGCCGCCTTTCTCCTGATCCTGCAGCAGACGCTTCTGATCGGCTCGGCAATGCTGACGCGAACGGCGCTGGCGCAGCAGGCCGGCGGCACGATATCAGGCGTGTTCGGCCGTGGCGTCGCGCACCTTACCCTCTATCTGCCGGCTGTTGCGCTCTATCTCATCGTGCTGCCGCATGTGTATGGCTTTTCGACGCTTGGGTCTGTTAGCCAATCTTTTGCGCTCGCTTTAGTCTTCCTGCTTGCAACCAGCTTTCTCGGACAGGCGATCGGGACCTGGTTCACCCAGCCGGAGAACGCGACGCTGGTCCTGATCGCGACCAGCCTGCCGCAATTTTTCACCATGGGCTTTTCCTGGCCGCGTGAGGCCCTCCCTCCAGTGGCCTCGGCGCTGGGGCACGTTTTCCCGGCCGACTTTGCGATCGACGGCATCGTCCGCATCAACCAGCTCGGCGCCAACATTTGGGAAGTGTCGCACAACTGGATCGGACTATGGTCGCTCGTGCTGATCTATTTCGTGCTGGCGGTGATCTCGGCGTTTGCAGTGAAACGGAGGCAGGTGCATGCGCAACCTTAGGCGTATTGCCATCGTCGCGGTCGGCCTCGTGCTGGTCGCCGGCGCCCTGATTTATTCCGCGCGCGAATCCGCGGCGAGGCTCCCGCTGATCGGCGTCGTCCGCGCCACCGAAGTCCGCGTCGAGCCCGAGGTGACCGGCCAACTCGCCTCCATCACCGTCGAGAAAGGCGCCCATGTGCATGCCGGCGACGTTGTCGCCAAACTTTCCGCCGTCGAGCTCACCGCACAGGTCGAGCAGGCACGAGCCGCACTGGCGGCAGCCACGGCGAACCGCAACAACGTCTATGCCGGCGTGCGGCATGAAGAGGTCGAGTCCCTGAAGAACGAAATCGCCAAGGCCGATTCGCGCCGCGATTTTCTGGAGGTGCAGCTGACCAGGGCCACGACCCTCGCGAGTCAGAATTTCACCTCGCAGCAAGCACTCGATGAGGCACAGAACGACGCAGCCGGCGCCCGTGCCGACCTCGCCGCGGCCCAGGCCAATTACGATGCCGCCTTCGCCGGCCCGACCAAGGAGGAACGCGGCATCGCCGACGCCCAAGTTGAGGCCGCACAGGCAGCTCTCGCGGTGCTCGAACGCCATCTGGAAAAGACCATCCTGCGCGCACCGGCCGACGGCATCGTCAGCGTCATCGTGGCCGAGATCGGCGAGAATGTGCGTGCGGGTCAGCCGATCCTGGTGATCGAGGAAGCCGGCAAGCAATGGCTATCGTTCAATGCGCGCGAGGACGAGCTCCGCGGCCTCTCGGTCGGCGGAACGGTCGATGTCACGCCGAGCGGCGGCGCCGGCACCATCAAGGCGGTCGTCACCGAGGTGCACCCGCTCGGCGTCTTTGCGACCTGGCAGGCCGAGCGGGTCGTCGGCGACCACGACCGCAACACACTGCGCCTGCGGCTCGATCCGCAAGGCGACGCGTCGAGCCTCGAGCCCGGCATGACCGTGTGGATCACGCGGTGAGGTTAAGCCTCCACCGTCGTTGCGGGGAGCAGCGCGACGGAGCGATCGGCTGCCGCTTGCGTGGCTCTGGATTGCTTCGCTTGCGCTCGCAATGACCGTCTCTCCGTCGTCCCGGACAAGCGAGCAACAGCGAGCGCCGATCCGGGACCCATAACCCCAGGATTGTGTTTTGCGACGACCGTCTGCCGGCAAGCGCCACGGAGAGATTCCGCGGTATGGGTCCCGGCCCTCGCCGGAACGACACTGAGGGCGCGGCGACAGCGCCCTCATGCTGACGATCACCTCTTATGGAACACCAGCGTCCGCAGCTCGATGCTTTCGCGCGGCGGCGTGCCGGCGGGCGTGGTCGGGTCGACGAAAGCGGTGTGCGGCCCGAAACGAGTGCGGCCGTCGGTTGCTGAATCGTAGCATTTGAGCAGGATCGCTTCGTCCGGCGTCATCTCGGGGAAATAGAACCAGCGATGATCGGGACTGAATTTCACCGAATAGGTCTCGCCGCTCCGGTTGGGATAGATCAGGTCTGAGGCGACGAGATCGCTCTCCTTCACCGTCGTCCCGTCAAGCATCGCCAGCGGCGTGTCGCGCACCGGCCCGCGGATCGGGCGCCAGAGATTGATCACCTGCACCCGTCCCTTCAAGAGCTCCTCGGCCTCGTCGGGCAGATGCTCGTGGACGCGGTTGGCGCCCGACGTCACGGTCTGGTCGACATGCACCCGCGTCGCAGGCTGTCGCGGCCCGGCACCGCGAATATCCGGCGCACCCTCGACACGCCTGCGCACGGTGTGGTCGAAAATGAAGACGCGATCGGCTTTCAGCGTGGCGCGGAGAAAGGCCTCGACCAAGGGGTAATAGACGCGCCTTACCTCCTCGTCGTCGTAGAAGTTGCGCACCACGGTCGGGTGCCGCACCAGCTCAAACCCCTCGCGATCAAGCGAGAAGTTTTTCGCGATCAGGCGGCCGTCGAAGATCGGGAGGACATGTGGCTCCGGCAGAGCAGTCGATTTCGGCTCGCCCGGCGGCGGATCGAAGGCGTAGGTGCGCGGCTTGCCCGCGATCGGCACCAGGTAGTTCAGCTCGGCTTTGACAAAAGGAAGCGATTCGATTTTTGTTTCTTGCAGGCCCATGGCCAATCTCCCGAACGTACACAGTCGGGTAGATGTTTGAGGGCGATCGCTCCTGGACAAGTGCGGTTGCGAAATAGCAACGTTGCTTCCGCCGCAAAGCGGGAAGCGGGAAAAATCTTGTCTGCGGTCGCTCGCGTCGAAAGAATTTCTTCCCGCCTCACACGTGCGTGATTTAGGCCACCTTCGCAAAATCCGGCGGACGGCGCTCGGCAAAGGCCTGGAAAGCTTCGCGCGCCTCGGCGGATTTCAGCCGGGCCTCGAAATGCTCGCTTTCCGCCTGCATCTGCTTCACCAGCATCTCGCCGCTGCGCATCAGCTTCTTGGTTGCAACCAGTGATCCCAGCGGCTGCTTGGCGAGGCGCTGTGCGAGCGCGGTCGCTTCCGCATCGAGCTTCTCCAGCGGCACCACGCGATTGGCAAGGCCCCATTGAAGCGCGACATTGGCGGCCACCGGCTCGCCGAGCGCAAACAGCTCAAAGGCGCGCGCATAACCGATGCGCAGCGGCATCAGGATGCTTGACGCGGCTTCCGGCACCAGCGCGAGGCTGATGAAGGGCGTCGACAGCAGTGCATTCTCCGCGAGCACGACGAGATCGCAATGAAGCAGCATGGTGGTTCCGACGCCGACCGCCCGTCCCTGCACCGCCGCAACCAACGGCTTGGTGGCGCGGCCCAGCGAATGGATGAAGCGCGTCACGTGGCGCTCGCCGGTCGCCTTGCCCGCGGCAACGGCCGCGAATTCGCCGAGGTCGTTGCCGGCGGTGAAGGAATCGCCCTCGCCCCGGATCAGGACGACACGCACGGCGGGATCGCTCTCTGCGCCCTCGATGGCGTCGGCCAGCGCGCCATACATCTCGTTGGTCAGCGCGTTCTTCTTGTCGGGACGCTTGAGTGTCAGTGTCAGGATGCCACTCTCATTCTTGACCTCAATCTGCTCAGTCATTCGCCGTCTCCTTTGGGAAATTTGCTTTGGATGCCTGTCAGCCATCGCGCCACGACGTCAATCTCCTGCGCACTGAAACCTTCCATCAGTCGGGCATTGGCCTCGTGCGCGACGTCTTTGGCGCGGACCAGCGCCTTGCGACCCTTTGCGGTGAGATAGATGCGAAAAGCGCGCGCATCGCCTGGATCAGCTCGCCGTTCGACCAGGCCGGCCGCCGCCATGCGGTCGACCAGCCCGCTGATCCCGGCCGGCCCAAGATCGAGCGCGGCACCTGCTTCGCCCATCAGCGCGCCATCCCGCTTGCCGAGCACGAATAGCAAGCCGGCCTGCGCCGGCGGCACCGCGTCGACCGAGCTTGCGACCAGCGCACGCTGCACGCGCCGCTGCGCCACGCTCAGAAGATAGACGAGCCGATGCGGTCTAGGCGAGGTCACACAAGAGATCCGAGCCAGCGATCCGATTTATTTCGCATGCGAAATAAATACACGGAACGAGGCGGCTGTCATCAGAAAAATGCGAGGCGACGGGCCCGGTTCCAGCGGTTGCGGCTGCGCGCCGCGAAAACTATGCTCAGCGCGCACAGGCGCCCAAGGATATTCCAATGACGGTTCCCCTCGATCCCGCCATCGCCGAGGTCATTCCGACGCTTCCCTTGCGCGATCCCGACAACATGACGCCGCAGAGCGCGCGCGAAGCATTGCGCGCCGTCGCCGCTGCGCGCGCGGCCTTGCCGCCGCCGCCGGTCGCACAAGTCGAGGAGATCACGGTGAAGGGCGGAGCGGGTCGGCTGGCGGCACGCCTCTATCGCGCGAGCGCGTTGCGCGCGCCCACGATCGTGTTCTTCCATGGCGGCGGCTGGGTCGCCGGCGATCTCGAAACCCACGACTGGCAGGCACGCCTGCTCGCGATCGAGACCGGCGCGGTCGTGGTATCAGTTGACTATCGCCGCCCGCCCGAGGTGCGTTTTCCGGGGGCTTTCGAGGATGCCTTTGCCGCACTGCGCGATGTTGCCGACCGGATCGGTCAGTTCGGCGGCGATGCGTCACGCCTGGGCGTTGCCGGCGACAGCGCCGGCGGCAATCTCGCGGCCGCTGTTGCGATTGCCGCGCGCGACGCTCGCTTGCCGCTCGCCGGCCAGTTCCTGGTCTATCCCGCCGTCGACGTGGTTGGAAACTTTGCCGATGCAAAGGAGAATGCGCGCTTCCCCTCCCGCAGCGAAAATGCCGAGGGCTATTTCCTGACACGCGCCGTGATGGAATGGTTTTGCAGCCATTACCTTGCCGATGCGCGCGACGGTGCGGATTGGCGAGTCTCGCCGCTGCGCGCTGAAAACCTTGCGGGGGTTGCACCGGCCGTGATCTGCACAGCCTGGTTTGATCCCTTGCGGGATGAAGGCATCGCCTATGCAAGAGCATTGCAGGCTGCCGATGTTGCGGTCCGCCATCATGAGGGCCTCGGCCTGATCCATGGCTTTTTCGGCGGGATCGGCGAGGTCAGCGACGCGGCGCGGCTGGAAGCGCAACGGGCGCGGACCGACTTCAAGGCGCTGCTCGCAGGCGCGAAGTGATGCGAAATTTCGATGAACGGCACGATCGCGCTTGATCACGCCGAGATTTAGGGCTCCAATCGATGCACTGAAGGTTTAGGGAGACACCTCATGAAGAAGATTTTTTTGGCTGCCATCGTCGCCACTTTCGCCGCGGGCTCGGCCTTTGCGCAGGACACCTGCGAGACCAAGGCGGTTGGCAAGGACGGCAAGCCGCTCGCGGGCGCTGCAAAAACCTCGTTCATGAAGAAGTGCATGGCGGATGAATGCGCCACCAAGGCAGTCAGCTCCGACGGCAAGCCGCTCGCAGGTGCCGCGAAGACCAGCTTCATGAAGAAGTGCGAAAAGGGCGCGTAAACGACTGCAGGCTCTGACGCATGATCAGGAAAAGTATGTAGCGGTTTTCCGAAAAGCACGCCCTCGGGCTTGTCCCCAAGGATCATGCGCTCAATCAAAGACCTAAACGGGCGGCCATACGGTCGCCCGTTTTGCTTCAGGTCCCGACCCGCAAGGGGGCATGCAGCTTGCGCAAGCAAGCGATGACCGACAGCGCGGTGATCCGCCCGGTCTTGGGATTTTCGGACGGAATGTTCTCGATCGTCATTGAGAAACGCGCGGAGTCCGAATCCACCTCGATGCGATGCACATTGCGCGTCACTGTCGGGTCCGCCCAGATCTCGACCATGGTGCGATCGGGCCCGATGCCGGCGAGCGACAGCGCCACCGCCACGTTGATATTGGCCGGAAAACCTTTTGCAGCCGCACGCGCATTGCCCTCGAAGATTTTCTGCGGCGCCGTGATCGCCTCGAGGTCGATCTTGTTCTCGACGATATGGGGTGCGCCGGCCAGTCCCCGCGGCGGCTTGCGCGTTACCATGCGCGCGGAATGAATGCTGCCGACCGCAGCCGCAGTCACGGCATCCAACCCGATTAGCGCGCCGGTCGGAACCACGATCTGGCCTCCATATTTGCGCGCCAGTCCGATCAAATCGTCATTCTCGAGCAGCGCGCCGGCCGAGAGCACGATCGCGGTCTTGCCGCGCGAGACCACCGGAGCCACGATTGACCTGACCAGCCTGCTCGGCGCGCATTCGATAACGACGTCGGCAACGTCGGCAAGCTGTTCGATCGGCAAGACGGCGGGCGCGGATTTCAATTGCGCAAGCCAGTCGCGATGCTTGTCGATCGATTGCGCCGAGACCGCGCTCAAGGTGACCCCGTCGATTCCGGCATCGATGGCCTTGGCCACACTGGTGCCGATCGCCCCGAGCCCGGCAATCGCCACCCGCGAAACAACCCTCGACCTCGAATTCACGCCCGAGGTCTCGTTCAATTCCAAAACACCGGCCATCCCTAGTCCCGTTTGAACCGATAATCGAATCCGGCGCCAAGGGCCTTGATCAGGCCTACTGTCGGCCGGGGAAAATGTATGGGCAGGATCAGAGTATCGGTGTCCGCGACCGTCGCAAAGAATTTTCGGCGCGAGGCTGCCGACTGTTCCGGGTCCCAATCGGGCCTTGCCGACCAGTGCGGCTCGCGGCACTGGATCACATGGTGCATCAGGTCGCCCGCCACCACCGCGCGCTTGCCTTGCGAGAAGATGTTCACACAGCAATGGCACGGGGAGTGCCCCGGCGTCGGCGTCAAGGTGATGGTGTCGTCCAGCATATAATCGTCGTCGACCAGGAGCGCCTGCCCGGCCTCGACGACGGGTAGGCAGTTGTCACGAAATACCGTGCCAGGCGGGTTGTTGCCCTTGTTATGCTCAGCCTCCCACGCAGCATATTCGCGTTTGTGGAAGACATATTTCGCGTTGGGAAAGGTCGGCACCCAGCGCCCATCGCGCAACACCGTGTTCCAGCCACAATGGTCGATATGTAAATGGGTGCAGAACACATAGTCGATCATCTCGAAGCCGATCCCAAGCGCGAACAGCTCCTTGTGCCAGCGCTCCTTGCCGGGGAAATCGAACGGCGGCGGATGCCCCTTGTCCTCGCCTGTGCAGGTGTCGACCAGGATCGTGTAACGCGGGGTACGAACCACGAAGGTCTGATAGGTGATCAGCATCATGCCGAGCGAGGGATCGAAGACCTCCGGCTCCATGGTCTTCAGATGTTGCCTGAAGACAGCTGCATCATAGGCCGGGAAGAAATCCTGCGGCCGTCGCCACGGACCTTCGCGCTCGATCACCGCATCGATCGTGACGTCCCCGAGCCTGATTTGCTTCATTGGCGTCCTCCCGCGTCTTTTTCCGCAAGCGTAACGGGCGCGCGCATCTCCTTCAAGGCTCGCTGCATCTCGCGCACCAAGGTGCTGGTCGAATTCCGTAGCGGCACCGACTAGTGGCGCTTGAAATACTGCACTTCGCGTTCGTGCTTCTCCGCGGCGGCGCGCGACTTGAAAGTCCCGAGATTGCGGCGCTTGCCGGTCCTGGGATCGATCTTGCGGGAATAAAGCCGGTACCGGCCGGATCGCAGCTTGCGGATCATGTCGCCCTCCTTGAGCACATGATCGTCCAACGGCGATTGGCTTGAGCTGTTCCCTTTCGCCGAAGCCGTGGGCGAACCGCCACTCTAGAAGCAGAGATCGGTGACGAGGTTGCCGCGCTTGTCCTTGATCGAGATCGGGCACTGCATCCGCTTCAAGGCAGCCTTGGCGTTTTCGTCGCCGAGGTCGGCGGCGCGCTGATAATAGGCCTTGGCGGCATCTGCATCCTTCGGCCCGCCACGGCCCTCCTGGGCAAAGACCCCCATCTGCTCAAGCGCGCCGGGATGGTTTTGCGCGGCCGCTTTCTCGAACAAGGCACGTGCGCCGGCATCATCCTTCTGCCCGCCGGCGCCTTCGGCCAGCATCAGGCCGAGCTGGTATTGCGCTTCAGCATTGGTCTCGGCGGCCTTTGCGAGCAGCTCGCGCGCGCTGGCCGGATCGGACGGCTTACCCGCGCCGCCGAGCGCCGCGAGATTGGAGACGCCGCGCGGATTGCCGGCTTCGGCGGCGCGCTCGAACAGCTTTCGCGCCTGCGCCTCGTCCTTGGCGACGCCTGCGCCGGTGGCGTAGAGCACACCGAGTTCGACCATTGCCGAGGTCGAGCCCTTATCCGCCGCCTTGCGCCAGGCCGCGATCGCGTCCGCCGTCTTCTGGTTGGCGGCATAGGCGCGGCCGAGCTCAAACATCGCCCGGCGCGAGTTCGCCGCCGCCGTCTTGCAGAATTTGATCGCGGTCACGATATCGGACGCCGCAATCTCGGTGACACCCTTGATGTCGGCCGGCTTGTCCGGGTCGGAAGGGTCCGCGGCGATACGGTCGCACAGGACGAGATCCGCCGACTGCGCAAGCGCCAGCGACGGTGCGCATGCGGCCACCACCGCGGCGAAGCCAAGCCAACAAAACCATTTGCTCATGGGGAGCGAAATTGCTTCGGAGCCTGGGCAAATTCAAGGCTCGAGCCCAGTCTCGCGCAGCACCGGCGCGACCTCTGGTGAAGCCAGGAACCGCAGCAGCCTTTCCGCCTCGCTCCGCCGCTTGGCCTCCGCCATGATGCCTGCCGAGAACAGCCCCGGCGTCTGCAGCTCGAGCGGGATCGGACCGACCACCTCGATACCCGCAACCTGCTTGAGTTCGCTGATTTGCTGGATCGCAAGATCCGCTTCACCCGAGATCAGCCGGCCCGCAGTGAAGCCAGCGGGGACGATCGTGGCCTTGGCATTGATCTCGGCAGCGATACCCAGTTGCGCGATCAGCTGCGCGAAGAAGATGCCGCTGGCACCGATGCGGGAATAGGCGACCGAGCGCGCGGCCAGCAGCGTTGTACGCAGCGCGCCTGCAGTCGCAATGTCCGGATGCGGCGCGCGGGAAACCACCGCAACGCCGACATAAGAGCGCGCAAGATCAATGCGGCTGTCGGCCACCACTCGCCCCTCCTCTGCGAGCTCGTCGATCCCTTCGCGCGTGAGAATTACGAGGTCTGCGGGCTCGCCGCCGCGCAGGCGCGGCAACAGGCCGACCGTCGGCGCGAAATCGGCAGCGATACGGATGCCGGTCGCGGTCTCGAATTGTCCGGCTAGTCGAATGAGCGCCCCCTGAAGCGCGAGCGTCGAGAGCAGCCGAACGCCATCCGCCATTGTCGATTCCTTTCCCGGGGCGTTAGAGCGTTTTCGAGCGAAGTGGACACCGGTTCGCGTGAAGAAAACGCGTCAAAACAAGAATCTAGAGCTTCGGTTCTGATTCAATCAGAACCGAAATGCTAGAGCGGGCGCATCAGCTTCAGCACCGCCTTCAGCCGCAGGCTGCGTTTGCCGACCAGCGCCGTCGCCTCCCAGGACGCGCCGGCGGTGTCGCTGGTCCCGGAAAATCCGATACCGACCTCTTGACCGCCGAAGATCGGATTGTCGCCCTTGGCCGGCGTATGTTCCTGATTGAGGATCTGGCCCTTCCAGCGGCTGTTCTCGGCGGTGTAGGTACCTAGATAGTAGAAGAACGCGTCGCCGCCGAGTATGCGGCCATCGTTGAGCAGCATCACCCCGGTCAAGCCGCCTTCGACGCCGTCGAGCGTGCGAATGTGGATGGAATAGAGTCCGTTGCGGATACAGCCCTCACCGACTCCACCTGCGATCGGAAGCGCCAACTCCTCGACCGGCGTCATCACGGACTGAAAGGGCACGTCGGGGAGCTCGCGCAAACGACCTTCAAAGCGGATGAGGTCGCCGTCGCGCCGGCCGCGCGCGAACAAGGTCGCATCGTCCGTGCCCGCCATGGCTGGATAGTTCGGATCGGGATTGTGGCGAACCGTGTCGATCACAATTGCGATCTCGTCGCCGATCTCTTCATAGGTGCCGATATGGGCAAAGGCGGAGTTGCCGCCGAGCATCTTGCCGTCGCGCGCATACATCACGCTGCGACCTTGCGCCTCGCCAAGCTGGAATCTGACGGTGTAGAAACCTCCGAACACGGATGCCCCCGGTCCTCATCTGCACCCGTTATCTAGCGCGGTTCAGCACCCGGGGAAATGCGTTCGACCTCTCGTCATAAGAGGCCTGTTGGAAAAGCAAGGCCCGCCGGCGCTATGCGCGCCGACGGGCCCTCTTTCAATTCAACCCAGACTAGCTCAATCTGGTCCGTATATGCCTTACGCTGCAGCCTTGGCGCCGGTCGGCACCATGGCGATGGTCTTGAGCACCTGCGAAGCGATCTGGTAGGGGTCGCCTTGCGAGTTCGGACGGCGGTCTTCCAGATAGCCCTTGTAGCCATTGTTGACGAAGGAGTGCGGAACGCGGATCGACGCGCCGCGATCGGCAACGCCCCAGCTGAAGGTGTCGATCGAGGCGGTCTCGTGCTTGCCGGTCAGGCGCATGTGGTTGTCCGGACCGTAAACGGCAATATGATCGGCACGGGCGACCTTGAAAGCGTCCATCAGCTTCTCGAAGTAATCCTTGCCGCCGACTTCGCGCATGTACTTGGTCGAGAAGTTGCAGTGCATGCCCGAGCCGTTCCAGTCGGTGTCGCCGAGCGGCTTGCAGTGGAATTCGATGTCGATGCCGTACTTCTCAGTCAGGCGCAGCATCAGATAGCGGGCCATCCACATCTGGTCGGCGCAGGTCCTGGAGCCCTTGCCGAAGATCTGGAATTCCCACTGGCCCTTGGCGACTTCCGCGTTGATGCCTTCATGGTTGATGCCGGCCGCGAGGCAGAGATCGAGATGCTCTTCGACGAGTTTGCGGGCGACGTCGCCGACATTCTTGTAGCCGACGCCGGTGTAATATGGGCCCTGCGGAGCCGGATAACCGGACGATGGAAAGCCGAGCGGACGGCCATCCTTGTAGAAGAAATATTCCTGCTCGAAGCCAAACCACGCATCGGGATCGTCGAGGATGGTGGCGCGCTTGTTGGACGGATGCGGCGTCTTGCCGTCGGGCATCATGACTTCGCACATCACGAGCACGCCATTGGTGCGCGCGGCGTCGGGATACACGGCAACGGGTTTGAGCACGCAATCGGAGCTGTGGCCTTCGGCCTGCAGGGTCGAGGAGCCGTCAAAGCCCCACAGCGGCAGCTGCTCCAAAGTCGGGAATGAGGCAAATTCCTTGATCTGGGTCTTGCCGCGCAAATTCGGTGTCGGCGTGTAACCGTCGAGCCATATATACTCGAGCTTGTACTTCGTCATTGAGCCTCTCTGTTGAATAATTCGAAGGCTGGAAACCGAAAGGATTGGTCGCCGCCCGCGTACCCGGCCACGATCGGCCGGCTGAGTTTGAAGCATTTACCGTGCCAATCGACAGGGCGCGGAACCGGCACCGTTTCCCGTCGCTCTGCCGCGGGCCGGGTCGCCTCTGAGGCCTGCCCCGGGGTGCGTCAAAGGAGCGCGCCCCGGGCTTCTACGGGTCAGCGAAATGTCAGGATTAGTGTCTGATTTTCCGCCTGTTTTCGCGGCAGCACCTCACGCCTCTCCGGCCGCACGATTAATGCCGTGGCAGACGCCGGTAATATTCGAAAGCACGATCGGGCCTTCGGGCAACCTTTAAAGGGGCCTAGGCGTTGGTCAGCCAAAGCTCGCCTCTTCCAGGGCAAAAGCAAAGCTGCTTACAAATTAGGCGAATACTGATTTTGAATTGGTCACATTGCATCGGCCGGGGCAGTGGCCGATATCGGAATCGGTAACCACACGAGAACGAGTCGGGCGCACGATTGAGGTACGTGGCGCGCCGGCGAGAGGAGAATGCTTATGAAGAGCAATTTGAGTTACGGGTCCGCGAAGATCTACCAGTTCCCTGTCGGGGGCCGTGCGGCGCTGGGCCCTCGTGAGAGCGATACCCGGTCACCAATCGACCAGCCTTTGGTGAACGAGACCATCTGCAGCGGCAGCTGGTACCACGAAGAGGCGATCCAGGAATCAAAACTTGGATCCAAGCCCGGGCCAAAGCCCGAATGGGAACACTGATGCGGTCCGTCGCTTTGACGCCCGCCAGCCGACGCCCGGGGACAGAGAGTTGAAAAAGGCCGAAACAGCGTTTCGGCCTTTTTCATTTCAATACAGGCGCGCAAACAGCCTCCCGGCGCTTGGCATGCCTGATCGTGGTGGCGCCGGCGCGCGACATCTTCAGGGTGACATCGCCCCCGGAATACCGCGTACCCGACAGTGTCAGCCGCCGCGGCAAGGTGATCTCCCGCCCGTCGATCTGTACATAGGCGCGGGAATCATAGGGGTAGAAACCGACGATGAATTCCGTTCCGTCGGCGCAATGGTAGGTCTGGAAACTCTGCGCACAAGCCGGCGCAGCGCCGAGAACCACAGCTCCCATCAAAACCTTCAAAAAAATCTTTGATCGCTTCATATTGCCTCCTGAAAGCTCGACTATAGACGAGAGGCGCTGCCCGCGGCAGCATCAAGCAAATGTCGTGACGCCGCGAGATGCCGCGGCTCAAGTGAGATCGATGCCAGACGCTCCGGCCCGCCATCTCGACCTGCAAGGCGCCAGCAATTTCCGCGATCTCGGCGGCTATTCCACGCGCGATGGCCGTGCCTTGCGCTGGCGGCGGATGTTCCGCTCCAATCATCTCGGCCATCTCACCGCTGCCGACATCGACATCGTGCGCGCGCTTGGCGTGAGAAGCGCCTTCGATTTTCGGGGCATCGACGAACGCTCGGGCGCGGCCTGCGGACTTCAAGAGATCGTGGTTCATTCACTCCCGATCGAGCCGACCGTGGTTGCGGCCCTGCGCGCCGAGCTTGCCGCGGGCTCGCTGTCCGCGCCGGTTGCGCGTGACATCATGCGCGAGTCCTACCGCAACTATGTCCGCCACAACACCCATAGCTTTCGCGCCCTGTTCGGCCATCTCGTTGAGGATCACGCGCCGTTGGTCATTCACTGCACCGCCGGAAAGGACCGCACCGGTTTCGCCTGCGCATTGATCCTGCACGCGCTGGACGTGCCCGACGAGATGATCTCCGAGGACTATCTCCTGACCAATCGCTTCTACCGGCGCGATCCGGCCTCGGCGCCCGAACTGCCGGAAGACGTGAGCCGAGCCATCGGGACGGTCGACGCTTCCTTCCTCGCCGCCGGCTTTGACGCCGTTCGTGCCGACTATGGCGATCTCGAAACCTATTTCAGGGATGGGCTGAATGTCGGCGCGCGCGAACGCGCCGAACTGAAGTCTCGCTATCTGCAGGCTTGAGACATCAGGTAAGGCGTTACGCCGCGGCGTCCATTTCGGCTTCCGCATCGAGATCGGCAATGACCTCTTCGAACGCTGTGATCGCCTGCTGCACCGCCGCGATCTGCATAAGCTCCCAGCCACTGATCGGACCATTCCGGTTCTGCAGGGCAACCACGAGGTCGCGCCGCTGCTCCTTCAGCTGAATGAGTGGCAGGCCATGGTCAGGAAGAGAACGCATCATGAGCGTGAGCCCCGAATTGCACGAGCGCTCAGCATAGGTGAAAGGTTCTGGCTATCCGCTTACAAAGGTCCGGAAAATTTTACCGAATGGGCGAGCACTCGCCGCCGCATTCGCTCAACTCTCGCCGCATTGCACGGGTCAAGTTAAGATCCGCCAGTCTTGGAGACAACGAATGAACGGAAAGGTCCTGGTCATCACCGGCGCGCTGGGCGCGCTCGGCAAGGTCGTCGCCGAAACGGCGCATGCGCGCGGCGCGCGTGTGGCGGGCATCGACCATGCGCCGTCGCAAAGTGCCGCAACGCCGGCAAGGATCGAGCTCGGCGGCGTCGACTTGACTGATGCAGCGCAAGCCAGGAAGGCCATTGATGCGGCGGCGGCGCATTTCGGCCAGCTCGATGCGCTGATCAATATCGCCGGCGGCTTTGTGTTTGAGACGGTCGCCGATGGCGACGAAAAAAGCTGGCAGCGCATGTATGCGATGAACGTTCTGACGGCGCTGAACGCCACGCGCGCGGCGCTGCCGCACCTTGCCAAGTCAGGCACTGGCCGCATCATCAATATCGGCGCCATCGGCGCATTACAGGCTGGCGCCGGCATGGGTCCCTACGCAGCTTCCAAGGCCGGCGTGCATCGCCTCACCGAAGCCCTGGCTGCGGAATGGAAAGGCAAAGTCACCGTGAACGCGGTGCTGCCCAAGACGATCGATACCGCAGCAAACCGCGCCAGCATGCCGAATGCGGACTTTGCAAAATGGGTCAAGCCGCTGGAGCTCGCCGAGGTGATACTGTTCCTGGCAAGCGAGGCGGCGAGCGCCGTGACCGGTGCTCTGATTCCGGTCGTGGGCCGGGACTGAAGGCAGACGGCCGAGACGAAATCCGGCCCCTCGCGCAAGCCGCTCAACTGTTAGAGTCGCGGAACTGAGTCGCGAGCCCTTGAGCGGAGCTAGCTTGGAAACCGCGCTTTATTTGCCTGTCAAACGCTTTCTCGAGAAGCTCGGCTTTGTGGTCAAGGGCGAGATCGGCGGCTGCGACCTGGTCGCGCTCAAGGGCGAGGATCCGCCGATTGTCGTGATCGGCGAGCTGAAGCTCACCTTCAATCTCGAACTGGTGCTGCAGGCGGTCGATCGGGCTGCCGCCTGCGACGAGGTGTGGCTTGCGGCCAGGATGTCGGCACGCGGCAAGGGGCGCGAGAGCGACGCGCGCTACCGTAATCTCTGCCGAAGACTCGGCTTCGGCATGCTCGGCGTCACCGCCCGCGGCGAGGTCGAGATGCTGGTGAAGCCGCCGACCACGGCGCCCCGGCGCGATCCGAAGAAGCGCTCGCGCCTGATCGCCGAACACCAGCGCAGGCAGGGTGATCCGGTGCAGGGCGGCTCTACCCGTGCTCCCATCATGACGGCCTACCGGCAGCAGGCGCTGGCCTGCGCGTCCGCGCTGTCGCAGGGGCCGCGGCGCGTCCGCGATCTCAAGCCAGAGATTCCCGATGCGCCGAAAATCCTGCTCAACAATGTCTATGGTTGGTTCGATCGCGCCGAGCGCGGCATCTACGTTCTGACCGATGCTGGACGCGCGGCACTGAAGCGCTGGCCGCAACATGTGCCGCAGCAGGTCAGCGCCGCGGAGGCTGCGCATTGATCGCGCGAGCAAGAACGAGAATGATGATTCGCCGGAATCAAAATTTGGGGAATCCCACGACGCATGGCTGAATTGCCATAGCAATTTCATATTGCAATGCAACATATTAGCTCCTAGGTATCCCGGATAAACGAGAGGCCTCCATGAGCGAAGACTGGAATACCAAATATGGCCCGCGGCGTGTTCGGCGCGATCCGCCCACCCTGGAAGAAGCGATCTTCGCTGCCTCCGGGATCACAGAGGATCAGGATGCGCAGGCCGAGATTGCCGCGGCGCTGATGGGGATGCCGATCGACGTGGTGCAGGCCGAGGTGAAGAAGCAGAACCGCGTGGCGGCACGCGGCGGCGCTGTGACGCGGGTTATCGCGGGCGAACAGGGCGCCCAGCGCTCGGTCGTGGTCGAGCGCCGCGTGGTCCGACGCGTCTCAACTGCTGCGAAGCGCACCGGGACGTAACGAGCCCCGCCTCGCCGCCAAGTCGCGCGGCACCGGTTTCGAGAATCGCAAAAGCGCGATGGCTCCCCGCCATCGCGCTTTTGCTTTGGACATCCGCTGCGGCATCGCGCAAGTGAACCGGCTTGTGCGTCCGCTGTTACGCCGCGCGACCAGAGCCGTACATCTTCGAAAACAGCCTCCAGCAAGCGCGGTTCAAATTCATTACCGCGCGCGCCGCGACCAGCGGCGTATCGATCGCGAGCTTTGCAAGCTCCGCCTGCGGCTGCACCGGGACGTCGATCGTCCCGGTCGATTCGCCGTGGCGGAACACCAACCGCGCGCCGAACTTGGCGGCGAGCGCGCGCATCGCATGGTTCTGCGCGCCCGTGGTGATGCGCAGCCGGCGATAGCCCTTCCATTGCGCTTCCGAGATCAGCCGCGTGAACAGGATGCTGCCCACGCCCTGCCGGCGCACGCACGTCTCCACGCTGAAGGCAACCTCGGGTAGCCCGTCTTCCGACTGCTCCGGCGGATGCAGTTCGGCCGCGCCGCGGACAATGCCGCTCTCCATATAGGCAACAATGATCGTGCCATCCTCAGCGCATTTTTGGGCATAGCGCTCGATGAACTCGTCGTCGAGATATCCGCTGAAGCGGTCGTGCCGGCTTTCCGGATCGAGCCGCAGCAGGTGATCGCGCAACAGCGGCAACTCTTCCCGCTGACTCAGAGTCCGCACATAGCCAAAGCCCGGTTGCGGGCTGTAGGTATCATGGTATGGCATATCAATACTCCTCTTGGATAGCCCTCGAGGAAGCGTCGAATCCCTAGCACAAACCATATTGTGCATTGCACCATGGAAATCAAGGCCACGGTAGGCCTCAAATGCTCGCGGAACACTGGGCTAATGGGCGGCGGCCGCTACCTTCATACCAGCACCATCTGGGTCTGGGTGACGACCGCGACCAGTTTGCCCTCCTCCGTCTCCAGCCGCGTCTGCCAGACCTGGGTGCGGCGGCCCCGGTGGATCGGCATTGCCGTGGCGATCACGGTGGTCCCCTCTTTTGCGGGCCCAATGAAATTGGTCTTGCTTTCGAGTGTCGTGGTGCCCTTTACGTCCTCGGGCAGATTGATCACGGTCGCGGCCGCGCCGACGGAATCGGCTAACGCCATGACGGCACCACCATGAAGGACGTGCCCGAGGGTGCAGAGATCCGGTCGCACCGTCATCCGCGCCACCACCTTGTCCTGGCTTGCCTCGGTGAAGGTCACCCCCTTCAGCTCGGCAAAGGGCATCTTCAGCGAATTGATCTTTTCCAGCGGCGTCATGCGTCCTCCCACTTCGGCTTTGGATGAGGATAGAAGCTGCCGGGTAAGTCAGGCAATGACGTCGGAGGTAATGGCCGCGGTGATGCTCCCCCGGCACCCGACCCGTCATTCCCCGCGAAGGCGGGAAATCCAGTACGCCGCAGCTTCTTCGATGAAGCCATGCATGGCTCCGCCGCTTGGGCCAAAGCACAGGCTCGAAATGTTGTAGTTCAATCCAGACGACCGAAGCGGCCAGCTTCCCGGTTGCCTTTCAGAATCGCAAGTCCATCCTTACACTCGCGCTCAAACGAGATATGCGAAGACCAATGCTCACGCCTTTACGCGACCGCTTTTTTCATGCCACCGGTGCTGCCCTCGTATTTTCCGCCCTCACCGGCCCTGCGCATGCGCAATATGTCAGCCGCGAGCAGGACGTTGTAAATTTGCGGCTCGGTCAGCGCGTACTGGTCGACGATGGGACCTGCCCGGCCGGCCAGGTCAAAGAACTTTCCGGCTCCAAGATGACGGCGACCGGCATAGTGCCGGCGCGCAAGTGCGTGCAGCGGCCGGGTTCCAAGAAAACGGGGAAGTGAGAGCGAAGCAAAAGCCGACGCTAGCGTGCGATGAGATCAGATCACGTTCTATTTCGCCGGATCGAACATGCATTGCAGCGCCGGCTTGGCGATCTTGGTGAAGGTCGGACCTATTTCCCACTGCTTTGACGCGGGCACCCATGCGTTCTCGATGGTCGGCACGCCGGTCTCGCCGATGCCGCGCAACAACGCCTCGCGCAGGTCATCGTCCTCGACAACAGCGGCAGCGTGATCATGAAGGCAGCCGCACACTTCCTCCGGATGCGCCCAGCGGCCGAGCATATGCGGCGCGCATTGACGCACGAAATCGGCGCGCGGATCGGGCAGCCTGATCGGTACGCGGGATTGAGCCTGGGCTGAAGCGGCGAGAGACAGAGTTGCGACGAGCGTCGCGGCGCCAATACGAAACAGCATGATCAACAACTACTTCTCGTTGGCAGCAACCAGCAGAGCGGGCGAGACAATGGACGGACCGCTGTAGGCGAAGGTGCCGACGCCCGGCAGGCCTCCATCCACTATGCCCGCCATGGGCGAACCGGCCAGCACAAAGGCGCAGGCGAGCAGGTATTTCAACGTCCGCATCTGACCGTCTCCAGCTACCGCCGGCGGCTTGTGATCGCCCACTGGTGATGGCGCCTGATTAACCATGCTTCGTTTCGCCAATTCTGCGAACAGATGGCAAAATGGTTTCGTCGGCTGGGCCAATTGTTTCGTCGATGCGGTTCCGACGAAACAGTTCGCCGGGAATAGTCGTCCTTTCAATGAGTTAGGAGAATAGATGATGCGGCCAAGGCAGGGCCGCCGGCCGGCCACTTATCAACTTAAACGCGGGGAACGGAGCGGCGGAATTTTTACGTTTCACTGCTTACAGAAGTGGCGACAAAGGGGAGGATGCCGATCATGGACCATGGCGACATCGGTGCAGGGGAAATATCGTCGCGGCGGAACTCCGCGCTTTCGGGCGTGGCGGTGGCGAACCAGCCCGCACGCTGCGGCGCGATGATAAAGCAGCGCGACGACCATGGTTTGCAATCATGGCCGCAACAATTCGTCCGCTTGGTCGGCGGCCACCGCCGCCCGGCACCGATGCAGGCCGCGCCGGCAACGAATTAGGCTTTCACTGGATGAAGTCGCCGCATCTCTGTACCTCGCTGTCGGCCGTGCCCCAGGGCATGATCGGCACGGTCGAGGTCGAGTTCTTCGGCGAGCCCTCGACCAGCTTGTCCGAATAGACCATGTAGACCAGCACGTTGCGCTTGGCGTCGCAGCCACGCACGATCTGCATCTTCTTGAAGAACATCGAGCGCCGCTGCCGGAACATATCGTCGGCCTGTTCCAGCTTGCGCTTGAAGCGGATGGGACCGATCTGCCGGCACGCAAGCGAAATGTCGGAGACCTGCTCGGCAAGCCCCATCCATCCTGTGAAGCCGCCCTTCTCCGGCACAGTGAAATGACAGGCAACCCCATCGACATCAGGATCGTCGATGCCGTAGGTGGCGAGCTTGTCGTTCGGGCTCATCAGCTTGAATACGGTCGAGCGACGGAAGATCAGATCCGGCTCGTCGGCGGCAAAAGAGCACGAAAACGAAAAAGTGAACAGAGCTAGCAGCACCAGGAAAAGACCTCCCAATCCGGTGCGCTTGGTTGCGGTAACTGGCGTCATCAAACTCTCCAAAAGCGCCGCGCACGACCCGTTCGAGCTCCGCATGAGGCGAAAAGCGGCACTAAGATCATGGGTTTGGCTGCACTATTGGCTGTGACGTCTGAAGTGAGCCTTGTCCTTTTCCGATGTCACAGGAGGGCACCGGCCGCGCTTTCGCCATTTAGCCGCGCGAAGTCTTTCCGGGAAGGCCGAAGGCTGCCGGCCCTTAACGGAATGTGAGGCTTTTTTGCTACGCTGTGCGCCAAATCTACGTAAATTCGATCCGCCGCGCTGGTGAACAGTTTTCACGTCTGCGACAACCAACGGGCATCGCTGGTCGGAAGGATATTGCACTTGGGTTTTCAGCGCATCTTATGGGCCGACATTGCGGGCCAAAGATTTTGGCGGATTGCGGTCTTGGCCGCAGCCGGCGCTATAGGCACCGTCTCCCACGCTGACGCCTACTATTATTATTGGACCGACCCCAATCCGGCCTATCAGCCCGAACCGCTGACGCAGCCGCGCCGGCCTGTGGTGCGGCATCCGGCGAAG
>Ga0307474_10000788_pt1 | contig 22903 bp, 19 predicted proteins | sample atmos_gasesECM1C_2_FD_203312 | JGI IMG/M metagenome (GOLD analysis project Ga0307474, IMG submission 203312) | Hardwood forest soil microbial communities from Morgan-Monroe State Forest, Indiana, United States - atmos_gasesECM1C_05 | ecosystem: Environmental > Terrestrial > Soil > Temperate... | reverse complement strand
CCATGTACTTTCATATCGGCCACAAATTCCCCCACTTCAGCCGATCGACTTTCAGTGTAAGGAATTGGCGCACATCCACGCAACTGTAAACCACCACAGCTTTCCTGATCGCCACGACTGTCCCAAAGGACAGCGCGCACCTCTCACCAAGCCAGGCCTCAAGAGTTCAGGAAAAAACAAAAGTCTGTCATCCCGAAGCGCAGCGAGGGATCTGCTTCCAATGCCTTGGAAGTAGCATCCGCGAAAACATCGTGCGCGACGCACGCGACCCAAGGTGCCCTCCTATAACGAAGAATGCGCGGCGAAAATTCTCGCCGCGCATCTCTAAATCCTAAATTAATTTGTCGCTGTTACCGGCCTGTACGACCCTGCGACGCCGTCGCTGCCGACGCCTTCGGCGGCGCAACCGGCTGCTTCGCCGCATCCGTTGCCGCCAGCTTCTGCGCTTCGGCGGAAGGCTTACCGTTGCTCACTTCCCCGTTAGGCAAATGATTCGGCAACCCCAGTTGTTTGCGCAGCTCGTACTCAATCTTCCCGCGAATGTCGGTGTGTTCCTTCAGGAACTGCCGCGCATTGTCGCGCCCCTGGCCCAAACGATCCGCCTTGTACGAAATCCAGGTTCCGGATTTCTCCAGCAAGCCGCTGGTCACTCCCAGGTCCAGCAAATCGCCTTCGCGCGAAACCCCTTCGCCATAAATAATGTCAAACTCCGCTTCGCGGAACGGCGCCGCCACCTTGTTCTTCACGATCTTCGCCCGCGTTCGCGAGCCAATCACCCGATCGCCTTCTTTAATCGACTGAATGCGCCGGATGTCCACCCGGATCGACGAATAAAACTTCAGCGCGCGCCCGCCGGTAGTCGTCTCCGGATTGCCGAACATCACTCCAATCTTCTCGCGGATCTGGTTGATGAAAATCAGGCAGGTCTTCGACTTCGACACGATCGCCGTCAGCTTGCGCAGCGCCTGCGACATCAGCCGCGCCTGCAATCCCATCTGTGCGTCGCCCATATCGCCTTCCAATTCCGCCCGCGGCACCAACGCCGCCACCGAGTCCACCACGATGATGTCCACCGCGTTCGACCGGATCAGCGCTTCCGCAATCTCCAGCGCCTGCTCGCCGTTGTCCGGCTGCGACACCAGCAAATTGTCCACGTCCACGCCCAGCTTCCGCGCGTACACCGGGTCCAGCGCATGCTCCGCGTCGATGAACGCCGCCTGCCCGCCCAGCTTCTGCGCCTCCGCAATCACATGCAGAGTAAGCGTCGTCTTACCGCCGGATTCCGGCCCGTACACTTCGATCACACGTCCGCGCGGAAACCCGCCAACGCCCAAAGCCGAATCAATCGAAATCGAACCGGTCGGAATCACGCTCACGGGAACCAGCACATCCTTATTCCCCAGGCGCATAATCGAGCCCTTACCCCACTGCTTTTCAATCGAAGATATCGCTAAGTCCAGGTTTTTCGTTTTTTCGTCGTTCAAGTGGCACCTCAAAAGGGAGTGATGCGATTTAGCTGCCTGGGGGAGGCGGGGTGAGTCTACCACCGAGTGCCACATCCCGGCGCGGCCATTTCGATGCCCCACCATACCACAAGGCGAACAAAAAGCAAAAGGTATTTATGTCACTCCAAACTGCCTGTTTGCTATTGTTTCGCCGCCAATTCTTCAATCCGGCTCCACAGCGTCAGCGGCAGATGCTCCGCCGCGGTGCGTTCCGGATGCAGCCCATCCCGCTGAGCCGCCCGCCACACTTCCCACCCATACGAGGTCGGCTCCGCCACGGTTTGGATGAAATCCGACGCCCACAGAAACCGATCCGGCTCCAGATACGATATCAGAGCGATCTCGCTCCCAATCCCGTCAATCGGATGCAATGTAATTCCCGGCGCCAGCGTGAACGCCGCGTCCACACCGACAAAATTCATTTTCGCATTCGCCCGACGCCGTTCCAATACATCCGGCGCCAAGGTCCAACGCCGGTCCACCACGGACTGCAGAAACTCGCGCGCCCCTTGGTGCGCCACAATCGTAGCTCCATTCGCCACCCAATAGCGCAGTCCCGCAATGTGCGGCCAAGCCAGATCGCTGACCACGACTGTAACTTTTTTGTGCTCCGGAAAAAGTCTGTCGATGATTGCCGCATCTTTTCTCGAGCGCTCGTCGCCCTGCGTCGCATCAAAAAGGAAAACCTGATCGCCAACCAACGTCACCGCTTCCTGGTACCCGGGATTCTTCAACAAATATGTCTTCGGGCCGATCTGCGTCACTTGCGGATCGATCGGCTGTAGGTACTTCGGCCACGCCTCCGCCTTCTCTCCGCTGTCCGCCGGCAGCGCAGGCATTCCCGCCGCTGCGCGATCGACCGTATCCAAATCTCCGATGGTTTGTGAAATTTCGGTCGCGCCGTCCGCCAACCTGAAATTCGCTCCAGAGATCATCACTCCGCTATTCAGGAGCCAGGTCGTGTACACATACTCGACGTGCCGCTGTCCCCATAGATAGTGCTTCTCCTCAAAGTCGAGCTTTACCGGAAAACCGCTCTTCGGATCCAGAAACAACCGCTGCTCCCCAGCGGGCGTCGACCGCACCAGCACAATTCGTTCGTAATCGCGATACCGTTCACGCCCCACCACGCGCACATTTCCCGCCGCCAACCAGTCGTGAATCGCCGTCCACGGATTCAAATACCGTTCCTGCATCGACGTTTCCGGCAGCCGATTCAGGTTCTTGTCTTGCAGCGCAAAGGCGCGGCTCGCATCGGTAACCGTACTCTGTGCCGGTGACGGGCCCTGGCCCGGCCACGTGGTCTGGGTGCTGACCTGTTCTTCTCCCGTTTGCAAATCGAGCCACGCTTCCTGCGTCTCCATCGCCGAGAAAAACGGCGGGTACGAGCGGTCCGACTGAAAATTCATTTCCGCTGCAGCGCCCGCGTGATAATGCAGCACTCGATCCGGCGCAACGTTTCCAAAGCGCATCACGTCTTTCGCGCGTTGCAGTAACACTTTCGGATCATCATTCGACGGAGCCCCCGCCGATTGACCTTGCGCCCTCGCCGCCGTCGCAAGAAATAAAAACAAGACCGCCAGAGCTGTAATCGCAGAACAAACCCTCGTCATCCGCATCGGTGTCCCTTTCGTTTTTACTGACCGTAACCTTTGGCTCTACTTCTCGATCGTCGTGGCGTTCGCTACATGCAGCCATTTGCCATCGCGCTTTTCGTAAGTCGACAACCAGGACATGGTCGTATCTTCGGCCTTACTGCCCTGCGCGTCCTGACGGCGAATCGTAACTTTCAGGCGCACCGCCATCCATCCCATTTTTCCATCCGGCGATACCTGAATCACCGGCGGCTCCAGGTCATCCCACGCTACAAATTCCGCACCTTGAAAATAGCTCGCGAACCGTTTCCGCAAATCCTCCCGCGATATCCGATGAATCTTTCCGTCGAACACCTGCAGGAATTCCGGCGCCACGCTCGCCACCAGCGCGTCCGCGTCACGAGCGAAGTGCGCCCGCCGATCGGCCTGATGAATGGCCAGCAATTCATTCTGGGCCGTCGTTTGCGGCGGAATCCCCCGCACCGAACCGCAAAAACAAAACACCAACGCAGCCGCGATCACCGAAAGTCGTAGGCGCACCATCGACCACCTCGCAAAATTTTACTGATTCAAAGCATTGGTGTGCTGCAGCGATCCGTAAATCGCCCGCATAAAATCGTGGCCGCCCGAAAATTTTAACGGCGCGAACCACGGCGCCCAGATCGCCGGTAATCCGGCGTCCGCGATTTCCTTTTCGGTCTCGCCCGCGGCAATCCCTCGCCGCACGCCATCAATTGTCGCGTTCAAAATCTGCAAATACTGCGCCAAGTCTTTCCGGTTCGAAGGCTGCGAGTGTCCGGTCACGATGATCGTGTCGTCATTAATATGCGCCAGCACCGCCGCGAGCGATGTCGCGATTCCCACCATGTCCAGGCCGGCCGCTAAATCCTCACCCCGCGCATTATAGATGTCGCCCACGTCCGCCGCATTCGCCCGCGCGAAATAAACCACCGAATCCGTGTCGGTGTGGCCATTCGCGTAATGATCCATCTCGATGTCGTCGCCGTCGAAATGAATCGTCAGCGAATCGCGAAACGTAATCCGCGGCCAGGCCCTCTCCGGATACGGCCCAATCGGCGCCGGCGACCAGAACGGCTTCTGCGCCGTCATCATCCGCGTCCGCACATTTTCGTACGCTACGATGGTCGCGTCCGGCCCATAAATCTCATTCCCGCCCACGTGATCGTAGTGCCAGTGCGTGTTCAGCAGAAACCGCACAGGCCGTTTCCCCATCGCATCCAGTTGCTTTTGCACGATCGGATTCGCCACCGCCTCAGGATGGTCGACCAGCAAATAACCCTCGGTGCCGGACAGCACCAATATATTGTTCAGATCCTGCGGCGTCTTAATCTGAATCAGGTTCAAATTGTCGCGGAGCCGTACCACCTTAGTTTCCGCCTTGGTGTAATCCGTCTGCCCCATTTGAAACGCAGACACACCCCCAGCCCCGCACAGCGCGAAAATTCCCACCGCGACGCCCAGCGCAAATTTCATGAAAAGTCCTAGCCCAACAGGTTGGCGATTCTGCTCGCTTAGACTCCGCCGGGCCCCCCAGGTGAGCACAAAACCAATGTCATCCCGAGGCAAACCGACGGATCTCCTTTGGTGGGTTCCCAACCGATGTCATCCCGAGCGAAGCGAGGGATCTGCTTTTTACGATGAGAAGGCTAGTCCGCGCCAGTCGGCGGTGCAAGCTGCATGTAGCGTCCTCGTCGGAGCTTATAAGTGCCCCGACTGACGCTAACACATGCGAAATTTATTTTAATATTCGTAGAAATACTGGGTGTGGTTCGGATTAAAGTGGCGACGCTAAGCCACGTTATTGAGGAGGCTCATCCCTCAGTTCTTTGATGTAGGCACGAATAACATCGAGCCCTTGCTCATTGGCCCACTTGTGCCGCTTATCAGTTGGGAATTCTCTGCCGAGGTTGGCAACCCGTCTCCGAATCGTCTCGAGATATTCGTCGTCAAGTGACATTCCCGAGGTAAAATCATCCCAATCCCACTCTGTACCCGTGCCGTTAATAAAATCTTCCAAGTACCGAGCTACTTCTTCTTTGCCCAGAGTGTCTTTCTTCATCGCTAAAACCCTCAGCCTCAAGCGCCAAAATCTCAGTACTTATAAAACCCGCGCCCCGATTTGCGCCCCAGCCATCCCGCCGCCACATACTTCCGCAACAGCGGACACGCCCGGTACTTCGGATCTCCAAACCCCGTCTGCAGCACGTCCAAAATATTCACGCACACATCCAGTCCGATAAAATCCGCCAATTCCAGCGGCCCCATCGGATGATTCATCCCCAATTTCATCACCGCGTCCACCGCTTCCGGCGTCGCCACGCCTTCCATCACCGCAAACGCCGCTTCGTTAATCAGCGGCATCAGCACTCGATTCGACACGAACCCCGGTGCGTCGTTCACCGCCACAGGTTTCTTCTCCAGCTTCTCGCACAGCGCCACGGTGGTCTGAAAGGTCTCATCGCTCGTCGCCAGCCCGCGAATCACTTCCACCAAAGTCATCACCGGAACGGGATTCATGAAATGCATCCCCACAAAACGCTCCGGCCGCGAAGTCTGCGCCCCCAGCTGCGTAATCGAAATCGACGAAGTGTTGCTGGCCAGAATCACGCCCGGCCGCAAAACCGCGTCCACTTCCTTCAGCAGCTTCACTTTCAAATCCAATTGCTCCGGCACAGCCTCCACCGCAAAATCCGCGGCCGCCAACGCGCTCGCATCGGTCGTGGCCTCGATGCGTCCCAGTACCGCCGGCTTATCCGTTTCCGTAATTTTCCCCTTCTTGACTTCGCGGTCCAGATTCTTGGTAATCGTCTCTATCCCGCGGTCCAGATACTTCTTCTCCACATCGCGCAAAATCACGCGATACCCCGAACGCGCAAACACATGCGCGATCCCATTCCCCATCGTCCCCGCACCCAACACCGCTACCGTCTTGATCGAATCAACCGACATCAACCCTCCGCAATATCCGCTATCGCCTGCCAGCTACGCTACTTTTTAACCGAAGAACTGCTGAACGCATACCGGTTTACCAACAGTTGCCCTTCGTCGCTGTCCACCCGTGCAAACTCAATCGTCTTTCCGCCATCCTTCACCGAACTGTTTTGCGCCCGAAAATAATAGGAATGCCCGGCCTCCGCGGTGAAATGCGCAGCAGCGACCGCGACCACCGGCTGCAAACCGCCACCTTGCCAGTTCGCACACAGATGATGTTCTCCCGGTTCGACCGAAAAATAAAAATACGAATCGCTGTGTGTCGCGCCGACCCAGGCGCCGTCAACCGCCAGCCGCGTGGTGGGTCGAGGGTGCTCGAAATACTTGGTATCGTCCTGCAGAAAATAGACGAGGGCTTTACCGGCAGCCGGTTGCGTGGCGTGCTCCCCATTTTCGGTTTTAATTTCGAATATCGTGTTGGGCAGGTTGCTGCAAACGGCAGCAGCAGTCGCCGTCGCAGGCGCAGGCGGTGCGCTTTGCGCGCAAGCAGAAGCCGCAAATAGAAGGATTGTTAGAATTGTTCTCATGTCCGTCCCTCCGGAATAATCGCAACTACATTAAGAGGGACGTAACCTCAGAGATAAACGTTACCGGCAGCTCGCGTCAGCGCAGCCAAAGACTTACCAAAGACTAATAACGCTCCACCGCCAGCGCAACCGCATTCCCGCCGCCCAAACACAGCGCCGCGATGCCGCGCTTCAAATTCCGCCGCTGCAGTTCGTAAAGTAGCGTCACCAGCACCCGCGCGCCCGAGGCGCCAATCGGATGCCCCAGCGCCACCGCCCCGCCGTTCACGTTTACCTTTTCCGGATTCAGTCGCAGCTCGCGCGTTACCGCAATCGCCGCTACCGCAAACGCCTCATTTAACTCCACCAGGTCGACGTCCTTGTCGCGATCCCATCCGGTTTTCGCCAGCAGCTTCTCCACCGCTTCCACCGGCGCCATCATCACCCACTTCGGTTCCACGCCGCTCACCGCCTGCGCCACAATTCGCGCCATCGGCTTTTTTCCCAGCTTCGCCGCGTTCGCTTCGCTGGTCACGATCACCGCCGCCGCCCCGTCATTCGTTCCCGGAGCATTCCCCGCCGTCACCGTCCCATCTTTCTTGAACGCCGGCTTCAGCTTCGCCAGCGCTTCCATCGAAGTGTCTTCACGCGGCGATTCGTCGGTCTTGATAATCACCGGGTCGCCTTTCTTCTGCGGAATCGATACCGGCACAATCTGTTCGCCAAAGAAACACGATTTGATCGCGCGAATCGCCTTCTGATGGCTCTCGAATGCGAACCGGTCCTGTTCCTCGCGCGAAATCTTGTATTTCTCGGCCACGTTTTCGCCGGTCACGCCCATGTGGTAATTCTCGTACACGTCCCACAAGCCATCGTTGATCATCGAATCGATCATTTCCTGGTTGCCCAGCCGGAATCCCGTGCGCGCGCCTTTCAGCAAGTAGGGACAGTTCGACATCGACTCCATTCCGCCCGCCACCACCACTTCCGATTCACCCAGCTGCACCGCCTGCGCCGCCAGTCCCACCGCCTTCAACCCCGACCCGCATACCTTATTAATGGTCATCGCTGCCACGCGCGGATTCAGTCCCCCGCGCAACGCCGCCTGCCGCGCCGGATTCTGCCCTAGCCCAGCCTGCACCACATTCCCCAAAATCGCTTCATCCACGATTCCCGGCTCAATTCCCGCCCGGCGTACCGCTTCCGCCACCACCTTCGCGCCCAATTCCGTCGCGCTCAGCGGCGCCAATCCGCCCATGAATTTCCCAATCGGCGTCCGCACCGCACTCAAAATCACAGCATTTTCCACGGCCACAGTCGTCTCCTTCGCTCCAATTATTCCCAGAATTCCAGTATAGGCGCGCCCCAAACCTCGGTCAATCAACCGCCGGGAAAGGGGAAAGGAGAGAGCAAAACTCCCGCAATTCGTAGATTTATGAGTTCGGCCTGTTGCTCGCCCCGCTCTTCGGGTCCACGGTCTCAGATTCGCTGCATTCCTTATCAATGAACGAATCGCTCTTCAACCTTTCAAATTGTGAACCATCGAAGACCTTCACTGATCCGTCGTAGAACAGCACGAAGCGTTTGCCGTTGTGATTCGCTCTCTTCTCGACCACGATCGCAATCCTACTGGCGGGTGTCGTCGCCAGCTTAGGGTCCAGCGGATTGCCCACGATCTTGTAGCTCGTTTTGAACGTGTCGGGTTTGCTTGCAGTTTCGAGTCCATCGTCAGCCGGACAGATAAAGGGATTCGGATCCTTGGCCATGCCATACAGCCCGTCGAGGTCGGACGGAAATCCTAGTGCCCCGCCAGAATGATGGAGCTGCTGTTTGATCAACTTGTAGATTCGCTGCAGGTCGCCAACGCATTGCTGATCCACGGAAGGGCGAGAAACGGGCGGGTTAGTCATGTCCTGAGCCCCAGAGGGAAAAGGCAAAAGGAAAACGACGAGAACGAAAGCAAGCAAGGGACGTTTGTAGGCTCCTGCTACGTTGATTATCTCGGCGAAAATCTGCGATCTCATTTGAAACCTCTCGGCAATTCCGTCGCTGTTATGGGCCGTCCATCTTGCGGAGACTCTATTACAAGTACGCCATGCCGCGCCGAGGTTACGGGTGTGCAGGCAGAAGTTCCCAAATGGCGGGATCTTCGGTGCCCAGAACCCAGGAGCAGAAGCCTTGCAGGCCGCGTTCTTTGGCGAGGTTGTAGCGCTCGCGGAACGTGCGCGCGTCGGTGTAGAAAATCCATTCGCGTTCGTCGTCGCGGTAGAAATAGAACCACGCGTTGCGATCGGTGGCGTCCCATTCGAGGTGGCCGCCATAGGCGCGGGCCAGGTCGAGCGCGTCGGCGGTGGAAATGTAGGCGGCGGAAGGATTCGGCCGATCGGTGGGTTTCGCGTTGGGCGGCAGCGGCGGGGCCGCGAACCAGTGGTAGCCGTACAGCGGGATACCGAGCGAAATTATCTGGCGCGGGACGAATTTTAGGGCGTAGTCGAGATTACTGACCGTCCAGGACCAGCCGGCCACTGGGCCGGGCGGGGTCAGGCGGGTGTGCTGGTCATATGTCATCAAGCAGATTAAATCGACAGATTTGGCCAAGGCTGCCAGATCGTAGGCGCCGCGCCAGTTTTCGTAAATCCAGGCGGAGTAGTTGGTTTCGCCGGCGGCGCCCGGAGCGTTTGGAACCGTGGCGATGGTCAGTTGCAGATTATTTTGGTGGAAGAGCGTCGCGGCTTCAGCAACCATCGCCGAGAAAATGTCGCGGTCGATCCAATTCACGTTTTCAAAGTCGAACTGGAATCCGGTGTAGCCGTTGTCTTTGCAGGCTTGGATGAGTTGCGCAAACATTTGGCGGTACGCGGCGGAGTTCGCGAGCAACTTGTGAAAATCATCCTGCAGAAAATTGAAGTTCACCACGATGGGCGTCACCGCGACGTGATTTTGGCGCGCGGTTGCCACCACCTCCGGGTTGGGGCCACCCGAAACCAGGCCGTTGGAATCGACGGAGTACCAGGTGGGGACCACCGTATCTATTTTATTGGCGTGAGCAAGGAAAGAGCGCACGGAATTGGGATCGCGCGTCAGATAGAAGAGAGATTTCGGTTGCTGCGCGCTCGTGGGGAGCGCTGCGCAGAACATTGCGCAGAATAAAACGACCAGTAGGCATCGCAAAATTTTCATGTCGTTCGTATGTTATGCGGCTCCGCGCTTGAAGACAATGTTTACCCTTACCCGCAAGCGCCAGGTGTACGCGCCAGAGCCGGGCTAAGAGAGATCGAGACTCCGGCTTCTCGCACATCGGAGAAAAATCCAACAGCGTTCCTGTGGATCGACTCGCGATGAAGTCTTGGCAGTTTTGAATATCGGAACGATTAACGCAAGGAAGAGGGCTCAGGCCAAGATGCAAATCCCCCACCCTTCGCGAAACGTCGCGGAGGGTGGGGAAAACACCTAACGTGCCAAAGACAAACTCAAAACCTTCTGCTTGGGCCGTGGCAAGTGCCCACACCCTTGTCGCTGAAAACCCCTGCAGGAGCTCCAGGAAGTTCCAGCGCCGACTCGAAATCCCACCTGTAGCCGTTCGGATCAAGCGTCAGGGCCATCACACCCCAGTAGTTCCCGGTTGACGCCTCGAGATTCGCTGCGTTGAATTTCGCACCGGCGTCCGCGGTTGAACTTGTGCTGGCGACGACCGTATCAAGTGTCTCGCCGCCGGTGCCCACGATGAATTCCCGTATGCCCCTTTTGGGATCGGAATTCCCCGAGGGGTCAAGTGGGCGGTAGCGGGCATAGAGGTGGTCGTGTCCGTTCAGTATCAAGTCGGCTTTGTGCTCGTAGAGCAGTTGCCAAAAAGCCAGAGCGGCCGTGCCCTCAGGAGTCAGGCTGTCGGCAGCGCTGTACGAGGGCTGGTGCCAGTAGGCGAGCGTGCACGAGGACTGGTTCTCCTCGAGATCTTTTTTCAGCCAGCCGAGTTCGGCAGAAAACCAGGCGCCGGTGTCACTGCAGCCGCCGGGCTGTGTCGAGCACTCGATGTTCAGCGAAATCAGGTGCCACCCGCCCAGATTGTAGGAATACCAGCCATCTCCCACTCCAGTTCCGTTCAGGCCTCCGTTCGTGCCCAACTCGAAGTGCCCCGCCTGCCCATCCGCCCGTGGCACGGGTTGCGGAATGGGAGTGGTCAGACCTGGAAAGTTGCATGCCGCCGCCAAAGCTGCCGGGCACGGATCGGGGACCGTCGTCATCGGTACAGTGCCATCGGCATTGAGCTGGAAGCCGTTGTAGTAGGAGAAGTAGCCGTAGCCGGCGACGCCGGTTTGGCTATGCTCGTCATAAAATTCGTGGTTGCCGGGCGAGGGCCGATGCAGATATTTAAAAGCGCCGTAGGTCAAATCGAACGAACGCTCAAAATCCTGGTATTGGCCGACCTGGTATTGCAGGTCGCCGAGGATCGCGACCGCATCGGGCTTCATGTTCTCGATCTGATTCGCCGTGGCCTCCTGCGATTGGTACAGAGAAAATGGCGGGCCTGGGGGCGTGCTGGTGGTGCTGCTGTAGGGCGCCTTGGGAGTCTCGCAGGTTTCATGCGCGGCCTCGCCTCCACCCGTCACAAAGTCTTCATCGGGCTGGCAGGAGATGTCGCCAACCACCGCCAGCACGGGCGAGCGTCCCGAGCGGTCGCCCGAATGGTCATTCGACCCATGATCGTCGTTCGAGTTTTGATATTGTGCCTGGGCCCCGGTTGCAAAAACCATGACCGAGGCGACCGCTCCCGCCAGCACTGCCGTTCGGAAACCATCCCTGCTCAACTTCATGCGCTTCCTCCCATTCTGATTTGAGGTTCGAAAATTGCGCAAACGGTGTCTTCTATCTTTTTTGTGTTTCGTGTGAATGTCGCATGTGTGAATAAGCCATTACAGGAACGAATCGAGAGGTCGATCCAGCGGATTTGCAGGCGGTTCGGTGCTTAGGCGTAGCGGAACAACGCCTTGAAGCCAAAATCCATGTGTTGCTGAATATGGCAGTGAAACAGCGTGAGGCCCGGCTGATCGGCGACCACATCCACGGCGGCGCGTCCAAATGCGGGAACGACTACCGTGTCCTTCATAATACCGGCAGTCGGCTTGCCGTTAAGCTCGACGATCTCGAACAGATGCCGGTGCATGTGCACTGGGTGGGAATCGTCACTGCGATTGTGAAACACCAGCCGGTAGCGCCGTCCCTGACGAAACACGAATTCCCGTTCATGCGGATATTCCTTGCCGTTGATCAGCCAGTGATTGATCCCGCCGGGCCCGCCAGGCACTTTTTCAAACACCATATCGATGGTTTGGTCTGGCGCGGGATGCGGCGCGGTCTTGCCAAAGATTGTGTAATCCCAGCGCCCGCTCGGAGGTGGCAGCCAAGTCGGGTGCTGCCGCTGCTGATTGGCGTACTCCACCACGATGCCCATGCCGGATTGCCGCGCGGCATCCCGCGGCTCCCCTAAAATCCACACGCCCGGCTGATTCATTTCCACGATCGCATCCACGCGCTCACCCGGGGCGATCTCAATTACGCTGACCAGCTGAGGCGCGGGCACCGGATTGCCGTCGAGCGCGATCACTTGAAACTTGTGAGCCGGCAAAGCCACGCGATGAATTTGCGAAGCGCTGGCGTTCAACAGGTGCATCAGGACGCGTTGGCCCGATTGCACCCGAAGCGGCTCTGCCGCGCCGAGCATTTTGCCGTTGATTGAATAAAGAGGAGCGCTGAGTTCCAGCCCGTTGGGGCGCTGGTCTGGAGTGGCGGGTTTTTCGGGCTTCGGGTCCTTGGGATCCGCCGCCATTTCGTCCTGATCCGTCGTACTCAGGAAATACTCCCATTCACGGAGCGCCAGAAAAACCTCCTGGTCGTAAAGCCCCGGGTCATTCGCGGAATCAATCATCAGAAAACCGAATTGACCGGTGTAGGAACCCCGATGCAGATCCATCATTGCCATTGTGTGCGAGTGGTACCATCGCGAACCGGCCGGCTTGGCCACGAATTGATACCGCCGGCGGCCGTGGGGCGGGACCGGCGGCGTGCCTTCTTCCTCTGCCCCATCCGATTCCGACGGAACGAACAGGCCGTGCCAGTGCACGTATTCCGGAACATCCGTTTCGTTCACCACGTCGACGGTGACGCGCTGGCCCTCGCGCATCCGCAGGAAGGGACCGGGGATCTTGTTGTTGTAGCCGATCGTGCTGATCACAACCTGTGGAGCGAGCTCGACCGTCATGGGCGCGATTTGCAAGGTGAAGTCCGCCGCGCCCGCATTCGCCTTCGGTTCCTTGAGCGCCATCGTCGAGAGCTGTGGCGGCGACGGAAATTGCCGAGGCGCTAACGGGGGCGCCAAGTTTAGGAGTGGCTTGCGAGCCCCCATCGCGATCACACTGGCGCATCCGAGACGCACAAAATCCCTTCGATTCATCTGATCCCCGTTCCGCCCGCGACGCAACCGACCAATCAGTGCGGTATGAAAGTCCCTGAATCGCCCAGCCAAACTTCCACTTCAGCTTTGGTTGAATGGTTGGCAAAAACAGACACTCTAACTGCTTTGAGATTTCACGCACAGTCCCAAGCGAAACGCCTTGAAATCACGACCCGTGCTGGCGAAGGCGTCACGTTAAATTGGATTGATATGTCCCTAATTTAAAACGCCGCCGACCCGATGTCTCGCTCTACGATCCCCCGTCGGTCGCACGTTCAGCGCTAGCCGTTCCTTCTTCCCCGCCGATCTTCAGCCCTGCCTTCTTAAGTCCTTCCAGTGTGTGCGTCACTAATTCCGCTTCCCACGTTTTGCCCAGCTCCTCGCGCGCCGAAACGGCGAATTCAGGCTTCAACACCAGCAACTGTTGCAGAGCCACACGTGCCGCCTCGCGCTCCCCCAATTGCCCGTAGGTCATCGCCAGCACCAGGTGTGCGCGCCAGAACCGCGGCATGTTGATTTTCAGCGCCGCGTCCAGCGCGGCCCGGTAGTCGCTCTTGCGATACGCATCAAACGCTTCCGGGAACCAATACCAGCCTGGATGATGAGGATTCAGTTTCCTCGCTCGCGCGGCCAGCGCGCACCCGCGTTCCCAGTCGCCGGAATAAGCCGTCAGAAAACCCTGGTAGGCCGCGGTATATCCGTCCATCGAATTCAATGCCACCGCTCGCTCGGCGGCATTGCGGAAAGCCTGCAGTTCGCGGCGGTAAAAAAGGACGGTAGCCAGCGCGTGATAAGCCAGGTTACTGGAGGGCGCGTCTTCCACCGCGCGCCGAGCGGCCGCCAGCGCCCGGTCCAGCGGATCGGGCCTTGGATTGAATCCATGAATATATTCTTCCACGTAGAATATCGTTAGCATCGCCCAACATTCGGCGTTTCCGGGCGCCTGCTGCACTGCGCGCTCCAGGTTGTCCCGCGTCACGGCGTGTTCCTCTGCCGAGACGCGTTCGAAATATCCAAAGCTGTGCAGCAGCGCCTCGTATGGGCTCAGCTGCTCGGATCCCTTCCCGCGCACCGCTTCACTCATGCTATGTGGCAGAACACCGTGTGAATCGGCCACGGTGCATACGATGCGAGAAACTACGTCGTCCTGCAGTTCGAAAACGGTTTCTGGATTGAAAGTGCGGTCGTAGCTCTCCGCCCACAAATGCGCACCCGTACTGGTGTCCACCAGTTGCACCGCGATGCGCACTTTGACCCCGGCCTGCCGCAAGCTCCCTTCCATCACGTAGCGGGCGCCTAGCGCTTTTCCGGCGGAGCGAACGTCCAGCAATTCATGCGCGTATCGCGAGCTCGAACTGCGCGCGATCACCCGCAGATAGGAAAAACGCGATAGACCGGTGACGATGTCTTCCGAAAGTCCGTCCGCCAGTGCGATCAGGTCCGCATTTCCGCCCGCATATCGGAACGGCAGCACCGCAACCCAAAACCCTTCATTCGCGCGTGACGCGCCTGAACCTGGCGCCCCTGATGGCCTTGACGTGCCTGAACCCGGCGCACTGCCGGTGCTTCGGCTCACCGGTTCGATAACCGTCGTCGTCGCCGGATGTCTCGCCAGCTCCCGCAAGTCGTTGCATACATCCAGCGCAGTTTGCACTCGGTTTCGCGGATCCTTCTCCAGGCAACGCCGGATCACCCGCGCCAGATCAGGTGGAAGATCCGCACGCACCTCGCTTATCGCTCGCGGAGTATCACGAAGGATTGCCGAGACAAGTTCCGCCGACGAACGCCCCTTGAACGGCCGTTCTCCGCTGGCCATCTCATAGAGCACGATTCCCAGCGAAAAAATATCGGTGCGGCAGTCCACCGCTTCTCCCGCAACTTGCTCCGGGGACATGTACGCCGGTGTTCCCATCACCACGCCCACTTCCGTTTGCATGCCGCGCGTCTGCGTCGCATCGCCCGCATCCACCGGCCCGGTTTCCTTGGCCAAGCCGAAGTCCAAAACCTTCACCCGACCGTCGCCCGTCACCATCACGTTCGCCGGCTTCAGATCGCGGTGCACGATCCCTTTCTCGTGCGCGGCGGCCAGTGCCGCAGCCAGCGCGGTAGCGATGTCCACGATGCGCCCCACCGGAAGCCCGCCTTCCGGGATCAGCCGGTCGAGCGGCTGCCCTTCCACCAGCTCCATGGTCAGGAAGTGGACGCCCTCGGCTTCCTCCACCGAGAAAATCGTCACGATGTGCGGGTGATTGAGCGCGGCGACCGCTCGAGCTTCACGCCGAAAACGCATCAGCCGCTGCGGATCGCGGGCCATCTCGGCCGGCAACACCTTCAGCGCCACCTGCCGCCCCAGCTTCGTGTCCGTAGCGCGATACACCTCGCCCATACCGCCCGCGCCAATAGCCGCCAGGATGTGGTAATGCGAGAGCGTACGTGCGATCAATCCAATCCTCCAGCAAACGAGGGAGCCGCCGAGTAAAACCTGCCCTCCGCCGAGCGAACGCCGATTCTACACCATGCCTTTCAAGGGTCCTTCTCGACCGCAGAGCCCCGAACCTACTTCGATTAGTGAGAAGCGAAAAAAGGAGCAGTCGAGTTGACCCAAGTTGAGGGCTGAAACGCAGCCCAAAGCGTTATTCACGCGCGTAAATCCGTGGCTACCGGAAGCGCTGAGGAAAATAGTAAAGTGTCGTCATGAACTGGCTCCGCCCGTTCTTTTGCGCAAGCTTGACGATGTTGCTGATTGTTTCTCTCGCATCAGCTTGCGACTGGATCTGTCCGATTTGGATTCCTCGAAGCGCGACTGCTGACCCCGTGTATCAGTTCACACGCGGCGATAAGATGGGTTACATCGACCGAACGGGGAAAATTCTCATAGCGCCGGACCGTTCCATATCAGAAGGAACTACTGACGGGGAGTTTCACGATGGTTTGCTTGAAATAGGCGTTGGCGATGGGGTGTATCTCGACACGACTGGTAAGAAAGTCATCCATAAGAGCTTCTATCGTGGATGGAGCTTTGCAGAAGGATTGGCCGTCGCCATGGATCACGACGGGGGGAAATGGGGATATATAAACACCCGTGGTGAATTTGAAATCAGCCCGAGGTTTGCTTCTTCGCAGTTGGACTATGTTTGGCCCTTCCAAGAAGGTCTCGCGATGATCATGGTCGGGGGCAAGTTTGGCTACATCGACCACTCGGGTGATTTTGTTATTCGCCCAAGGTTTCTCGATGGCGATTCGTTTCATGATGGAATGGCACGAGTAATTGTTGAAGGCCCGTGCGTCTATTCGCGCATCACCGAGGAGAGTCCGTGCCCCAATCTCGGTGTCGTTCCAAGAGACACCAAAAGCCACGAATCCTTACCTCCGTGCAAGTACAGCTACATCGACACGTCTGGCAAGATCATCAACGGCGAGCGGTATGACTACGCGCTTCCGTTCGCGGAAGGACTTGCCCCGGTGAGAATTGGCGAGCTGTGGGGTTACATTGACAAGCAGGGCACCATGACAGTCGCGCCGCGTTTCGACAGCGCGTCGTCTTTTTCTGAAGGCCTCGGACTCGTCTCTACGCATGGATTATTCGGCTACATTGATCGCACTGGGTCGTTCGTAATCAGGCCGCAGTTCAACCACGCCGAAAGTTTTGCGGATGGGCGAGCGGTTGTCGGCGACCTCAAAACCGGCGAATGGTACATCGATACCACAGGCCAGCAAGCTATTCCGGGAAAGTTCGCCGTCGCCAGCCCCTTCTTCAAGGGCTTGGCTCACGTGAAGATAGTGGATAGCTCTGGCGGAAACGAGAGTATCCACTCAGGCACTTTTGAGTACATCGACGTGACCGGACGGATCGTATTTAGATACAAATCATAGCTGTCGTTCAGTTTAGTAATCGCATTTGTCACTCCGCCCTCTTACAAACCGATAAGTCGCGTATCTGACAACTGGATTTGCGAAGCCAGACAACGAACGTGCTTCGCCACAAAACAAACCAGACCTCCACTCATCGGCGGCATTGAGATTGACGCCGCAGTGTGATTTTATGGAGCAGCGTTTTCATCGGAGGCTGCATGGCTAGCATCACCGGTTTTGGCGGAGCATTTGTCCGCGCGAATGATCCCGAAGCTTTATATAAATGGTACGAACAACATCTCGGCCTGAAAAGGGCCGATGGGTGTTTTGGATTTCCGGCCTCCACCCAACGCGCCCAGGTCGTCTTCGCCTTCTTCAAACAAGATAATGCGTATTTTCCCACCGCCCAGAAGGTCATGATCAACCTTCAGGTGGATGACCTCGATGGCGTGCTGGACCGTCTGGCCGCCGAAGGCGTCGCCGTCGATCCCAAACGCGATAGCTACGATTTTGGAAAATTTGGCTGGTTTACCGACCCCGAAGGAAATCGCGTCGAACTCTGGCAACCCGCCGCCAATGAATGATTGATGACGCCGCGTGATGACGGGTGACGCCGATTGAAGCGGTCGGTGCCGAACCTATCCGCCCAGACGTGTAGTCACCTGCCCGCGTGGGTCTTCCGTAATCGTGTGGTGAAGAGGCTGAGAAATGTTTGACTTGTACAACAACGCGTACGGCAACTATGCCTCGGATCCATATCGACAAGTCCGCATCGAGACCTACGGCCAGGATTTCGGCCAAACCAGTTGGGTCACAACCGAGGAGTCACTGGAAATTCCGCAGCTGCTCGACTTGGGTCCTGATTCCTCCGTCTTGGAGATCGGTTGCGGTTCCGGAGGATATGCTTTGTACCTTGCGGAAAAACTCGGTTGCCAGATCGTCGGAGTGGATATTAATGAACCGGGGATTCGAAGCGCGAAAGAACTCGCCCAGACCAGAGCCCTTGGTTCACGAGCACGTTTCGAGCAATGCGACGTTTCAAAAAATCTCCCTTTCGACGACCAGACGTTTGACGCGGCCTTTTCCAACGACGTTCTCTGCCATGTTTCTGGGAGACTCCATTTACTTGCCGAGATCTTCCGCGTACTGAAACCATCGGGCCGGATGCTGTTCAGTGACGCCCTCGTGATTGGCGGACTGATTTCCGCCGAGGAAATCGCGACACGTAGCTCGATCGGCTTTTACTTCTACAGTCCACCTGGGGAGAATGAGCGGCTCTTGGAGCAAGCGAGATTTTCCCAGGTCCGTGCCACGGACACCACCGAGAATGCCGCTCAAATCTCGAAGAAATGGCACGATGCACGCCAAAAAAGGAAAGAGGAACTGGCTGCGGTGGAGGGGCAGGCTAACTTCGAGGGACTCCAGCGGTTTCTGTCCTGTGTACACACCTTGACCAGCGAAAGACGCCTGTTGAGATACTTGTATTTCGCGCGTAAGACCTCGTGAATCGATCTCACGAAGTCGCTGATGGTCAGGGGCTATTCGAAACGTTCCCTGTCGTTCAGAATCTCGAAGTGGGTGTCCCGCGGTTGCTGCGGTAACGGAGCCAGAATGGGTATTTTAGAAATACTTCAACGCCGTAAGATCCGTTCCGCCTTCGGGAACTATGTCAGTCCCGAAGTGATCGAGAAGCTCATGAGCGAAAAAGCTTCTGCAATCACGTCGCCCGAAGCGAAGCACTTTCAATACGTCGTGGCCATGGCCGACGACACGAATCCCGATGAAGTCCCGGCAATGATCGGCAAGATAGTGCAAGTCCTCGTCGAAAATCATGCGACTGTTACAAACATCATGTCATCGCTCGTCGTCGCTTTATTGGGCGTCCCATTTCCGGCAGGTAACTCTGCGGGCGCACGCATGGAACTGGTCGAGGCGCTGCTTCGGAAGAACGGCGACCGAATACGAATCGTTCACGGAGAATGTGACGGCGCCGTCGGCAACTTTGGCGGACCTAAGCGCTGGAGTTACGGTGCGATGATCCCAGGGTTCTCGGCAATCTTGCAGCGACTAATTGAAACCAAGTTCGGCGTTGCCGTCGAAATCTCTTGAAACCTGGGCTAACTCCGGAGTGCTCGCGTTACCGTTCATTGCGAATGAGCCGATCGGAACATGTATGGTTACGTTTGATCAGGAGTTGAGGACTCTCGCGCACCTGGACTCTGAAATACCACTCTTTGTGGCCGTTTGATGACTGATGCGTTCTTAACGATTGCGTTCTTCAAGCGTTGCTGAATTATTTTCTGTTACAATTCCCGCCGAAGTTAACTCGTGCCAGGAGAGCCCTGCATGCGCAGAAGTCTCGTTTTACTTCTGGCCCCCATAATCGTCGCCATACTGAGTTTTCTTCCGTCCGCCGTCGGTACGGTCCTGCAGAAGGCGAACACGCAAATCCTGAACCTGACGCCCGCTTCCAGTCCCATCTATGCTCGATCGCCGATGTCGGCAAAACAATTGGCTTTTGTTCCGGCCTCCACCAGCCCACAAAACGCTGCCATCCTCAGCCCCGTGCCGCCCCCTTCACCGACCTCTCCAACCACATTTAAAAATGGAGTCGTGATCCCGGTAACGGGAACCGCAGTCGGGTTCGCCTTTCAAAACTTCGTAGTGGAATGGGCTCCCGGGTTGGATGCGGCTTCAGGCTGGCAAACGACCGGGGTGACGCTGGCCGGTGCCGGTGCGACTCCAGTCGCGAATGGCTCGTTAGCAAATTGGGATACCACTTCTATTAGCTCCGCCGGTTACTACACCCTTCGCCTAACCGTAAATCTTTCCGGCTCGGCGTTTCAGGCTCTTACCGCAGTCTACCTCGAGCCCGATTTGCTTTCCGCCAACTGGCCCCAATCATTGAACCTCGGCCCGGCGCTCGGAGCTGCGATTGTCCCCGCCAGAAACATCGATGGCACCTACCGGCTACTCCTGGAAACTCCTGAGGGGCCCGGCTTCACGGGCGGAGAACTTTGGAGTTTTTCCCTCGACGCGCCCGGTCAGCCCACAATCCACACCAGCAACGGAAGCTTTATGCATCCGGCCGTAGCCGATTTTAGCGGTGCGTCGGGCGATCAAGCCATGATCATTGACTTCATCACTGGTTCGCCGGTCTCTAGCAACCTCGAGCTATTTCAGCAGGACGGCTCGTTCAAGACACTCGAGAGCAGCCCGAACCTCTGGTCAGTAGGAAGCCAGGTCGTGGTTGAGGATCTTGCTGGGGACTCACGATGGGAGACGTTGACTTACGGCATCGATTACAACAATTCGCTCGCCAGTGTTTCGGCATGGCTGCCCGATGGCTCGCCGTTCAGCTCCAATTTTCCGCTCACAGTTAGCTTCGCAAATCCCGACGATGGCCGTCTAAACCGCAACCCGGTTCTGGTCGGCGACATCAATGGCGATGGCCAGAAGGAGATCGTCGTGATGTCGGTCCTTTCTCCCTCGACTTTCACCTTGGCGCTGTTCGCCAATGACGGCTCGCCTTTGACCTGGCAAGTCCCCTCCTTGCCGGGAACGCCGGTGGTCATGGCTGCGGCGGACCTCGACAACAACGGGAAACTGGAAACCATACTCGCGGCGAATACGGATACTCAGACTTTTCTCCATGTTTTTCAGCCCGACGGAACAGAACGGCCTGGCTGGCCGCTCACGCTTTTTAATTCCAACGTCGTTAGTCAGTCGTACCTGGCCGTTGCCGACCTGAACGTTGACGGAAACAAGGAAATCGTTTACTCGCATGAGTCGCTGCTCTACGTGTTGAAAGCCGATGGAACCAGCCTTTCGTCCGCCTGGCCCATCCAAGCCTCGCCGGTTAGCGAAAGCTTTGGCTACAACGCTGTGGCCATTGGCGACGTGGACGGCGATGGTTTCCCGGAAATCGTCACGGTCTTGAACACTCTTTCGACCAATTCGGATCCGGCTTTTGCCCTCGCCTCTTACGCCGATCAGCAGCTAGTGGCTATTCGTCGGGACGGTACCACGTCCAGATCCTGGCAGCTCAATGCCGGCAACGGCTGCTGGCTCCAGTTTTTTCCTGCCCCGACCATCGGCGATTTCGACCAAAACGGAATAGCCGATATCGCGGTGGCATCCGATGTCAATGCAGGATCTTGCCGGACTCCCGCGGGGATTGTCACGCTACTCACCACGGGCGCCCCGTTCAATCCCGGGCTGAATGACTGGCCGCTCGTCCGCCACGATCCCCGGCAAACCAGCGTGCTCCTTTGTTCTGATTTCTGCTTTGCTGCCGGTTCACCGCAAACCGTAACCGCAGGTTCCGCTGCGAGCTACACCCTGACGATTACTCCTAACGATTTGCCCTACCAGACCGCCATCACGAACTTCACTTGTACAGGTCTGCCGACCGGAGCGTCCTGCAATTTCACCCCTTCCTCAGTGACGCCGGGCATCCAGACGACGGCCTCGACTACTCTTTCCGTCGCTACTACCTCACGCAATTTGGCAATGACGCGGCCCACCGCCGGCCCGACGAGAGTCTTCTTCGCGGCCTTATTTGCCGCCGGTGTTCTGGGCGTTATGCCCATCTTTGCGGCGCCTCTGCGTCAGTCCCGCCGCGTATGCAAACTCTTCGGTGTCCTGGCTCTGCTCGCCCTTCTTGTCGGCGTTGGTTGCGGCGGCGGTTCAGGCGGACCCCAGCCGAATCCCAACGGAACTCCCGCTGGTACTTACACCATCACGGTGTCGGCCACGGGCGCCTCGAAGATCGCCAAAAACACAACCCTCAGCCTTATCGTGAACTAAGGCCCGCCGTGATCCTGAGTCTCCGGTGGCTTATTCTTTGCCCCGCCATACGGATCGGATCACTAACCAGATTGCGTACTGGAAAGCAAAGAACTACCATTTCCCCACTATGCGCACCGCTATTACGTGTGTGCTGCTCGCGGCCATCAGCGTCACTCTTTCGTCTGCATCCCCGCTGCTCGCGGGCGGCCCGCGCGAGTACCCATTAACCGCCAAGGTGCTATCCGTTACTCACGGTCCGGCTGTTCCATCTGGAGGTGCGTCAGCCAGTTCGCAGAGCGGCGTTTCAGTTGGTGGTGCCTACGCCGCCTCACCCGACCGTGAAGAAGTCGAGATCGACGGGAAAATCTATACGACCGACGTGGTGTCTCGCGGTAGCACCAGCGGACACATCGGTGACACGCTCCCTGCCGCCTTCGGCAAGAGATACGGCGTGAATGTAATTTTTGTGCTCGGCAAAGATAAAGACGGCAAGCCTAAGGAAATAACCTTGCGGGTAATCAGCCAGCGGCGGGCATCACCCGGCACAAACTAAATTCTTCGCCGCCGGGCGCCAATGCAATCACCGGTCTTGCGTTCGTTGCACTCGCGATTCTGATACGTTCGTTCCAAGCCTGCCTGCTACGATGTCTCGTCTTCAGAGGCCGCAAGCGCCTTTTTTGCTGCCTTCCGAGTCGCAGCCGCCGTCCCGGTGATGGCTCCCCGCTTTGGCACGCCCCAACCGCACCCTGAGTTCGTATAAGTCCCGATCACTCGCGTTACCAGGAGATGAGTCTTTTTTCCGGACTCATTCGTAGTACGGACAGGATGGCCTGTCCGTAGGAGGTTGAAATGCATGACACCAAGGAGCGGTTGTCTCTATTCTGGATCTTCGCGTTATTGAACTACTTGTATGCGGACGTGGTGGCGCTGTTCGCTATTGCCGGCTCGCCGAATTCATTCGGGTCGCTCGCACCATGGGCTCTGATGGGTTCAGCGGTCTTGATGGAAATACCCATCGCCATGATTGTGGCGTGTCGACTGCTTCCGTTTAGAGCGAACCGGGTGGCAAATATCGCCGCGGGTATCCTTCTGACCCTGGTAAACGGTTTCCTGACCTTCGTTCCGCCGCTGGTCGGATGGGGCAAACCGCCTGCTTTTCCCGAGTACTTGTTCTTCGCCACGATCGAAACGGTG
>Ga0307474_10000787_pt1 | contig 22905 bp, 25 predicted proteins | sample atmos_gasesECM1C_2_FD_203312 | JGI IMG/M metagenome (GOLD analysis project Ga0307474, IMG submission 203312) | Hardwood forest soil microbial communities from Morgan-Monroe State Forest, Indiana, United States - atmos_gasesECM1C_05 | ecosystem: Environmental > Terrestrial > Soil > Temperate... | reverse complement strand
TCACGCGACGAGACATACTGATCATTCGTTGGCTCCGCGACTGCGGGCATGGAGTACGGCTCGTCAATCCTTAATCTTTGCGGTCATTAGCGCATTTTGGATGTTATTTCTTTATCGAGGAGTGATCCATGCTTCATTCGTCTACGATGACATAGATCAGATCCAAACGAACACCGCTCTCCTGCAGCTGCGGACCACATTGCAATATTTTCACTCGGCTGTTTCCTTCACCGACAACCTCCGTGGTTTTGGCGGGTCCTTCTATCGGCCACTCTTTTGGTTAAGCCTTGCCGTGGACCAGAAAGTATGGGGGCTCAATCCGACTGGATTCCATATCACCAATATCGTCCTTCATTGGATCGCGGGTTTAATTGGCTTCCTTCTGCTACGCCGACTGCGCGTTAGCGTGTTGGTGTCAGCCATGAGTAGCCTTCTATGGCTTGGCCTCCCTATCAACTCAGAGGTAGTTGCATGGGTCTCAGGTCGTTCCTATTCACTGATGGCCATTTTTCTCTTTCTGGCTTTACCGTCTTCAGATTGGTATCTGTGCTCCAGAAAACTTCTGGCCTTGTTCTCGTATTCGATTGCAGCTTTAGCTGCGATTCTCTGTCATGAGGAGGGCATTCTCGTTCTGCCGATGACATTATTGGTGCTATACAGAGTGGACCGGTTCAGGCCTCGACGTGAATATATGGCATTGGGGGCAGCCGGAACCAGCATGTTAGTCGTTTATTTCTGCCTGCGCCAAATTGCGGGAACTCGAACTTCAACCGCAGGGTCCCCCCAACTTATCGCAGTTGGCGTCTCTTTCATGAAATACCTTAGCTGGATGATTTTGCCGACTCGCATGAGTGTGGAGCGTTCAACCGATGTACCTGCGAACAATCTCTCGATCGTGACCGCTAGCGCGTGGATTGGGGTTGTACTTCTATTTCTTCTCGTTTACCGCCTACATAAGCGGATGTCGGAACTAGCAGGGGGCATTACATGGACATGTATTGCTTTGCTACCGTTTTGCGGAATTGTCTACATTTATCAGGGAATGGCAGAACGTTTCAATTACCTGGCGTCCGGTGGCCTTTGTTTTTCAATCGTTGCCCTATTGTCAAAGCTTCGAACACGGAGAGCACTCGCCGTTTGCGGGGTAGCGATGTGGGCAGCTTGGGGAATATGGCGACTCGAAAAACGTGTGCTCGACTGGCGCGATTCGATCTCGATCTATGAGTCGTCCCTGGAAGCAACTCCACAGAGCGCGACGCTGTTGTTCGATCTCGGCGCTGTTTTTGAGCAGAACGGCGATCTTGGGCAGGCTGCAGCTTATTACAAGCGTACTCTCGATTCAAATTCACATTATGAAAGGGCAATCGCGGGCCTGGGTAATATCGATTTACGGCTCGGCGCAACGGGAGAGGCGAAGCGTGCTTATGAACGGGCACTCACAATTAATCCCGGTGATGTCACGGCCCTGGTCAACTATGGGGCTGCGCTTCAGCAGTTGGGTGATTTCATTGATGCCAAGCAGGAGGAAGAAAAGGCGATTTCTATTAACCCGACTGACGCCAAAGCGTACCTCAACCTTGGTGTGGATTTGTTTCAGTTAGGTTCTATCGATGCGGCGGTCGAAAACCTGCAGCATGCTATTGAGCTAGAACCTTTTCGGACGCCGGCTTATTTCGACTTAGCAGCCTTATATAAGGAGATGGGGCATATTGATTCGGCAGCGGCAATCTATAGAAAGATCTTAGAGGTCAGCCCCAACGATCAAGAGGCTATTTCGAGACTGCGCGAAATCACGCAATGATAGTTCAATGATACGAACAAAATCAGAAACTCCGCTCTTAGCATCGTTTCAATTATGCCCGTTGAAGGCAACGCTCTGGAGTTGGTGTCGAAAGTCGAGACTGTCAGTTGCGTGTTTACACCAAGAAGGGAGGAGAGCCACCCAGGAGAGAGGCAAGCAGAACGGGCATGACCTCACCGACACAAGGAATGTCTGCTTACCGCTGGATGCCGCGAAGGCCTGGCTGAAGAATTCCAACGGCACAACACGTTTGAATTTGGCGGAGTCAGAGGATGCTTGTCGACGATGGAAATTCATCGCAACGGTCGGCTGGTTACTCTCACAAGTAAAGAATTCAAACTTCTCGCGTATTTGATCAAAAACCCGCGGAGAGTGATCTCGCGGGATGAGCTACTCAATGAAGTGTGGGGATACGAGAACTATCCGTGTACAAGGACCGTCGATAACCACATCTTAAAATTACGCAAAAAACTAGAACCAAAACCCGCCGATTCCCAAGCGCTTTCATACGGTCCATCGCACTGGATACAGGTTCTTGCCCCAGAAGCTGCACATCTTGGAGGAAGCTTTGAAGCGGATGTTACACACAAATAAATTCAAGGAGAACAGTACACATGTCAGCGACATATTGTGAGGCGATCAGCCATGGCAATGCGTGCACCCTGTTTCGGCGTTTCGCCTTACCGCGCAACACAATGAAAACAGTGCGGCCAGAAATGCAGTACTCCGTTGCAGATGGTCGGCTTTAGCACCTTCCGTCGCTAGGTTCGATGCGCCCACGCGCTTCAGTCTCTATTCAATACAAATCCTTACCCTTCTCTCACACATTCTGACCGCATAGCATGGCATGCCCCGTTAGCTTCAATGCAACGGGCTCGGTTGCAGAGTTCGACTCCGGCCCGAATCGTTTTATCCAATGTCGCCGAGGTGAACAATGAAGTCGTACATCAAGAGGATAGCTATATCGTTTTCGGTTTTGGCCACATCCGCATCGTTTGCGGCAGCACAGGACACTCAGCCTCCACAAAGTACGATCATGGTCGGGGCGGGTAATGATCTTCGGTGCAGACTCGAGAAGGGCCTGCGCATCACAAAGTCGGGCGAGCCCATCACGGCAAGTCTGGTTGAGCCGGTTTACTCCGGTACGACCATCGCAATTCCAGAAGGCTCGACCATCAAAGGACATGTTTCCTCGATCTCAAGTACGCCTAGACGTAAGGGGCAGCTCTTGCGCGGCGATTTCACGCGTCCGCGAATCGCGCAGGTGACCTTCGACAACGTGATTCTTCCCGACGGCACCAGGGTGCGAATTCATACGGACACAACCATTGGAGTCAGTGACGTAAAAACGGCCCAGTATCTTCCTAAGTCTCAACGTCCGGGCGTCCGCCAGAAGGTGAAAGATGTTGCTAAGCCTTTGTCTGCACCCAACAAATTGCAGAGATTGAGCCAAGCTGCCGTCACGAATTTGCCTTATCACCCAGAGTACCTCAGCCAAGGAACAGTTTTCGATGCAACACTCCTCGACGCAGTTGAAACACCACGGCCCGTCGATCACGCTGACACGCACTCTCCGCTCGACGATGGCTATCTTCACGTTCGTCTCTTAACACCGCTGAACTCGGAGATGAGCGCGGCTGGGTCGCCGATCGAAGCCGTGGTGCCTCGACCGTACTACAACCAGGATCACGTTTTGGTCTACCCGGCAGGCACAAAGCTTGAAGGCACTGTTACCAAAGCCGTGGCAGCTGGCTGGATGAAGAAGAATGGTGGACTTTTGTTCTCCTTCCATTCAGCACAGACTCCTGATGGCGTCGCGACTGAGATGTTCGCAACCGTCGCCGGGGTTCAGGCGGCGGGCGGCCAACGACTCTCGGTCGGGCTCGAAGGCGACGTGAAAGCGACGACCTCGACCTTTTCTCGTTTGCGAGCTCCGATTTCGCTTATCGGCCCCTCCAGGGCCGTTGCCGATAACACTGTCGACAAAACCGCTTGGTCCCGAGCGGGAGAAGGGAACAAAGGATTCGGACTGCTCGGCGCGGGCGCTGCGCAAGCGTCGGTATCTACCGCCATCGGTTTCGGTTATTTCGGCGCAGCTGTGAACGTATACGACGCTTTTTTCGCTAAAGGCTCGAATGTGGAACTGCCGGTCAATACTCCAGTGTTCCTGCGCGTTGATGAAACTGCACATCGATCGGGTGGGACCGATTCAACCGTGGTCACGTCGGCCAATATCCGGAAATAGTGATAAGTCGAGTATGGGAGAGCGCAGTCAGCTAGAAAGCGCCACTTCTTTCTTCTGATTCTCGAATAAAAACGCGCTGTTCCGCAACGAATTGTATGCCTGGCCGCAGTGGAGGAAGGAACAGAAGTGACGCAAAAGTACAAGGGCGCGCAATCAAACAAATATGCCACCAGCAGGGATTTCTGCCGCATCTTCGTCGAACAGATGGACAGTTTTTTTCTATTGTCTCTCTTATTGACTGCGGATCCTCAGAAGGCTGAACAGTGTTTCCTCTCAGGGTTTGAGGATTCCGTGAATAGCACCTACGTGTTCAGGGAGAGGGTGCACTTGTGGGCTCGACGCAGCATCATCCTTCAGGCAATCCGGTTGCTTTGCCCTCGGCCGAACGACGGAAACGAATTGAATGAAGCAAGCTTTTTGCCGTTGAACCGCAAAGTGCCCGCAGAAGTGCAGGCGTACCCCAATTTCGCCCGCATCGTGGGACTCAATTCATTCGAGCGTTTTATCTTCATCATGTCAATCCTGGAAAAGTATTCCGCCCATGAGTGCTCCCTGCTTCTGGGCTGCCTTCGTCAGGATGTGATTAACGCACGAACTGCTGCGATCTGACATCTAGCCGGCTTTGTTATTGCAACGGAAACCCAGCCTGAGAAAGATGTAATCGCCTTGGCGGCAGTGAGTTATGCAAATAGCTGACTGTCGCCGGTAGATTTTCGAATACTTAGCAGGACCCGATGAATGTCTCGACAGTGCTTAACTCGAAACCATACAAATTCTTACAAATGCCTCACCCTTCCTGACGGCACACTCGTCGTGATCCCGGTACGTTGCGAATAGGAACATCTTTCCTCGCGGAGAACCATGACGAACAGACTTGGACATTTGTCCGGCATCCTGTTGGTTGTTGCTTCCATATTTTCCGTTCACCCCTGCGCCGTCTTCTCACAAGAGTTGGAGAGTCGACCCCCATCTACCCTGCGTTCACAGGATGATTCTCCATCTATGCCCGACCATGCCAAAAACCACATTGCCGCAGCCGACGATGCAGTTGTTGCCTCTCTTCCCGACGCCCCGATGCCCCAGAATCAGGCGCAGAACCAGTCTTCATCGTCGCCCGCAGGCTCTGAAACACACCTGAATCAATTCCCAATCTTGTCACCGGGACTGACCAGAAGTCCTCTCACAATTCAAGATAAATTTCGTATATACGCCCATAAATCCTTTGGTCCACCAGCCGTCATTCTGCCTGCTTTTGGGGCGGGATTGGGAATTCTCAATCCACCGAGCAAATATCCCAAGGAATGGAAAGATGGCGCTGACGCATTCGGCAGAAACTATGGATACAGACTGGCGGATCGTACGTCCAGAAGCACTGCCCAATTTCTAACAGGCGCCCTCCTGCATGAAGATCCCCGCTATTTGCGTTCGGCCAGTTCCAATCCGTTCACTCGGACCGTACATGCACTTGTCTTCACCATCTTCGACAAGACAGACTCCGGAAGAACTACCTTCGCCGCAAGCAATTTCGCTGCGGCAGCTGCCGGAGGGTTCGTCGGGATGGGCATCCTTCCGAATGGCTATAACGACATTACGCACGCGGAACAACAGATGGCGAGTGAGTTCCTGCAGATTGGTATTGGGAATGTCCTGACGGAGTTCGAACCCCAATGGGGACCTTGGGCGAAAAAGCTACGAATTCCCAAACTCCTTCCAGGTTGGTGGGTTCCAGAACACCGCCCGTAGCATCTTGTCCTGGAGATTCGGGATTTCTTTATCAATTCTGAAAACATCAATTTCGATAGTTGCAATCGCGCTCCCGACCTGCGGTTCAATAAATGCCAGAGGTTCAGCTATCATTGCGTCGGGAGAGGTCTCGACGCTCTGGACTAATTCGACGTAATGAATTCGCATTTCTAATGTGCAGAGTTTATACATGACCCAAGTTGCAAGACCGGAAGAGATGATGCGAAAGCATGCGCGTCTGCTGATCGTGGACGACGATCCGGATCTGTGTGACCTCGTGCAACGGTACTTGGAAGCTGAGGGGTTCGTGATATCAGCCGTGCATACCGGCGCTGAAGGCAACCACGCGGGGGCGAGCGGCAATTACGATTTGATCGTCCTCGATGTGATGTTGCCCGACATAAAGGGTTTTGATGTTCTGCGAGAATTGCGTTCGCGAGTGCGCACGCCAGTTCTGATGCTAACAGCCAAAGGTGATGAGTTTGACCGTGTTCTGGGCCTCCAGATGGGAGCGGACGACTATCTGGCGAAGCCCTTCAGCCCGCGTGAATTGATTGCGCGCATTGGCGCCATCCTCCGCAGATCGGGTTGGCAGTCGGAGCAAACCAAACCACCGCGGCCGATCTCCATCAAGTCGGCTGATTTGGAACTGGATTTGGCAGCATATTCCGCATCCAAGTCGGGAAAACCCTTGCACTTGACTTCGGCAGAGTTTGATCTGCTGCGCGCATTCCTGGAATCGCCCGGACAGGTGCTTTCTCGCGAAGTTTTGGCGGAGCGGGTCCTCGGCCGGAAATTTTCACCTTTCGATCGGAGCATCGATCTTCATGTAAGCAACCTTCGTCAAAAGTTGGGTCCACAGACAAATGGCGCGGAAAGAATCCGGAGCGTGCGGGGGGTTGGCTATTTGTATGCTTGGCCGCTGTGATGCGATTTCTTGAGGTGGATGCCATTCACGGTTGCGTCGAATGAATTCAGGGGTAGCTGGTCGGAAGCACGACCTTAACTTCGAGGCCGATCGGACTGGCGTTCGATGCGATGATCGTTCCGCGGTGTTGACGAATTGCCTCAAAAGCAATCGCAAGTCCAAGGCCTGCGCCCTTGGTTGCCCTGGGATCGCCATTTGGTTCCTTTACGCGGAAGAATGGTTGAAAGATTTGTTGCAGGAACTCTCCAGGGACGCCCGGTCCGTAATCACGGACTGAAAGAACAGCCTGCTCCGACGGGATCATTTTCTCGGCTGTTAGAATCACCTCCACCTGACTCCCCGGCGCAGTGAACCTAATCGCGTTGCGAATGATATTCTCACAAGCGCTGCGCAGAGCCTCCTGATCAGCCTTCTCGATGACGATACCTCCTTCGGCTTGCAGCCTTACAGACTTGCCGCAAGAACGCGCCTCGAAATCGCCATCAGCCACCACTTCCTGAACCAGTTGAGACAAGTCCACGTTGTCTTTCCCCTCGGACGATAAACCCGTTTCCAAACGAGAGAGTGTCAAAAGCTGGCCCATGAGCGTATCAACCCGCTCGACATCGCGCTCCATCCGTTGCAGTAACTCCTCGGACCCAAGCGGCGACTGCTTTCGCAAAAGAGCCAAAGACATAATCAATCGAGTAAGTGGGGAGCGCAGTTCGTGCGAGACGGTGCTCAATAGATCCCTCTGGGAGCGCACGAAGGCACTCATCCTTTCAACCATGACATCAAAATCTGCCGCCAGAGCCGCCAATTCGTCGTGTCGCTGGGATATCTCGACTGGGGCTCTCACGCTCAGATCACCTGCCGCGACCTTTCTCGCAGCAGATTGAATGCCCTGAATGGGTGCAACGATGTGGTGGGTAAGCCAGAAACACAACAGCGTCACCATGAGCAACACCACGCCGAAGAATGGAAGCCCACCTCCGGCTGTAGCGTCCAGGAATCTCCCCACTTGCAAACCGGAGCGGACGAGAAGAACGTAAGGATGCCCAGACGGCGAAGTGAATTTATAAGATGAGCTGTGGGCGCGGAAACCGTAGCGGGTAAGAACGCGTCCGTCACTTCGGGCGGCACGCACCATCGACAGGCTGTCGGAGGGAATGGGTCGGGACAAAACATCCTTACCGTACCCATCGATCAGATAGAGCTCAATCCCGGATTTCCCGACCAGCCCTCCTGCGAATTGTTCGAACCCTTGTGGACCTCCGAATTCATAGGCATGTGCCGCCTCGTCCGCGACTCTCGGAGCGAACGATGCAACGACGTCCGTAGGCGGAACCAGTCGCCTGCCCAGCATGCGGCTAGCCAGAAAAATGGCGAACAGCGCCAGAACGGTCAACCAAAACCAGAGGAAGACCTTGATAAATAATCGCCCGATGGGCGCTCGCGAGTTCAGGCCACTTATCGAGTTTTGAGTCGTCACAGAATAGATACCGCCAGATCTTTCTCTCAATAAGGATATACAGCAATATGCCACGACTCACCAGCGGCAATGGTCGCTCCTTACAAATCCCTACAGACCTCTTACACATCCTGTCAGCGCTGTCGCTCGATGTGCAATAGCCTCGAAATCATGCAGAGAGTCGCGGCCACATTCACTAGCCCGCGATTGAACCGGAGTCGATCCGCGCAAGAAATGGCAAACGGAAGATTACAGCAAATTCGATTCATATCACCGGTGGGCAGTGTCGGGGGCGGCATCAGCGGTGCAGCATTGGACGAGGCGCTGGCTCAGGACCCCGACTTCGTCGCCTGTGATGCCGGCACCACCGACGCGGGTCCGTTTTCCCTTGGAGCTGGAATTCCCGCTTTCCCCCGGGAGGCTGTGAAGCAAGACCTGTCGCTGATGCTGCGAGCTGGTCGGAAGGCGAACATCCCGGTAATTATTGGGTCTGCGGGCACGGCCGGTGGTGACGTTCATGTCGACTGGGTTCTAGAGATCGTGCGCGAGATCGTTGCCGAACATAATCTCACCTTGCGGACAGCCGTCATCTATGCGGAGCAGGACAAGGCGTATCTCAAGCGGCTCCTGCATCAAAATCGAATCCTTCCCCTTGATCCGGCGCCGCCGATCAGTGACAGCATCATCGACAGCAGCAGCCGCATTGTCGGCATGATGGGCGTGGAGCCGCTCCAACAGGCCATCGCGGATGGTGCCGATTTCGTGCTGGCGGGGCGATGCAGTGACTCCGCGCTGTTTGCGGCGATTCCGTTGATGCGGGGTTTTCCTCCGGGGCTAGCTTGGCACGCCGGCAAAGTATCGGAGTGCGGAACGCTAGTCTGCGAGACGCTGGGCAAGGGTGTTGTTTTCACTACCATCAGCGAGGACGACATCACCATCCGTCCCTATGGTGCCGGCCTGCGTTGCACGCCGCACAGCGTGGCTGCTCACAGCTTGTATGAGAACGCCGACCCCTACCTGCATCGTGAGTGTTCCGGGACGTTCGATCTGACGAAGTCTACCTTTGAAGCGATTGACGACGTGACGGTCAGGATTCGAGGGAGCGAATTCATGTCCGAACCGTACACCGTGAAGCTCGAGGGCGCGGCGCTCGCGGGATATCAAAGCATTATTGTCGGCGGGATACGTGATCCTTACATCATCCGTCAGTTGGACAGTTGGCTCGCCTTGGTGCGCAGCTACATCGACGAAAGCGTATCTAACGTGCTAGGTGACGAGGCAGACAAGAGCTCGTACAGCCTTATCTTTCATACCTACGGTGTCAACGCTGTCATGGGCTGTCTTGAACCCGACTCGAAGCATCTCCCCCACGAAGTAGGTATCGTCCTCGAAGCTACAGCGCCGACGCAACACCTGGCGCACCAGCTTGCACAACTCAGCCGCCAGCCTCTGCTGCACTGCCCCATCAAAGAGTGGGCGGGATCGATTACCGCATTTGCGTGTCTGCACAATCCCGCAGTCATCGATCGGGGCCCGGTGTATCGCTTCAACCTGAACCATGTCGCCGTTCCTTTTACTCCCGTCGAGATGTTTCGCACTCACTTTACTGACTTGTGCGGTTCGGAGAAATCATGGTTCTAGCCGATATCGCAAATCTGATTCGCAGCAAAAATGCAGGTCCGTTCACACTCACGTTTGACGTCATGTTCGCTGACCTTGCGGGCTATCGTCGCGTCAAAGATTCCGGAGCGCTGAATCCATCTGCGTTTGCCAAACTCTACCGCTGCCCGGTCGAGAAGGTGCGGTTTTTCGAATGCGAAAATACGCTTGCTTTCAAGTTCAGCATCCCCCGACCGCTTGCGCAAGGCGAACTCGGTGATGGCGACATGCACGGCGGCCAGCGGTTCGTTCCGCTGATGTTCCTGGAAATTCCGTGATTACTTCTCCGATTGCTTCCCAGACCGACGTCGAGCGCGGAGCGGCGGTAGAAGCCCGGCTCGACAGAATTCCAACAAGTCCCTATCTATGGAAAGTGATTGCACTGCTGTCTCTGGGTGGCTTCTTCGAGTTCTACGAACTCTTCATGACGGCCTTTATTAGTCCAGGTCTCATTCGCAGCGGCATCTTCCGAGCGGGTCCGGACGGTCTCTTCCATCTGCCCGACCAGGCCGCGTTCGCGTCCGTTACCTTCCTCGGTCTTTTCTTGGGAACAATCACTTTGGGAGGAGTCGCGGATCGCTGGGGACGGCGCGCGGCCTTCCGAGGCTTTGCGTTCTGTTACGCTGCTGCGACAACCGTGATGGCCATGCAGAACACTGCCATCGCGATCGATACCGTACGCCTGGTCGCCGCGATTGCGATCGGTGCTCAACTGATTACACTCGACACCTACGCATCGGAGATAGTTCCGCGGAATCTCCGCGGACGAGCGTTCGCCTTCTCCTTCGCGATCATCCAGACGGCCGTGCCTGCACTCGCTCTGCTGGGCTGGCTCTTAGTTCCGCACGCTCCTTTGCGCATTGAGGGTTGGAGGTGGCTCCTGCTGATCGGCGCAGCAGGTTCCTTCGCAGTTTGGATGCTCTGCCGCTTTCTTCCAGAGTCTCCGCGTTGGCTCGCCAGGAACGGCCGCCTGGAAGATGCAGAATTCGTTACCTCCGTTTTCGAGCAGCATGCAGAAGTGCACCTTGGCCATCGGCTGCCCGCACTGGAGGCATTGAGGCCGGGAGACGCAGCTAAGGCAAGTTTCGCCGAAATACTTCGACCTCCATACCGCAGGCGGACCATCATGCTGACAATCTTCCATTTCTTTCAGGCGATAGCTTTCTACGGTTTCGGAAACTGGCTGCCAGCACTCGTTAACGCGCAAAATCGCAATGCACCGCGAAGTGCTCAGGTCTCGTTTCTCATCACGCTCGCTTTTCCCATTGGACCCTTGCTTTGGAGCACCATCGCGGAAAAGTATGAACGCAAATGGCAGATCGTTGGAGCTGCAGTAGGCACGGCCGCATTCGGCCTCTTGTTCGCGACCTACACCGCTCCCCTCGGACTCGTGGTGCTCGGGATCCTGATTACGCTGATGAATAGCCTCCTGGGCTATAGCTCGCATGCCTACCAGGCGGAGTTATTTCCAACTCGTATACGGGCTCGTGCGGTTGGGTTCGTTTATTCCTGGGGACGCTTGTCGACGGCATTAACCAGCCTCATCATCGGATTCCTCTTCCAACGTTTTGGAACTGCAGGAGTCTTCGCGCTGGTCGCCCTCGCTATGTTCGTGGTCGTAGTCTCTGTCGGAGTCTTCGGTCCACGTACTCGTGGCCTCACGCTCGAACAGATTTCTGATTAGCGTCGACTGCACCGCTACGTGGACCACAGGACTATTTTCCATACAAATCTATGCATGCGACTAACTCTTCCTGACGGCGCTGCGATGTTGTGATCTCCACAATAGAAAACGTGGGAGGGCTAATGACAATGTTCCAAAACCTACGGCCACACTGCAGTTTGCTTGCGCTCGCCGCCTTCTGGGCACTGTCGGTCTCCCCTCTGCTCTCGGCCCAAAATCCGAAACAGTTAATGACTGAAGTATGCGAAAACGAACTCCGCCAACGCGAACAAAATCCGCTCTGGGCGAGCCAGGTGGAACGTCGTGCCGCCGGACATGTTTATCGCGAAGAAGAAATTGACACAGTGGACGGTCCCCTCCACCACCTGCTCTCGGTTGATGGCCATAAACCATCACCTTCGGAACGGAAACAAGACGATGACCGGCTCCGTGACCTGAGGGAGAATCCGAAGGCGCGATTAACGCTGAAGAAAAATCGAGATGCAGAGGAGAAAAAAATTGATGATCTTCTTCGCGTGATCCCGAATGTTTTTCTCTTCGAGGATCAAGGCAAGCAGGGAAACTTGGAGAGGCTCGCGTTTTCTCCCAATCCGGCATACAAACCCGCGACCTACCTAGAAACGGCACTTCACGCTCTGAGTGGGGTAGTTCTAATCGATCCTATCGATAAACGGCTCGCTCGATTTTCAGGGACTCTAACTCAGCAAGTGAATTTTGCTCACAGGCTACTGGGTCACCTAAACAAGGGGGGCATGATCGAAGTGAACCGGGTCCGACTCTCTCCCGGCTTATGGGAAACAAGCTTATTCAGGACTGACCTCGATGGCCGCGCTCTTTTCAAGAGCATTAATAAGCAGGTGGACGAAACGCGTAGCGATTTCGAACGAGTCCCTCCCGATACAAACATCCAGCACGCAGTTGAACAGGCTGTCCACAAATCGGCATTTTTCTTTCAACCGGCACAAGGAAATATCGAAAGATCCCATGAATCCCAAAAGGCATTTTGAAGAACGTCTCGAGATGTTTGCCGAAAGTACGAACGCTTCCACAACTGCCAATACAAGGCGAGACATGCTACCTACCAACGTTCTTAAGATGTCCCTCACGGTTGCCGTGACACTGATCGGTTTCGCAGTAGTAGCGTTGGTTTACTTAATCTATCCAGGCATACCTGGTAAATCGAAGGTCATGGCTTTTGAAGGTTTCATCGAGCTTCCGAGAAAAGGTCCGCTCACAGTACTCGATTACCTGACGCGAAGCGACCAAGGTTTGTTTATTACAAGTGCGTCGTCCGGTGCCCTGTTCAGAATCGCTTTCGACGCCAGTAATGTGAAAGATAGCACGGTATCGGAAATGTCAGGAGCCGGCTCTGCGCATGGGGTCGCTCTGATGCCAAACGTGAATGTTGCCTTCATCACACGAAGCGGAACGAATACAGTGGACGTTTTCGATCCGAAGTCTCTTCACCAGCTTGCCAGCATCCCGGTTGCAGATGACCCAGATGCCATCCTTTACATCCCGTCGACCAACCTCATTTATGTAGCCCATGGCGACCCGAACATGGCGACCCTGATCGATCCCGAGAAGCGCGCCACGGTCGGAACCATCCAGCTTTCTGGCAAGCCAGAGTTTGCCGCCATGGACTCAGAGAGCGGATTGCTCTTCCAGAATCTAAAAGACACCAACGAGGTAGCCGCAATTGATGTCGGCAAGCGGTCGGTAGATGGGCAATGGCCTCTGGCACCATGCGTTGGACCATCTGGCATGGCGATTGACTCCGAGAAAAGACGGCTTTTCGCAGTCTGTAGCGAAAATGCGAAATTGGTGGTCTTTGACTTGGAGAGGCATCGAGTCATTACATGGCTGGGAATCGGCGGTGGACCTGACTCAGTCGCAGTCGACCCCGTTCTTCATCGAATTTACACGGCCGGAAGAGCTGGGGAAATGACTGTGATCCAGCAAGATGGTCCCGATAATTATCGAGTATTAGATGAGATACACACTCACTACGGCGCCCATACCTTGACAGTCGACCCGGTGTCGCACAGGGTTTTCGTGGCGTACGCAAGCCTTCTTGCACATCCCAGAATTGCCGTGTTCTCCCCAACGCAGTGAACACTCTGAGGCGGGCGAGTGAACAGGTTTTGTTGGTTGGTCAGTCTGTTGGGTGCTGAGAGATCGCTTTCACAAATCCCGCCCGTTCTTTTGCAAAGCTCGATGAAGTGCTTCGTGCAAACGGAGTACGTTTCGCTCAGCGCTGCGGAAGCAGATGGCGTCGGGAGCGGACAAGTTGAAGATGCCCATTTTGCTGTCCAGCGTCTCTGGGAAAATCTCCCAGTTCAGCCGTGAGTTACATTTCGTTACAAAACTCTTGCCACAGGTGTGGCGTTTGCCTGCGTCTGCTCACCCGCACCTGCATCAAATAAAGTGAAGAAAGTGGCATGATCGCATTGAGGCTAGTACGACTGATTGAACATCATTCCGACGAACTCGCGGCCGCGTTGGTCGCGAGACTCGAAACTTCCTCCCGCACCACAGAGCTTCGCAAAGTCCCGGTCGAGGAATTGCGCCGACATATTCAGGAAATCTTGCAGCTCTTTGGCGAATGGCTGCTCACCAAGACGAGCCACGACATCGAGCAGCGTTATTTTGAGATCGGTAAGCGCCGCGCCTCCCAGGGGGTCGCACTTTCCGACTTCTCGTGGGCAATTGTCCTGACCAAGGACCATCTCTGGGAATTCCTGCAACGCCAGGGCTTCATGAACAGCGCGGTCGAACTTTATGGTGAGATGGAATTGTTACGCCTGCTGGACCAGTTTTTCGATCGTGCTCTGGCCTTTGCGACCGAGGGCTATGAGCAGTACACCCAGTTCCCGAACGACTATGAAATCCGCGTCCGCGAAACGCAGAAGGCAACCCGTTAGTGTGGTTCGTCGCCAACGGAAACACGGACATGGCAACGACGTACTCAACCGCCGGGGAGATCGTTGCGCGGTTCCTTGCGCATTGCCTCCGCATCGCTTGTCCCGCTCGATCTATCTAATATCAACATGACCAATGGATTAGCGGTTTCCGTTCTGGATCTGGTCGGCATGCACCCTGGCGAGCCCGCAGGCAGTGCCATTGCTCGATCAGTGGACTTGGCCCGGCACGCAGAGGGTTTGGGCTACACCCGTTTCTGGCTCGCAGAACATCATTCAATCGAGGGGCTGGCGTGCTCGGCGAGGCCTGTGTTGATCGGCCACATCGCGGCCGCCACGAAGTGTTTGTCACTTGCTGTGAGGCGACGGGACTGGACGGATCAATCTTCACGGCGTCCTCAAACAGCGTCAAAGCCTCTTCGAGCTTTCCTGCTTGCTGCAGTAGCGTCGCAAGATGCACTTTTGATGCGGCGGCCAAGAACCGGATTCGGGTGCGTGCCGCACGATATCGAGTGTTCCGCGGATCCGCATCATAAGCTTTCTGGTAGGCTTCGTAGACGCCTTCGTAATTCTGGCGCGCCTCCAGATCTGTGCCCTGCTTGTACGCCGATTGACCCTTCTCGGCATGCGCGGGCATCGCCAGAAATACGAACAAAAGCACGAAGCCGGCTGTGATGAACGATTTCGCCATGCGCCCAGTGCGCAAATTACCGCTTGTTATCCGAACGCCCAAATCCCACACTTTGATACTCCTCCTTGAGAAACTGCAACGTTTTCCGCGTCAAAGCGCAGGGACTTGACTGCTAAGAACGCGAATTATCGCAAACGTTGCAGGAATTCTTCGTAGAAAGAGCCCGCGTGTTTGGCGACTGTTACAGATTTGTGTCTCGAATCTCGACACTTGTGCCTCCTGCCGCAAAGCAGCGGCTGCGAGGCAGAGTGCTAAGAAGTGACGGTTTATTGGGGGACAGGTGCATCGCCCGCGCCGATTTGGGCAATAGCTGGATTTTGTCTACGCAACTCTAGCCTCGAATGTTTTGTGGCTGGCAAAAAAGCGGATAGTCTTGCTGTTGAGAATGTCCGGGGCGTCACTTCGTGCTGCGCAAGTTGACGTTTGCCTTCCCAATACCTTAGGAAATAAGCGCCGGCACTTGAGCTTTGTGCTGCAATCGTTTTTTTAGGGGAAGCTTTAGTTTAACAAGCATCCAAGTTCACTTGAAACTGGCTGGCCTGATCTTTGCGTGGACTGGGAACGAACCCAGTCCGCGCACAAGGTAGCTGCTCGCGTGCGAGAACTAGAGGCCCAGGTCACTCAATCCTGGATGGCCTTCGGGACGTCGCCCAAGTGCCCAGTCGTATTTGCGATCGGCTTCCAAAATGGGGAGATCGTTGATTGATGCATATCTTGACGCCATGAGCCCGTCGTCATTGAACTCCCAGTTCTCATTGCCATAGGAGCGATACCAGTGACCCGAGTCATCGTGCCACTCGTAAGCGAAGCGCACGGCAATGCGGTTTCCCGTGAATGCCCACATTTCCTTGATGAGCCTGTAGTCAAGTTCTTTGGCCCACTTGCGAGAGAGAAAAGCAATAATTTCGCTTCGCCCGTAGATGAACTCCGAGCGGTTCCTCCATCGTGAATCGATCGCGTAGGCAAGAGCTACTTTTGCCGGATCGCGAGTGTTCCAGCCATCTTCCGCGAGGCGCACCTTCTGAATCGCGCCCTCGCGGGTGAACGGAGGCAAAGGGGGACGTGTTGCGGTCGTTGCAGTCGCCAAGATTTCTTCTCCTAGGGCCTCTTCGGCTCAATCGTTAAATAACAAAGCACCGTCTGTTTCAATCGCTTCTCGCGCCGTCGGCTAAACTTCGGCCCGGCGCGTTGTAAAGTTACGCCGGACAGACTGCGAGGCGAATGGCATGAAAGCTTGAGAACGCACAACTAAATGGTGAGTGGAAACAGAATCGTTTCGTTCAACCGGAAAGAGCCTATGATGTTCCAGATAAACTCCGTCCCATCCTAATTTGTTGCTGGAGCACAGCCGGGCAGAAGATCCACGCACAAAAGCGTTGAGCGCGGGTGCGCTTCGCGTTTCCAACTTCTCTACCATCAGTCCTTTCCTCGTTTCTACTGAATTCTTCCTTTAAGAGCAGTCGCATCATGATGATTTGGCCGGTCCGCTTCAGCAACCTTCTTTTCGATGATTGAGCATCACTGGAGGTGCATAAATATACCGTGAAGATTTCATTTGCTGCTTCGACGCTGTCAGAAAAATCCGCATAGGGACTGTAAGGTAGGCGCCCGGTTGTGATGCTGTCGGAGCAACACTTGCAGGGTGACAAATAGCGTTAGAGAAACAGCGACATTTGTTGATGAAGATTACATACAAGATTGCCTTGATTTCAGCGCTTGACTTTGAACGAGATAAAATACATTTTCGCGTTTAAACAACGAGTTAGGGTGTGACGATAGCCCGCAGCGTTTCAAAAGCCATTTGGCGCCGATCCTAGTGTCTTTTTTGACAGGCGGCGGGTCATCACTTGGCGACCTTTACATTGAAGGTCACCGTGTTGGTCCCGCCGGCGTTCTTGATGACGAACTTGTACCGCCCCGTCCTTCTCCGGCGTGACCTTAACACTTCGGTCGGGGCGAGTCTCCCTTAGCGACTTCCGTGCCGGAGGAGTCGTAGACGAAAGGGTGCACGTCGGTATTCTTTGGGCCGTCCGTGGTGGCCTCGAACTCTTTCCCCGCCGTGAAAGACAGGAGGTAAGCGACCTCTCCCTTGTCCTTCATCTCGATCTTCTTTCCATTGAACGCCGCCCCCTTGCCCAAGTCGGTAGGCTTGACGTCCTGCGCGGGAGACAGGGTGGCAACCGCGAACATAACTGCCATCACTGCTCCCTAAGTCGCCGTTGGAGCATGTGCAGCTTTCCCCGGTCGAACAGCGCTTTTGTTGTTCGCGGTCACTGTCGGCAGCGGACGAGGTGGGTTCTCCACACCAGATCGACCTCGCCCTATCTTACAATCAGACCAAGTGTTAACGACTCGCGGTCGTATTATCCCGGTGCTGGCTCTCGCAACGGCCGGATGCCTTTGGGGAACGGGATTGTTCTTCGGCAAGGTCGCTCTGACCGAGATGCCTGTTGCGAGTATGGTCTTGTTTCGCTTCGTATTTGCGTCTACAGGTTTACTGCTTGTCATCTTCTGGGAGCGCCCTCATTTTGCCGGGACTGAATGGGGTTGGGTGTTCGCAGCGTCGATGCTCGGCGTGCCAGTGCAGTACCTTGTGCAGTTCAAAGGACTCTCTCTCACCACGGTTTCGCATGCTTCTCTAATGGTTGGCACACTTCCCATGCTGCTCGCTATCGCAGCCGTGGTGTTCGCGGGAGAGCGGTTGCACTTCGGTGGTTGGCTTACGCTGTCAGCCTCGACATTTGGCGCTGCGCTGATCGCGTTGTCGAGCAAGACATCGGGCGTGGCACACGCGAGCATGCGGGGTGACCTGTTGGTTGTGCTTTCAATGTTTGCCGCCATTGGATGGATTCTGATTTCAAAACGCCTCATGCGGCGGCATTCGCCAGTGATTGTGACCGCTTTGGTCTTCTGGATCGGTACGGTCCTGCTGGCATTGTTGGTCATTATCACATCGGGCGTTCCATCGCTGCATTACTCCACCCGGGCATGGGTGGCTGTAGCGGAGCAGGGGTTCTTCGCCACGGCGAGCACAACCGTTTTATGGAATTGGGGACTCAAGCGGGTTCCTGCATCTCAGGCAGGAATTTTTGTGAACCTAGAACCGCTGGTCGGCGCGATTCTCGGTGTTGTCCTGCTGCACGAGAATCTGGGAATTATGGCTCTGGCAGGGGGTGCGCTGATTATCGGAGGAGCCGTATATTTCAGGTACAAGCCCGAAAGCAGCAGCCCATAGGTCATGTTTCGCATGGCTGTGATCGAATGGTTTAACAATTGAACCCTCTCTCCGAGCCGCGTTATGAATGCCACATAGCTTAAAGCACTGGTCGCGCTGGTGCCAGCAGGCGTCATTTTTGTTGGTTCCGTGTTCTTGTTTCTTAGAGAAAGGACTCTCGGCTCTTTCCTACAGATGCTCAGCGCAGGATGTCTGGTGGTGGTCGTTCTCATCCGAATCACAGGCCCCGATGGTACCAAGGAGTTCCTGAAGTCTATTCTTGTGTAAGCCTTTCAGCCCTAGAATCCGCTGGCGAATTCGCCTGCTCAAAGAATCAGCCCTATAGAGCGAAGAGCCGATACCTTGAGGCGATTTGCTGTCGCCAGCATCTGTTGGGATAATTGGCACTCAGCGGTTCAATGGAGGATCAAATGGAAGGACACAGTTTAGATACGTGATCAAGTTCGTCACCGACATGAACAAGGCGGTGAAGTTCTATCGCGATGTGCTAGGTCTAAAACTCAAGTTCGAGTCGCCGGGCTGGAGCGAGTTCGTGACGGGCGAAACCACTCTCGCGCTGCACCCGGCTTCCGACAAGAACCCGGCTGGAAAGGTCGAATTGGGTTTTACTGTCGCCGATGTCGAGGCTTTCTACCGGGACATGAGGGCGAAAGGCGTTCTCTTCAGCATGCCGCCCAAGAAGCAGGATTTCGGAGGGGTGCTGGCGCAGTTCGTTGATCCCGAGGGCGCACATTGCAGCGTGGGCGCGGAAGCTGCGTGACTACTTCCTATCTACATGTGTGACCACATCCAGATGGGGAGCACCGTCGCCCTTGAGATACTTGCTGAAGAATTCCTCAACTAGGGATCGCGTGAGCGTGGTGGTGAGCACGGCAGGTGCAAGTGCGCCATTGTCTACTTTCGAGTCGCGGGCGAAACGGCTGAGGATTAGCGACGAGTCGGTGAAGCCCATGTGGTCGGTTCCGCTCATCACTACATAGTACGTATTCGATTTACTCCCAGCGTACTCACGAACTCGAACGTCAGGATTTGAAGCGTGCTCCTCCGTCATGATGAAGAGAAGAGGCTTGTACAGTTCGATGGGTCGAACATCAGCGTTCATGCCGGGATAAGTCGAGCCGTCCAAGTTGACGGCTGCAAGAATTCGCGGGTCTTCCTTAGCGGCCAAGGCAGCGGTGGTTCCTCCCATAGAATGACCGACGATGCCGACGCGGGACAAATCCAATTGACCCTGCCAGAATTCATCATGTGATTGCATGTCCCCGAGTTTGTCGAGCACGAAACGCACGTCGCGTACCAGCACATCCTCTGCGAACTTGCCGATGGTCTCACCCTGCGTCCTGCGATCCGCATCAGCGGGCCAATAAGGCTTGAACCTCACTTCGTGCCCATCTGGGAAAACTGATATGAGCGAATCGGGCGTGTGATTCGTGGCGACGACAACAAACCCCGTGCTCGCCAGACCCTCGGCCAGAATCGTGTAGATTGACGGCACGACTCCCGTGCCGTGTTCAACAAAAACGACGGGAAAGGGGCCTCGCTGTGCCATAGGGGCAAGAGTTTTGGAGTGTGTGTGCACCTGACGCTCAAAACCGGGTTGCAGTTTCCACGCCTCTGTTAGGGCGTCGGCAGTCTTCTTGTCCAAATAGGGTGCAAAAGGAGACACTCCATCCGTTGCGGGATACCAGAACGTGACTACCAAGTCCCGGTTACGGCTTGCATCTGTCAGCAAAAGCGTCTTCACTCCAACCGGGTAGCAGCCGTTTGGTTGAGGCAGGTCGAGTCCGGTTTGCGCTGCTTCCGGCGATTGAGCAAAGCTGACTAGGCTTAACGCGAAAACAGAAAAGGCGAGGAATGAGGGTTTAGTCATTGGTCTCCCACAAAAGGAGCATCCACAACGACAGACGCATGGGACGTGACTTTGTGAGCGTATGGTTTCCAGATTCGTGGCAGACACGAGGGTTTTACGAGAGAGCCGCAGCTTTGTACCATCAGACGCGGGGCACGCCGCCCAACGATGCAATACGAGCCCTCCCTCAAAGTGATTCATTCGTTCCTGGACCCTGAAATACCCAAGGCCTTGTCGCTTCCCTTGGCAGTCCTGATCACGGGTGCTCTATCACAGGTAGAGGCCACAATCGAACTCGCAAACCGAGTTTTCGATTCGGTATTTCACCTGGTCAATCAAGACTGATCGAGCGTGAAGCCGCTGAAGCGCATTGGCTAGGTTTCGATTGCAATACCGCCAAACAGGGTCATTGCTAGGATTTCGTTCGCGGCGTTTTCAGCGGGCCAGTCCCACCTGATCTGTATGTGTCGGCAGAGAGCTGGAATATCGTTGGCGATATCCATTAGGTAGGAACGTTGGTTGTAGGTCGTTGCGCTCGGCGAACGTTGAGCAGGATCGTCTTCATTGTGCTCGATAGGATTAAAGGTGCCGCTGATCTGTGCCGTGAATGTCGCTGGTCAGGAGGTTGACACGCGAGTGCTTGTCTGGTTTACTTCGCATGATCGTTTATACTCAGCTAGATGGTTTCCTCGTTTCTAGCACGTCAGAATCCGCCCCAAGCTTGGAAATCAATCGCTTTCGCGCTCGCGCTCTAATAGCTCTTCGGGACCTTTACGTCGTTGCTTTTGCCCAGTTACGAAGATGTTGTGGGCCGGATTGCGAACATCCCTTTTAACGCTGGGGAACCTGCGATAGTCTTGTGGCTTTTGATCAGGGGAGCGAAGGATCAGCTATTGGAAGCCGCAGCATAAAGTGAGCCGAACTCCCGGCGTTGGACTTCACGTTCGACGGATTCCGAGTGAACTGTCGCTAGCCGGAAGGAATTCTCCTTAAGTTAGCGCTTATGGGGCAGTTCAACCGAGCATAGCATATGGCACTAAAGTCTATATGGTTCTAGGCGGTCGTTTTCGAGGGCGATGCGCGATTGACCGCCAAAACGCTAAGATAGTCCGCGCTTCGCACGGAAGGCGGTTTTCACCGCAAAGCACGAAAAAGTTTCCACCAGTGGACTTCGACGCAATACCTCTCGTGCGCCCGCTGGCCGCCGCATTCGGATTGGTATGTGCAGTCACAAGAGGCGGCGATCTACTTGATGAGCGCAGTCTGAGAGGCGACAGCCATCCACTTTCCGTTGCGGTTCACAAAAACATCAGTCCAGACGTAATGGTCGCTGGATTCCTTGCTACCCTCGACGGTGATTTCATCATCTGTACCCGTGACCACAGCAGCGTCACCGAAGACACGCACCTTCATGTCGCCTAGCGTAGCGGAGGTTGTACGAGTGGTCTTAATCTCAACGGCTCTCTGGGTTTTGGTCTGGCTCTTGCCGTCCGGGGTGATGGCGATCCAATCATCGGCCACGATTTTTTCGAATGCCGCCGCATCGTGATTTTTCTCCGCATTCAGCCAGCCCCTTTCTATTGCCTGCAACTTTTCCGAGATGGCGGCGGTGTCGGATTTGGGCTGCTGGGCGGGCACCGCCAATGCAGCGGGTACTAAACAAAGCAAACACATGCGAGCAATGAATTGTCGTAGCATAGTGAGGCTCCTTGCAAAACGACAGCTATTATCTGAGCTGGTCGATATGCCAGCCCAAAGACGGAAGAATGCGTCGGACCGCCGAGCGCCCCACGAACACTCGTTATACCCCTTCGTTCCGGAAATTGGCAACCGATGGAGCTTCGAGTCCCAAAGTGTTCGTATCCGCTCAATTCCTTATGGGCTAAAGTGTCCTTGGCTCTTTGCTTGCGGCCACTGGCGGCTTCCCATGCGAGTGGAATTTTGGGCGAGACCGAGAAAATCTGCGCTACCTCAAATGCAGCACCTTTTGTCAAGCGGTAAGGAATTCACCTGACAAGAGAGGAGGAGAGACCAGTACTGCGCTCAACTATTTCTCCTAGGAAACGCCAGGACGAGGCACGCACAAATGGGGGGTCTCACCCGGCAACCCAATGAAGCAGTAGTCCGTGGGCGCTGTCATAGCCGCGTGCCCCGCGACCAGTCTGGCTGGGGGTTCGTCCTGCCTTCGAGAAGTGTCAAAATATTTGGTACCCGACGTGCATATTGAAGTGGCGTTTAGAGCGGAGCCAAGATTATGACGCCTGTTATGACGAAACCTTGCCCGGTCTGTAGACAGCAACTAACCAAGCCACGGCCCACTGATACCGTGCATTGCGCCTGCGGCAAGCACGTGTGGCAGGGCTAACGCTGCCATGTCATCGCCAACCGTTCTTTGCCTTGCCTATGCTACGGAACGGGCCGCTTGGTCGTAGGCCAAATCTTTTCCCAGATGAACTGATGAACTTTCCTGATGCAAGAGTGACTTGTAGAACGTAGGATGGTTCGGTGGGAGCACCTTGAACCTTAGACCTCAGCGTGGATACCAATCTGTTATATGCGCTGAGAGCGGAGTCGAAGGGAGTCAAGACACGCGCAGACTCTTGAGCGAGGCGCGAGCCTCTCCTCGACTAATGTCAGGCACAATGACCAATTCAAGAACGGTCACACCCGAGAGTGCAACCTGATATTCCTCGTTCTCA
>Ga0307474_10000786_pt1 | contig 22939 bp, 23 predicted proteins | sample atmos_gasesECM1C_2_FD_203312 | JGI IMG/M metagenome (GOLD analysis project Ga0307474, IMG submission 203312) | Hardwood forest soil microbial communities from Morgan-Monroe State Forest, Indiana, United States - atmos_gasesECM1C_05 | ecosystem: Environmental > Terrestrial > Soil > Temperate... | reverse complement strand
GATCGCCTGTTTGGTTTGGTCCTGGATCAGGCCGGCCATCGCCATCGATCCGCCCGAGGGGATTTCCAGCGTGGTTTCGGCGCGGCGGGTCTTGATGGAGGGAATCGTGGTGCCGCCCGAACCGCCGTTCAGCGAGTTTTCATTAGATATTTCAGATACTTCCGTCATAACCCGCAGGCTGATCCGCCCCTCGGTCAAAACCACCGGCGTGAAGTTCAGCGAGATACCGAATTTCTTGAAACTGACGGTCTGGACGCATTGTCCAATCGTACCGTTCGTCGTCGTTTGGCAGGTCACACCGGTTGGGATCGGAAATTCGCCGCCTGAGATGAAGGTAGCGGATTCACCCGAGATCGCCGTCAGGTTCGGCTCCGCCAGCGTTCGTACCACGCCGGCGCTCTCCATGGCGCGGAGCGTTGCCTGCACGGTCGGCGCTCCACCAAACTTCGTGGTGAGAGCATTACCTGGAACGAGTGGCGCGTTGTTGACCGTGAACGGGTTGACATTGTTGAAGTTCACGACGGCCGTGCCGTAGGTAAGGTTGGCGCTGAGGTCGATACCCAGTTGCTTGATGATCGATCGCGCGACTTCGGCGACGGCGACTTTCAGCATCACCTGATCGCGGCCACGGACGATGATGGAGTTGACGACCTTGTCGGGTCCGCCCGCGAGCCGTGCGGCAAGATCGCCGGCCTGCTGGGCATCGATCGGGTTTGCCGCCGTGCCGGTGAGGATCACACCATCGCCAAGTCCGTCGATCTGAATGTCGGAATTCGGCAGTGTCTGCTTCAGCGCGGCGCGGACACCGTTGAGGTCGCGCTTGACGGCGATGTCATAGGCCGCAATCTGCTGGCCCGCGGAATCGAAGAACACGATGTTGGTCTGGCCGACGGCTGCGCCGATGATGTAGGCGCGCTGCGCGGAGCGCACGACCGCGTTGGCGATCTTGGGATCGGCGACCAGGACGTCCTTGATATCGCGCGGCAAGTCGATCACGATCGATTTGCCGACGCCAAGCGAGAGAAAACGCGCATTCATCTGTCCGTCGGCAACGACTGGCGGGACGGGACGGTAATCGGCCGCCACGGCCGGAATCAGGGCCGGATTGAGCGTCATGGCTGCAGCGGCCGAAAACGACAGGGCGCGGACCAGACAGGTTCGCATCTTCAGCTGATTTTCCCTGCTCTTCATATCCTCAGTCCTCGGTCACTTCTGAATCGTGGTGGAGTTTGCGACGCCGTAACGAACCACATTGATGTTGACGCGCTGCTGGCTCCGCTCATCGGGTCCCAGTTCGGCCTGGTTGGCGTCGGCGAGGCTGCGTAGCGCCAGCGACAACACCCCGGCCTGGCGTGCTTCCGACAGCGACTGCACCTGCTCGGGCTTCAGCTCGAGCGTCACCGTCTTGCCGATCACGGAATTCTGGCCCTCTTTTTCCTTCGGCGCCTGATCGATCGCCAGCACGCGAATATTGGTCAGGATGATTTGGGAAACCACGATATCGCCCGAGGCTTTTGGATCCGGGTTCTTCAGGCGTCGCGTCAGTACGACGTCGACGTGGTCGTTGGGCAAAATGAAGCCACCGGCGCCGGTCTCCGGTGAAATCTCGGTAGAAACGGCGCGCGTTCCGGCCGGCAGGATCGCCGCCATGAAGCCGGATCCATTGGCCTTGATCAGCTTCGGCTCGCGGATCGGCTCTCCGGCGATAAAGGGCGAGCGCGCAATCGAACCGGCGAGCTGGGTGGTCGCGTCGGGGCGTTCGTTGCGGCGAATGAAGGTGCTGCTCGCCGTTGCCGCGGGCCAGGTCTGCCAGATCATGTCGTCGGCCGAGAGCGTCTGGCCGAGTCCGATGTCGGATTTGGCTACAAGAACATCGACGGTCTGAAGCACGACCGGTTCAGCCGGAGGCGGCCTGGTATCCGATCCGCTCGCCAGAAAGGCCGCGACGCCGCCGGCTCCGATAGCGATGGTCAGGACGACAATGCGTGCCCTATTCATACGCTTCACTTTCCACATTACGCTGCGACGCGTCGGTCGCCGTAATCGGAGTTGACCAGCTATTCGTCAAAGCATGGTTAATGAGGCGTATCTAAATCGCCTTAACGGGATTTTACCGCTGCGGCGATCAGTGAACGACGAAGTGCGCCAGATCGACGGCCTTGATCCATTCCGTTTCCGGATAGACCACCAACGCGCCGATCGCGAGCGCGATCCCGTACGGAATACCGCTCTCCTTGGCGTGCAGTTTGAGCAGCCAGGCCTGGCCGGCCAGTGGATACGGCAGCGGCCACTGCCGGAACTGGAGCAGCAACAACGTCAGCACGCCACCGAAAAGCGAGGCATAGACCAGGTAGTTCAACAGCTGATCGAAACCGAACCAGAGCGCCGCAGCCGCTGCCACCTTGGCGTCTCCGCCGCCGATCCAGCCGAACGCAAAGCAGGCGAAGCTCACCACCAGCACGCAGGCACCCGCGCCGAGATGCGAGACAATTTCCGAAAGTCCCATGCCACTCGCGAGCGCGAGCACCACAAAGCCCGCCGCGAGCGACAAGGACACCCGGTTCGAAATCGTCATCGTGAACAGGTCGCTCGCCGCCGCGAACGCCATCAGGGCGGGGAACACTAGGAGGCGTGCAACGTCGAGGATCATGGAGTCATGCTGCCTGTGCCGCGACCGAAAGGAGGAGCGGCAATCTAGCCTTCATAGGTGAACAATCGGGAAATGGCCGCTCACCAGAAGCTCGCAATTCGGCAAACAAGAAAGAGAAGCGCCAGCGTCAGCGCGGCACAGACGACAAGGGCAGCTGAATCGTTGCGGACGCGAGGGCGCAAGCGCGATGGCTTCGCCGCGACGGACGCGGAAGGTGGGATACGCATGTCTCACGCCACAAAAAATCGTGGAGTGGATTTGACATTCGCTACCCAACTGGCCGCGATTTCGTAAGCGAATGTCAAATCCTGAACTCCATAGAAGTTCATATTTTGAAGTTGCTGCATCACCCGCGGGAAACTCCAAGAGGAACGTCAAATCGAAAAGCGGCACCGGGAAAGCGGGCAGTAGCAGGAAGAAAAAAGGCCCCGGATTTGACCGAGGCCTTTGAATCTGGATCGCACCGTCGCTTACTTCAGCGAGGTGTTGATCGAGGTGAACTTGTTGTTCAAGTTTGTGCCAAGGCCGTTAACGACGGCGATAATAGCGAGCGAGATGCCGGCTGCGATGAGACCGTATTCGATAGCAGTAGCTCCGGACTCGTCCTTCACAAAACGCGCAATCAGATTCTTCATAGGTGTGACTCCATGTGTACACGTGGCTGGTAGAACTAATTGTGGTCTGGCGTTCTCAGCACCGTGACCATGGCGTCACCCTACGGTTGGACGATTGCGGGTGGGTTAATTCGATCGGGTAAACATCGTGACAATTCGCTGTTCTTGAGCAGAGTAAATTTGGCATTAAGGCATTGCATCAAATTAAAGCGAGACGCGCGGTTGCATCGATATCGGTGATCAACGAGACGGAGGCGAAGCTGCGCGATTTTCGCTTTACGGCTCCTTAAGCGATGAAGCGTAGCCGTAGAGATGCAGATCAGATGAGGCCGCCGTGTCCAATCTAGCGCTGGAAGTCGTCGAGATGCTTGGCCAGACCATCGCCAAGGTGGTGCCGATCACGATCGTACTGGCGCTCGTGTTCTCGGTGCTCAGCCACTTCTGGGCCTGCAATCCCGGAACGCCGTGGTGGCGCAAACGCGAACTCATCACCGACGTCTGCTACTGGTTCTTTGTCCCGCTGTTCGCGCGCGTGCTGCGTATCGGACTGCTGATACTCGGCGCGGGCATCGTCTTCAACATTCATGATGCCGATGAACTGATTGCCTTCTACGAAAACGGTCACGGCCCTCTCTCACAGCTACCTTTGTGGTCGCAGGGGCTGTTGTTCCTGATCTTGTCGGATTTCATGCTGTATTGGCTGCACCGGCTGTTTCACGGCGGCGGATTCTGGAAATATCACGCGATCCATCATTCGTCCGAAGATCTGGAATGGATCTCCGCGGCACGCTTCCACCCGGTCAATCTTTTCCTGGGAACGATCGCAGTCGATGTCATCCTGCTGATGGCCGGCATTTCTCCCAACGTGATGCTCTGGGTCGGACCGTTCACGACCTTCCACTCCGCCTTTGTCCATGCCAATCTGAACTGGACGCTCGGCCCGTTCAAATACGTGCTCGCCACCCCGGTCTTTCACCGATGGCATCACACGTTTGCTGAGGAAGGCGGCAGCACTAATTTTGCCGGGACGTTTCCGATTTGGGACGTCCTGTTTGGTACGTTCCGGATGCCGGAAAACAGGCTGCCCGGAAGCTACGGCGCCGATGATAGGAAAATTCCGAATGAAATTGTTGGGCAACTCGCTTACCCTTTTCGGCAATAGGGCAGCGGCTGGCCCGGAATGTCGGGCCCGTTTGCAGTTCATTCACTAATTGAAGTCAGATTTGCCTTGTCGGGCGCCGGTACCGCCTGCATATCGCTTTAGCCGGCTTGTCAACGTCCCGGGGTATCTCATGTTGCTCAAGTCTTTGCGCATTTTGCTGCGTTCCTGTTTCCCGTTTGCCTCGCTCGCGGCTTCGATGATGCTATTGCCGGCAGCCGTCGTCGCCGAGCCCTCCGCCGACACAATTGCGGTCAGTGTTGACCAAGCAAGGCTCGTCAAGCTGCCTGCCCGCGTCGCCACCATCGTGGTCGGAAATCCGCTGATCGCGGACGTCGCGTTGCAAGCCGGCGGGGTGATTGTCGTGACCGGGAAAGGCTACGGCGCGACCAATTTTATTGCGATGGACCGCAGTGGCGAGGTCCTGGTCGATCGCCTGATTCAGGTCGAAGGCCCGACCGACCAGCTCATCACCGTTTATCGCGGCGTGGACCGCGAATCCTATAGCTGCATGCCGATTTGCCAGCGCCGGGTCACGCTCGGCGACGGCGATACCTTCTTCAAGTCGGCCATGGACCAGGCGGGCAATCTCAGCAGTCAGGCCGGCGGCAGCGCTGCAGCGGCGTCCAAGTAGCAGCACCAGGCATACAAAACCAGCGCTCGGATACGCCCGCGGACGAGGCATCGGACTTGCCGCAGTTCGGCTCAGCGAGGCTCTTGCGCAGCCGCGTGCCGACGATCGGCCATGTGATGGTCTTACAAAAAAGGCCGCGCCAAAAGCGGGGCCCTTCTTGTCTGATAGCTTGCCGAAAAAATTTCGCCGCGCCTTCTGCGCGGACAGGCTTAGCCGGCGGCGCGTAAATTGTCGGCCGAAGACTTGCCGGAACGCCGATCCGCCACGATTTCGTAGCTGATCTTCTGGCCTTCACGCAGGGTTCCAAGTCCAGCGCGTTCAACGGCACTGATATGAACGAATACGTCGTTACCGCCATCATCCGGTTGGATGAAGCCGTAACCCTTGGTAGCGTTAAACCACTTTACGGTTCCCATGCTCACGGGATAGTCCCTTCTCAAGATAGAAATAGTAAAGCCCACACTCTGCAGGCTGGTGAGATCGAATTTTTGGAAGGGTCGTCAGCGTCTAAACCGGCTATACCGGTGGATAGCTAATGTCGTCCGGCCGAAAATCGATTTATTCATATTATTCCAAAGTAGGCCTTCGAACAATCCTGAGGCGCGATTTTTTGAACGCAGCATGGATTGCCGCCACGATTTCGTCACGAATGTTCGTTCGCGACGCACGACTTGAAAAGGCGGCGGGGTCGCAATCCTCACCTGCGGCGGAACTGGCCGCGCTGTGGTGCGCCACGCGGAGCGCCTCCGGCACCGCCGCCACCGCCGCTCGGACGTTCGTCCTTGTGACGGAAGATCAGGCGGCCCTTTTCCAGATCGTAAGGCGACATCTCGATCGTCACCCGGTCACCCGCGAGTGTCTTGATGCGGTTCTTCTTCATCTTGCCGGCGGTGTAGGCGACAATCTCGTGTCCCGCGTCCAGTTGGACGCGGTAGCGGGCATCGGGGAGGATTTCGGTGACCAGTCCTTCGAACTGGATCAGCTCTTCTTTAGCCATGTTTATCTCCAGGTCGACCGACGGCTAGTGGGGGACCATTAGCGTGGCCGTTGGGTGCGGTTGGGTTGGGTTTTCGGGCGGCTCTCTCGATACAAAAAAGAAACGCCCTGCAATCCTTCGGCCTTGCCGCCTTGCGACGGACGAAGCGGCTCGTGCCGGTTGACCTCGTTCCGGTTGGTTATTGGAGCGCCATTATTACCACCAGGACGGTGGCGGCGGCGAGGGCCTTTCGTCGCTGGTGTGAGTTCATTTGCGCGCCCTGCATGCACACGTGAAGCAGGCCGTCCGTTGCGATGTTGTGATACCGCGCCAGCAGTCTCGCGATGGCCCGGCGTACGCCGATCCTCTCGCGGAAGAGCGATGCGGATCAGCCTTTCGATGTCCCGGAGATAAGCGAGTTCCTCACCTCCGGCGACCAGCGAGATCGCAACGCCATCGGCACCGGCTCGCGCGGTGCGGCCGATGCGGTGGACATAGGTCTCGGGGACGTTGGGAAGATCGAAATTAACCACATGGCTGATGCCATCGACATCGATGCCGCGGGCCGCGATGTCGGTGGCGACCAGCGTTCGGATCTTGCCGGAACGGAATGCCGACAGCACCCGCTCGCGATGGTTCTGCGACTTGTTGCCATGGATGGCTTCGGCGGCGATGCCGGCCCGTGCGAGGCCCTTCACCACCTTGTCGGCGCCATGTTTGGTCCGGGTAAACACTAGAGCGCGGTCGACAGGCTCCTGCGTGAGCAGCTGCGCCAGCCAGACGGGCTTTGCCGAATGATCGACCTGAATGATTCGCTGGGTGATGCGTTCAACCGTCGAAGCCACCGGTGTCACGGCGACGCGGGCCGGATCACGCAGCATCGCGTCCGCGAGTTCTGCGATGTCCTTGGGCATGGTGGCCGAGAAGAACAGTGTCTGACGCCGGATCGGGAGTTTGGCGACGATCTTCCGGATGTCGTTGATGAAGCCCATGTCCAGCATGCGGTCGGCCTCGTCGAGCACGAGGTATTCGACCTGTCCGAGCTTGAGCGCGTTGCTTTGCACGAGGTCGAGCAGGCGGCCGGGCGTCGCCACCATGACCTCGACGCCCGGCATGATGGAGCGGACCTGACGTCCCATCGGGACGCCGCCGATCGCAAGCGCCGAGGCGAGGCGAATATGACGGCCGTAGGTGTTGAAACTGTCGAGTATCTGCCCCGACAGTTCGCGGGTCGGGCTGAGAACCAGTACGCGGCAGCTCTTCGGCTGCGGCTTGATCCGGTTTTGCAGCACACGGTGGAGGATCGGCAGAGCGAAAGCGGCGGTTTTGCCGGTTCCAGTCTGGGCGATGCCAACCACGTCGCGGCCGGCAAGTGCAAGGGGAATGGTTTGGGCCTGGATGGGCGTGGGGGTCAGGTAGTGCTCTTCCTTGAGCGCACGCGAGATGGAATCGGCAAGTCCGAAATCCTGAAAGGAGGTCAAAAGCTGGTACTTTCCATAAAAGTGGCAGGCGCTCGACATGGTCCGTCGAGAGCGCGCGGTGGTGTCTTTAAGACACCCGCGTGTTTGGGGCGTCGGTTCTGTTCAGCTGAAGGGGCAAGCCAGAAGCCCCGAGGGGGCTTTAGAACACGCGGCTCGCGGTGACCCGGTGATTCGGGCGTCTCACCGTCATATGGATCGAGAAGGCGGCACTTTCAAGGTGAATGACCGATCGTATGCCGGAAGAGAAATCAAAGGCTTAATTTGCGGTGGGCTTCGAGTGGCGACAATGCCAAAATTTTGGGCCGCTCGCAGGGAGTGATGCTACATTTGCTCATTTCTTGATCATATCGCAAACGAAGCATTCATTTTTTCAGCCGAAATTTTAGGCACGGACCTCGGCCAAGCGGGTCGATGAGGCCGGATTCCCCAGCGGGACCATCCGCTTACCCCATAATCAAACCGTGGCACGGTTCTTGCGATTCCTTGACGCGCAGGCGGCCATGGGGCCGTTTCGCAGCGTTTCACGCCTGCGTCAGGGAGACCACACAATCATGCTTACACAGCTTACTCAGGACATCGCGACGCTGAGCCGCCGTCGCTGGCTCGCGGCGACAGCCGGCCTGGTTCTCGGCCTGGCTGGGTTCTCGACCGCAAAGGCGGCCGACGACACTATCAAGGTCGGTGTGTTGCACTCGCTTTCCGGCACCATGGCCATCAGCGAAACCACGTTGAAAGACACCGTCCTCTTCCTCATCGACGAGCAGAACAAGAAGGGCGGCGTGCTCGGCAAGAAGCTCGAGGCTGTCGTCGTCGATCCCGCCTCGAACTGGCCGCTGTTTGCGGAAAAGGCGCGCGAGCTGATCACCAAGGACAAGGTCGCGGTGGTGTTCGGCTGCTGGACCTCGGTCTCGCGCAAATCCGTGCTCCCGGTGTTCAAGGAGCTGAACAACATCCTGTTCTATCCGGTGCAGTACGAGGGTGAAGAGAGCGAGCGCAACGTCTTCTATACCGGTGCTGCGCCCAACCAGCAGGCGATCCCTGCCGTCGACTATCTGATGAAAGACGAAAAGGTGAAGCGCTGGGTGCTGGCCGGCACCGACTACGTCTATCCGCGCACCACCAACAAGATCCTTGAAGCCTACCTGAAGTCGAAGGGCGTCAAGGACGAAGACATCATGATCAACTACACGCCATTCGGCCACAGCGACTGGCAGACCATCGTGGCCGACATCAAGAAGTTCGGCTCGGCCGGCAAGAAGACGGCGGTGGTCTCCACCATCAACGGTGACGCCAACGTGCCCTTCTACAAGGAACTCGGCAACCAGGGCATCAAGGCGACCGACATTCCGGTTGTCGCGTTCTCGGTCGGTGAAGAAGAACTCGCCGGCATCGATACCAAGCCGCTGGTCGGCCATCTCGCCGCCTGGAACTACTTCGAGTCGATCAAGACCCCGGCAAACGAGAAGTTCATCAAGGATTGGCAGGCCTATACCAAGAATCCGAAGCGCGTGACCAACGACCCGATGGAAGCGCATGTCATCGGCTTCGCCATGTGGGTGAAGGCGGTCGAAAAGGTGAAATCAACTGATCCGGACAAGGTCATCGACGCGCTGCCGGGAATCGAAGCGCCCAACCTGACCGGCGGCGTTTCCAAGATGCTGCCGAACCATCACATCACCAAGCCCGTGTTCATCGGCGAAATCAAAGGCAATGGCCAATTCGACGTGGTGTGGAAGACCCCGGGTCTGGTGGCCGGCGATGCATGGTCGAAGGAACTCGAGGGCTCCAAGGACCTGATCGGCGACTGGGTCGGCAAGAAGTGCGGCAACTACAACACCAAGACCAACAAGTGCGGTGGTCAGGGATCCTGATCCCGATATGAGGCCTCTGGTGCCGGGGTCAGTCTTCTGATCCCGGGGTCAGGTCAGGCTTCTGATCCCGGGGTCAGGCTTCTGATCCCCGTGGGGTGGTCCAAACCGCGGCCCGGTATCCCCAAGATGCCGGTGTCCCGCGACCCGCGCGAGGCGTCTGCCAAGGGCTTTTGCCGGGAGATCATGCTAGCCTTCGTTGACTAGCCCACGAGGACCTGGAAGGCGGCGATGTCGCCGCCTTCCTCTACTTCTGCCGGGGTATCCAGTGGTCGCCAATGTCTTTGACCGCCTTCGCGCGCTTGCACTTTGCTTGTTTTTGATCACCGCCTTCGCCCTGCCAGCGTTTGCTGGTCCCTTCGAGGATGCGGTCGCCAAATTCGCCAATGACGAGTTTTCCGACACCGAAGAGGCGATCAGTGCGGTTGCGAGTTCCGGCAACCCGCTCGCCTTTCCCATTATCAGCGCGCTTCAGGATGGCCGCCTGTCGGCCGATCCCGACACCAAGAAGGTCTACATCAGCCAGGAAGACGGCAAGATCATCGACGCCGCGACCGGTGCGACGGTGGACAAGCTGCCCGAGAATGCCGCCGCGGTGCGCCTCAACAATCGCCTGCGCCGCAGTGTCGAAGCCGCACTTGGCGGCCTCACCTTGCTGTCACCCGATCCCAACAAGCGCATCGCGGCCGCGCAATCGGTGTTCAAGTCACATGACGAAAACCTGCTGCCGGTGATCGATGGGGCATTGGCAAAGGAAACCAACAAGGCGGCAAAGGCGGCCTTTATCGAGGCCCGCGCTGCGGTCCTGCTCTATAAATCGGACGCCACCGATGTCGAGAAGCTCGAGGCCATCGCCGTCATCAAGGCGCGGGGTGACCAGGAAGCGCTGGCACTGCTGACCGGCCTCGGCGGTGACCAGTCGCCTATCATCGCCAAAGCCGTGACCGGCGCGATTTCCTCGATCCAGAGCACGCTCGCGGTATGGTCGGCGGTGCAGAACGCCTGGTATGGCCTCTCGCTCGGTTCGGTTCTCCTGCTCGCCGCGATCGGCCTTGCCATCACCTTCGGTGTCATGGGCGTCATCAACATGGCCCACGGCGAGATGGTGATGATCGGCGCCTACACCACCTTCGTGGTGCAGGAAGTCATCCGCACCCGCAGTCCGGACCTGTTCGACTATTCTCTCCTGATCGCCGTGCCGCTCGCCTTCCTCGTTGCCGGCGGCATCGGCGTCCTGATCGAACGAACCATCATCCGCTTTCTCTACGGTCGCCCGCTGGAAACGCTGCTTGCCACCTGGGGCCTTTCGCTGGTGCTGCAGCAGGCGGTGCGTACCATGTTCGGGCCCACCAACCGCGAAGTCGGCAATCCCAGCTGGATGAGCGGCGCCTTCGAACTCGGACAGATCACGATCACCTATAACCGGCTCTGGATCCTCTGCTTCACGCTCGCGGTCTTCGTCGTCCTGCTCGCGATGCTGCGCTTCACGGCGCTTGGGCTAGAAATGCGCGCGGTGACGCAGAACCGCCGCATGGCGGCGTCGATGGGAATCGCGACATCGCGGGTCGATGCCTTGACCTTCGGGCTCGGCTCGGCAATCGCGGGGATTGCCGGCGTGGCGCTGTCGCAGATTGACAATGTCAGTCCCAACCTTGGCCAGAGCTACATCATCGACTCCTTCATGGTCGTGGTGTTCGGCGGCGTCGGCAATCTGTGGGGCACGCTGGTCGGCGCCTTCACGCTTGGCATCGCCAACAAATTCCTGGAGCCTGTCGCCGGTGCCGTGCTCGGCAAGATCGCGATCCTGGTGCTGATCATCCTGTTCATTCAGAAGCGCCCGCGCGGCCTGTTCGCGCTCAAGGGGCGGGCGGTTGAAGCATGATGCCGCACGTGCTCACGCGTTCGCTGGATCGCAGCGCGACCATATTCTTGATCGTGGTCGCCGCGTGCGGCGTGCTGATCCCGCTGTCGAACCTGCTGTTGCCGGCGGGCTCGATGCTGCAGGTGCCGACCTATCTGGTCGCGCTGTTCGGAAAATATGCCTGCTATGCCATCCTGGCGCTCGCGGTCGATCTGATCTGGGGCTACTGCGGTATCCTCTCGCTTGGCCATGGCGCCTTCTTTGCGCTCGGCGGCTACGCCATGGGCATGTACCTGATGCGCCAGATCGGCAGCCGCGGCGTCTACGGCAATCCGATCCTGCCCGACTTTATGGTGTTCCTGAACTATCCGAGACTGCCCTGGTATTGGCACGGCTTCGATATGTTCGCCTTCGCTGCCCTGATGGTCATTGTCGTGCCGGGCCTGCTTGCGTTCTGCTTCGGCTGGCTGGCCTTTCGCTCCCGAGTCACCGGCGTCTATCTCTCCATCATCACCCAGGCGATGACCTATGCCCTGATGCTAGGGTTCTTCCGCAACGATTTCGGCTTCGGCGGCAACAACGGCTTGACCGATTTCAAGGACATTCTCGGCTTCAACGTGCAGGCCGACGGGACGCGTGCCGCCCTGTTCGCATTCAGTTGCCTGGCGGTGGCCCTCACTTTCCTGATCTGTCGGGCGGTGGTGACCTCGAAACTCGGCAAGGTTTTGATCGCGATCCGCGATGCCGAATCCCGCACGCGCTTTCTCGGCTACCGCGTCGAGTCCTATAAGCTGTTCGTGTTCACGTTGTCGGCCTGCATGGCCGGGGTTGCCGGCGCGCTGTACGTGCCGCAGGTCGGCATCATCAACCCCGGCGAATTTTCGCCCGGAAATTCCATCGAAGCGGTGATCTGGGTCGCGGTCGGCGGCCGCGGCACGCTGGTCGGCGCCGCGCTCGGCGCGATCGTCGTTAATTACGCCAAAACCTATTTCACTTCGGGTCCGCTCGCTCCCTATTGGCTGTTCATGCTGGGCGCACTGTTCATCCTGGTGACGCTGCTGTTGCCCAGGGGCATCGTCGGCACCTTCAACTGGTGGTGGGAGCCGTGGAAAACAAAGCGCCTGTCGCCTGGCGCCGAGAGCGCCGCGCGCGAAGACGGCGTCAGCGAACCCGATATGGCGGAGTGAACGGATGAACGTCAGGGATACCCGTGCAACTTCCGCGCTGCTTTATCTTGACGGCGTGCACGTCTCGTTCGACGGATTCCACGCCATCAATAACCTGTCGCTGACGCTCGAGCCGGGCGAAATGCGCGCCATCATCGGCCCGAACGGCGCCGGCAAGACCACCATGATGGATATCATCACCGGCAAGACCAGGCCGGACGAGGGCACGGTTCTGTTCGACGGCATCACCGACCTGACGCGGCTCGACGAGACGCGGATTGCCGAACTCGGAATCGGCCGGAAATTTCAGAAGCCGACCGTGTTCGAAAGCCAGACCATCGAGGACAATCTGCTGCTCGCCCTCAACGTCGATCATGGCGTCAAGGGCACGTTGTTCTGGCGCGAAAGCAGGGGCGAGACCGATCGCATCGATCGCGTGCTCGAGACCATCCGCCTGAAGGATGCGCGCGAGCGCCTGGCGGGCAGTCTCTCGCATGGCCAGAAGCAGTGGCTGGAGATCGGCATGCTGCTCGCGCAGGATCCAAAACTGCTGCTGGTCGACGAGCCGGTGGCGGGAATGACCGATGTCGAGACCCATCAGACCGCGGAACTGCTCAAGGAGATCAACAAGGACAAGACCGTCATGGTGGTCGAGCATGACATGGCCTTTGTACGCGAACTCGGCGTCAAGGTTACGTGTCTGCACGAAGGCAGCGTGCTCGCCGAGGGAACGATCGACCAGGTGTCGTCGAATGAGCGCGTCATCGAGGTGTATCTGGGAAGATAGGCGTGAAAGCAATTATTCAGTTTCGTGCCCCGAGCACAGTGCAGCATGAGCGGAGCGAAATGGTGCGCTGTAGAACCGGCGCCCACTCCGGGTCCCGCATCTGCGGTGCATCACCGCTTGCTGCACCGCGTGCGGGACACGAGATGCGGAGGCCGAGGGAATGCTGAAGGTCGACAACATCAACCTCTATTACGGCGCAGCGCAAGCGCTCCGCGGCGTGACGATCTCGGCGGAGGCGGGCAAGGTAACTTGCGTGCTGGGGCGCAACGGCGTCGGCAAGACCAGTCTCCTGCGCGCGATGGTCGGGCAATACCCGATTTCCGGCGGTTCGATCACGTTGGACGGCGCCGATATCACAGGCCTCAGACCCTATGAACGGGCGCGGCTCGGCATCGGTCTGGTGCCGCAGGGACGCGAGATTTTTCCGCTGCTGACGGTCGAGGAAAACCTCAAGACCGGCTTTGGCCCGCTCAAGCGCCAGGACCGCTACATCCCCGATGACGTGTTCTCGCTCTTCCCGGTATTGCAGTCGATGCTCTCGCGCCGCGGCGGCGATCTCTCCGGCGGCCAGCAGCAGCAGCTCGCGATCGGGCGTGCGCTGGTCATGCGCCCGAAATTGCTGCTGCTCGACGAGCCGACCGAAGGCATCCAGCCCTCGATCATCAAGGATATCGCTCGCGCGATCACCTATCTTCGCAGCCTTGGCAACATCGCCATCGTTCTGGTCGAACAATATCTCGACTTTGCCTGCGAGCTCGGCGACAATTTCGTGGTCATGGACAGGGGCGCGGTGAAATTCGCTTGCGATCGAAGCAATCTCGACCCGGGCGAGATCAGCCGGCAAATGGCGTTGTAATCGATTTCTGTCTGGTTGCGGCTTTGGGGTGAAGCGGGCGAATGCGGACCGATACGACAGCAGCGAACTCGGCGATTTTTGCCGCAAACCGTGCCCGCGGCGCGGTGAGTTTTGACGTGCACCAGGCCGATGGCATCACCCGGCGCCGCGCCTTGCATGAATCTGGATCGCTGCGCGTACGTTTTCCCTCGCCTGAAGATGAAGGCCTCTCCGCGGTGCTCGTCAACACCGCAGGCGGCGTCGCTGGCGGCGATCGCTTTGACATCGATGTCGCGGCCGGCGAAGGCGCGCGCCTTACGCTAACCAGCGCGGCTGCGGAGAAGGTCTACCGCAGCGAAAGCTCGCCCTCGGTGCTCAACATTGCCCTGAAGGCGCAGGCCCACGCCCGCCTCGCCTGGCTGCCGCAGGAGACCATCCTGTTCGACCGCGCGCGCGTCCTTCGACATATCGAGATTGATCTTGCGGAAAGCGCCTCGCTCCTCTTTTGCGAGATCGTGGTGTTCGGTCGCGCCGCGATGGGGGAGCGGATGCGGCACGGCGAATTGGTCGACCGCTGGCGGATGCGCCGCGGCGGCCGGCTGGTCTTTGCCGAAAACATCCACCTCGGTGGCGATATCGGCGAGAAGCTCGCCCGACCTGCGATCGCCAAAGGCGGCACAGCCATCGGCGCTGCGCTGATCGTGCCCGGCGATGAGGCACTCGTGGAGAGGATCCGCGAGCTTTCGGAATGGTTTGCCGGCGAGGTCGGCATCTCCGCATGGAATGGATTTGCAATGGCCCGCTTCTGTGCCCAAGATGCGGGGCGACTGCGCGCCGACATGATAGCGGTGCTCGGCCGCGCCAGCTCTTCGCCACTGCCGCGGCTCTGGCTCAACTAGCGCATGATCCGGACCCGGAGGGCCGCGTTAGCGCAAAGTGTGCAGCGGTTTTCGGAAAAGATAATGCGCAAACAACAGATTCGACCTAAAGCCAATCGCGCTTTAAAAACCAGGCTCAACGAAACCGGCTCAGCTCAAGCAGAGTGCTCGAATGAATCTTTCCCCCCGCGAAAAGGACAAGCTCCTGATTTCAATGGCGGCGATGGTAGCGCGGCGGCGCCTCGATCGCGGCGTCAAGCTCAATCATCCGGAAGCCGTGGCCATCATCTCGGATTTCATCCTCGAAGGCGCGCGTGACGGCCGCACGGTGGCCGAGTTGATGCAGGCCGGCGCGCAGGTCTTGACCCGCGCGCAGGTGATGCCGGGCATTGCCGAGATGATCCACGATATCCAGGTGGAAGCGACGTTTCCGGACGGCACCAAGCTTGTCACCGTGCACGAGCCGATAAGATAACGATCGTTTGTTATTCCGGGACGGCACGAAGTGCCGGACCCGGAATCCAGAGGTATTGATCGAGATTTGCGGGTTCGATGCTTTGCATCCCCCGGAATGACAAGAGGAGGCAAAATGATCCCCGGTGAACGCTTCATCAAGGACGGCGAGATCGAGCTCAATGCGGGCCGGAAAACCGTGACGCTGACGGTCGCCAATTCCGGCGATCGTCCGATCCAGGTCGGCTCGCACTATCATTTCTTCGAGACCAATGCGGCGCTGAAATTCGACCGCAAGAAAGCGCGCGGCATGCGGCTCGATATCGCCGCCGGCACGGCGGTTCGGTTCGAGCCTGGACAGACGCGCGAGGTACAGCTCGTGGCGCTCGCGGGCAAGCGCACCGTCTACGGTTTCCGCGGCGAGGTGATGGGAAAGCTGTGAGCTTGGGCGATGCATTGTGAGATAGGTACGGTTTCGAGGCTCCCTCCCCCCTTGCGAGGGAGGGTTGGGGAGGGGGGTATGCCGCACACTCGGGTCGACAAGCTTCATCGAGGTCGCGCCAAACGCCTGAGGCGCACGATGACTCGCGCCGAGACGCTATTGTGGCGGCACCTGAAGGCGCATCGACTCGCTGCCCTGGGATTCCGCCGTCAGGTCCCGATGGGTGATTACATCGCGGACTTTGTCGCGCATTCCTGCAAACTCGTGGTTGAAGTTGATGGTGAAAGCCACGATTTCGTGGAGCGCGTCCGGCATGATGAAACACGCGACCAATGGTTTGCTTCGCGCGGCTATCACGTGCTCCGCTTTGCCAATGATGACGTGTTGAAAAACCTTGAAGGTGTTGTGATCACAATTGGTCTGGCTGTTGGCCGAACTGCACCCCCCTCCCTGACCCTCCCCCGCAAGGGGGGAGGGAACGAATCTGCCGCTGGAGCCAGGTCATGTCCGTGAAAATCAAACGTTCCGTCTATGCCGACATGTTCGGACCCACAACCGGCGATCGGGTCCGGCTTGCCGATACCGATCTCATCATCGAGGTCGAGAAGGATTTCACGACCTACGGCGAAGAGGTGAAATTCGGCGGCGGCAAGGTTATCCGCGACGGCATGGGCCAGTCACAGGCCACCAACAAGCAGGGCGCGGCCGACACCGTCATCACCAATGCGGTGATCGTCGACCACTGGGGCATCGTCAAGGCCGACGTCGCGATCAAGGAGGGCATGATCAGCGCCATCGGCAAGGCCGGCAATCCCGATATCCAGCCGGGCGTCACCATCGTGATCGGGCCCGGCACCGACATCATTGCAGGCGAAGGCAAGATCCTCACCGCCGGCGGCTTCGACAGCCACATCCATTTCATCTGCCCGCAACAGATCGAACACGCCCTGATGTCCGGCGTCACTTCGATGCTGGGCGGCGGCACCGGGCCTTCCCACGGCACCTTTGCGACGACTTGCACGCCCGGGCCCTGGCATATTGCGCGGATGATTCAGTCGTTCGACGCGTTTCCGGTCAATCTCGGCATTTCCGGCAAGGGCAATGCCTCGCGGCCTGCTTCGCTGGTGGAGATGATCAAGGCGGGTGCCTGCGCGCTCAAGCTGCACGAGGACTGGGGCACGACGCCTGCGGCGATCGACAATTGCCTTGACGTCGCCGACGACTACGATGTCCAGGTAATGCTGCATTCGGACACGTTGAACGAGTCCGGTTTCGTCGAGGATACGATCAAGGCATTCAAGGGCCGCACCATCCACGCCTTCCACACCGAAGGCGCCGGCGGCGGTCACGCGCCTGATATCATCAAGGTTGCCGGATTGAAGAACGTTTTGCCGTCTTCGACCAATCCGACCCGACCGTTCACCCGCAACACCATCGACGAGCATCTCGACATGCTCATGGTGTGCCACCACCTCGATCCCTCGATCGCGGAAGATCTGGCCTTTGCCGAAAGTCGCATCCGCAAGGAGACGATAGCGGCGGAAGATATTTTACACGATCTCGGCGCGCTCTCGATGATGTCCTCGGATTCGCAGGCCATGGGCCGGCTCGGCGAAGTCATCATCCGTACCTGGCAGACCGCCGACAAGATGAAGAAGCAGCGCGGCGCGTTGTCGGAGGAGAAGGGCAACAACGACAATTTCCGCGTCAAGCGCTACATCGCCAAGTACACCATCAATCCCGCGATCGCCCAGGGCGTCTCGAAGCTGATCGGCTCGGTGGAGAAGGGTAAGCTCGCCGATCTCGTGCTGTGGCAGCCCGCCTTCTTCGGTGTCAAGCCCGAATGCGTCATCAAGGGCGGCTCCATTGTTGCAGCTCCAATGGGCGATCCCAACGCGTCGATCCCCACCCCGCAGCCGGTGCATTACCGGCCGATGTTCGCAGCCTTCGGCAAATCGCGCACCGCTTCCTCGGTGATTTTTTCCTCGAAGGCAGCGGTCGCATCGGGGCTTGGCAGAAAACTCGGGATCGCGAAGAAGCTCTATGCCGTGCAAAACACCCGCGGCGGCATCTCCAAGAAAAGCATGATCCACAACAACGCCACGCCTGACATCGAGGTCGATCCCGAAACCTATGAGGTACGCGCCGATGGTGAACTGCTGACCTGCGCGCCCGCCGAAGTGCTGCCGATGGCGCAGCGTTATTTCATGTATTGAGGCGTTTCTTGCATGAATGATTACATTCAAGCCTCGCGCGAGCCGGCATCGTGGGGCATCTTGCGATGATCCGGGCCATGCAAGTTCGGGGACAACATCGCTGGAGCGAACCTCCGGCCGATAGCGTCGTGCTCGATTTTGACGATCGCCACCGTCGGCGGATGGTGATGAAGGGCACGCGTGGGCTGGAATTCCTGCTCGATCTGGAAAATGCAGTCGCCTTGCGCGGTGGCGACGCGCTGGTGCTCGAAGATGGCAGGCTTGTCGAGGTGGTGGCGGCGCCCGAGCCGTTGTTGGAAATCCGGGGGCGCGATCCGCAGCATCTGGTGCGCTTCGCCTGGCACCTCGGCAATCGACACCTGCCGACCCAGATCACGGAGAGGGGACTGCGCATCCGCCGCGATCATGTGATCGAGGCGATGCTGAGAGGGTTGGGCGCGCGCCTGATCGAGATCGAAGCGCCGTTCGATCCCGAAGGCGGCGCCTATGCCGGCCACGCGCACACAGATGACGCGCATGATCATGCGGGGCACGGTCATTCCTCGCACGAGCATGGCGCTCACCAGCACGGCCACGATCATCACCATGGTCACGACCATCATCACAACGACGAGCATTGCGATCATGACCATCCCCACGGCCATTCCCATGCTCATGACCACAAATAGGCGGCGACCGCAGCGGCGCCGCGCGCCAAGGCGAACGGATCAAGGTTCATTGTCGAAATCCGAAAGCGCGAGCGGAATGCGGGCGGGCGAGGCAGCCGCGCTGTACCGGCTGATGACTTGGCTCTCGCCGTCTTTTCCGGTCGGCGCCTTCTCCTATTCCAGCGGCATCGAATGGGCGGTAGAGGCCGGTGATATTGGCGATACCGCATCGCTGCAGGCCTGGCTCACCTCCATGTTGACGGATGGCGCCGGATTTTGTGACGGCGTCTTTCTGACGCATGCGCAGCGGGCCGCATCCGCCGGCGACGAGGCAAAGCTTGGAGGGATCGCGGAGCTCGCCTCGGTCTTTGTGCCCTCGCGCGAGCGACAGCTCGAAACCTCGACGCAGGGAAGGGCGTTCGTCGAGGTTGCGCGTGCGGCCTGGAATTGCGCCTCGCTCGACCGGCTGATGGCTTCGTGCCGCGGCGCAATCGTTTATCCGGTCGCGGTCGGCATCGTCAGCGCGGCGCACGCGATTCCGCTTGAGCCTGTTGTTCACGCATTCCTGCATGCGGTGGTTTCGAACTGGATTTCGGCTGCTGCGCGTCTGGTGCCGCTCGGTCAGACCGAATGCCAGCGCCTGCTGGCGCGCCTCGAGCCCGCGGTGACCGCCACCGCAGCACGCGCGCTTGCTGCCTCGCTGGACGATCTCGGCAGCGCGACCTTCCGCGCCGATCTGGCGGGCATTCGGCACGAGACCCAGTATACAAGGTTGTTCCGGTCGTGATGTCTCGCTTTCGTCTCGTCTGGCGGCGTTGGCCATCCAGGCTTATTGAGAGATCACGCGGTATGGGTCCCTGCGTCCGCAGGCACGACGGCAATGGAAAGAGCGAGCGATTGAAATGTCTAAGTCGCACGGCCCGCTTCGGGTAGGCATCGGTGGCCCCGTCGGTTCGGGCAAGACGGCGCTGATGGATTTGCTCTGCAAGTCGATGCGCCAGCGCTACGACATCGCCGCCATCACCAACGACATCTACACCAAATGGGATGCCGAATTCCTGGTGCGATCCGGCTCGCTGACACCGGACCGGATCGCAGGGGTCGAGACCGGCGGCTGCCCGCACACGGCGATACGCGAAGACGCCTCGATGAATCTTGCGGCGGTCGCTGACATGCGCGCCAGATTTCCCGACCTCGATTTGGTATTGATCGAGTCCGGCGGCGACAACCTCGCAGCGACTTTCTCGCCGGAGCTTGCCGATCTCACCATCTACGTGATCGATGTTGCGGCAGGCGACAAGATTCCCTCGAAAGGAGGGCCAGGCATCACCCGCTCGGATCTGCTCGTCATCAACAAGATCGATCTTGCTCCTCACGTCGGCGCGTCGCTGGAGAAGATGGACGCCGATGCCAGGCGTATGCGCGGCGAGCGGCCGTTCGTCATGACGAACCTGAAGAAGAGCGAGGGCCTCGATCGCATTATCCGTCTCATCGAGACCAAGGGCGGTCTCAGCCCGAAGGCTTAGAGCATGATCCGGACCCGAAGGGCCGCGTTAGCGCAAAGTGGAAACCGGTTTTCCGAAAAGATCATGCTCAAACAAAGAGATGAGATCACGATGCGATTCCACTTGATCGCATCATGATCCATCGCCGCGGCAGTCCAGGCGCGCCCGCCCGTTAACACTTGTGGCAGCCGCGTAGCGCCCGGAAAAACGACCGGTTTTCGGCGGAGACGGAGGAACAAAATCCTTCGGCCGCGGTTAGCACTCCCCGGCGCCAGCATCACGCCCCGTCATCGCCCGCCGTTCGTTTCGCATTCGCGCCGGTCACGGTTGCCTATCGATGATTGCTATTCCACTATGCTGAAAGGTCGTATGTCATTGCGTCGCGGTTCGCGGCTATGCCAGCTGTCGCCCATGATTGTTCGTTCAGCTTCATGCCAACACCTCTGATCGAGTGAGCGAGTGCTTCGGCTGGGTCTTATCACCGGTTTTATCGCCCTTATCGGAGTGCTGCTCTCCGGCCTTGCGGCGTATCGAGTCCACGACCAGGAATTGACCGTCGAAGGCATCGCACTGGCGCGCGCGATCGACGTCAACGCGAGCCTCGTCCAGGACCGGCTGACCGAACGTGAACTGCTCGCGCGCGTTGCCTCCGGCCTGTTCCGTTCGCCTTCCGTGGTCAAGGCCAACATGCTGCAGCCGCTGCGATCCTCGATCTATGCCTTCAAGACCGATTTCGTACTCGCCGGCTGGGTCGCGCGATTGCGCCCGGACGAGTTGGAAGCCGCACGTGCCCAGCTTGCGAACGCAGGGTTTCCGAATCCGACCATCCGCAATTTTGACGACGCCCCGCTCGATACAGCCGCCATCACGCACCCGGTCGAGGTCTTGATGGACGTCGAACCGCGAAGCGACCAGGCCAGGGATCTTGCGGGCCGCACCCTGAACCAGCATCCGATCCTGGGGCCGATGCTGATGCGAGCCATGACCGAAAACAAATCGGTTGCTTCCAATCCGATGCCGCTACTGCGTCCGGACGGGCCGATCGGTCTCGTGCTCGCCGCGCCGGTGTTGCAGGAAGGCGAGGCACAGCCGGTCGGCTTTGTGACGTTCTCGTACGAATTGGCGCCTTTGATGCTGGCCAACGACGATCTGTCGCTGTTCTCGGTGGCGCTCAAGGACCCGGACAGCGACAATGGCGAACTGGTCGCCAATGACCGAGGTCTCGTGGTTTCGAGAACGGCGAGTCCGCAGGCCTCGGCATCTGCGGTCACGAGGACGGTGGCATTCGGAGGGCGTGACTGGTCGCTCACCTACTATGCCAAGACCAATGCGATGCTGCGCGCCCGGCAAACCGCCGCGATCGTGGCGGCGATCGGATTTGCATTGACGGCGATCGTTTGCGGCCTGTTCGGTTATGTCGCCTACAACAACCTGCGGCTGAGCCGCGAAATCCAGGCGCGGATCGGCTTCGAGCGGCGCCTCACTGCGGTCATCGACGAACTCAACCACCGCGTCAAGAACATCCTCGCGGTGATCCAGTCGATCATCACGCGCACGCTGCGCCACGGCTCCGATATCGACGCCGCGCGCGAGCTTTTGATCGGCCGGATCCACGCCATGTCGAACGTCGTGTCGCTGCTTAGCGAAAGCCAGTGGCAAGGGGTGAAACTGAAGGGTCTGTTCGAAGCGCGCGCAATACCGCACGCCGACCGGATCGCGATCAGCGGCCCCGACATCACCGTCAGCGCGCGGGCGGCGCAGTCACTTTCGCTGCTGTTTTTCGAGCTTGCCTCGCATTCCGACGAGGGGCTGTCGCTGGTCGGCAAGCATCCGCACATCGTGGCGCATTGGGAAGTCAACGGCGAGGAGGTCGACGCAATCTTCCATTTTCGCTGGGAGGAGTTCAATACCAGCGCGGCGACCCGTCGCGCGGACAGCGATTTCGGCCTCATCCTGCTCGACCGCGTCGCGCCGGAGGCGCTGGGCGGAACATCGAAGCGCTACTTTACCGACGTCAGCTACGTGTATGAGCTCACCGCTCCGATGGATACCGTCGTTGACATGTCGGAGAGAGATCGCACAGAGCAGTTTTCGGCGCCGCTCAAGCCCGCGCGGTGATCGTTTTGCGCCTGGGGTGAAACTAGCCGCTGCCGCCGATCACCGCGCGGACAGTTTCGTCAGGTCCGAAATCCTCGGCGCCATCGACATAAAGCAGCGCGGAGAGTTTCGATCTCGCCCGGTTGACACGGCTCTTGATGGTGCCGACCGCGCAGCCGCAGATCGCCGCGGCGTCTTCATAGGAGAAGCCGGAAGCGCCCACCAGGATCAACGCTTCACGCTGGTCCTGCGGAAGCTTGTCGAGCGCCGCACGAAACTCCTCGAACTCCAGATGCGCACCCTGCGCCGGCTGTGTCTTCAAGGTCTTGGCATAGCTGCCATCGGCATCCTCCACCTCGCGCCGCCGCTTGCGATAATCCGAGCGAAACAGGTTGCGCAGGATGGTGAAAAGCCAGGCTGGCAGATTCGAGCCGGGCTGAAACGAATCGATGTTGGCCAACGCGCGCAGGAGAGTCTCCTGCACCAAGTCGTCGGCGCGGTCGCCATTGCCCGAAAGCGAGATTGCGAACGCGCGCAGACTTGGCACTGCCTTCAGGATGTCGTCACGAAGCGAGTCTGTGAGAGGCATTCAGTCCCTCCCATTGTTCTTGTTTGTTTCATCGCCCCTGGTTTCCACGTGGGGACTCGGGGGTGGAACATCAAGCTTCCG
>Ga0307474_10000785_pt1 | contig 22948 bp, 21 predicted proteins | sample atmos_gasesECM1C_2_FD_203312 | JGI IMG/M metagenome (GOLD analysis project Ga0307474, IMG submission 203312) | Hardwood forest soil microbial communities from Morgan-Monroe State Forest, Indiana, United States - atmos_gasesECM1C_05 | ecosystem: Environmental > Terrestrial > Soil > Temperate... | reverse complement strand
TCCATTTGATCATGTCGACACCATTGACCGCGATTCCGTCCAGCTGAACCTCGAACTCGAGCACCGCATCTCGATCGCCTTGCAATTCCCGCACGTAGCGAAATGATTCATTGAAGAAGACCTGAAAGGCGGCCGCGAGATACTTCTTGGTGATGGGCTTGCCGATTTGCGGCGTGTGCACGACCGGGGAATGGAACACCGCTTCGTCGGCAAGGAGCGCCTCAAGGCCTTGCACATCGCGATTCTCCACGATGCGGTGCCAGGTTTTGATTGGATCTGAGTTCATCGGGCGATGCTAGCATCTCGCCCGGTACCCATGCCTGAGCGTCGCGTCAGTGGTCGCAACCGGGTTGATCGACAATGCGCAATATCGGGATGGCTGCCTTCGCCTTGTCCATATCGCTCTGAGTTGCCGGGGCGTTGCCCAGGTTGAGAGTTTTGGCTGTCCCGTCCGCATAGGAAATGCTCGCGGAGACATAGTGTCCGCACTGGGTCGTGACCACCAGATCGGTGGCGTGAGTGGTTCGTGATTTGAGCGAATCGCCAATCAGATCGCCTAATTTTCTCGCCGTTCCGGCCATCTGTTCTTGGCTGCGCTTTACCACGTCTGGCGCGACCAGATTTGAGGGTCCCGGGGCCACATAGAGAGCGCCATTATCCGCCGCGGCGGGAAGAATCGTGCCCGCGACGCTGAACAGACCCAAGCCGATGAGAACAGCGGTGCGCAGCCGAACTCGTGCCTTAGGCGTCGTCGCGCCGATGATCGGACTGCCCATAGTTGAATCCTGTGAGTGGTTTCTGATTGAGAGTGAGCCCACTCTAGAAGCTTGGAAAGGCATCGCCCGTGATGGGCCGCTCATTACGAACGAGTTTTTAGGCAGGTTGGGTATCGATGGTTGCCCAACGCTACACTATGACAAACTGGCTTTAATTGCGTCTCAAAGGAGCGCCCTTGCGGGCGCTCCCGGCGCATTGAAAAGCTAGACGCTCATGCACACCGACTTGGTTTCCAGATAATTCTTGAGAACTTCGCTGCCCATCTCACGGCCCCAGCCCGATTGCTTATAGCCGCCGAAGGGCATCGAAGCGTCGAAGATATTGTAGCAATTGACCCAAACCGTACCGGCGCGCAACCGATCCGCGATGCGATGCGCGCGCTTGATGTTGCCGGTCCATAGGCCCGCGGCCAATCCGTAGACCGTGTCGTTGGCGCGGCGAATCAACTCATCGTCGACTTCTTTGAATGGCATCACGGTCACCACGGGACCGAAGATTTCCTCCTGGTAGACGCGCATCTTGTCGCTCGTGCCGTCGAGTACGGTGGGTTCGACGAAAAATCCGGTCTCACCGTGGCGATTGCCGCCGCACACCGTGCGAGCGCCCTCCTCCTTTCCGGAACGCAGGAAGCCGGTGACGCGGTCGAATTGGGTTTTTGACACCAGTGGTCCCATCTCGCTCTGCGGATTTAAGCCCGGCCCCAAGCGGATGGAGCGTGCGGCTTTGCTGACCCCCTCCAATACCCGATCGTAGCTCTTCTCTTGCACGAAGAGACGCGAGCCCGCGCAGCAACATTGGCCATGATTGAAGAAAATCGCGCTCGCCGCGCCGGGAATCGCCACATCGAGATCAGCATCGTCGAGCACGATGTTGGGCGATTTGCCCCCCAGTTCGAGCGTGACTTTTTTCAGATCGTTGGCCGCGGCTTTGACGATCAGCTTGCCAACTTCGGTCGAACCGGTGAAGGCCACTTTGTCTACTTGGCTGTGCGCCGCCAGCGGTGCTCCGCAGGTCTCACCAAATCCAGTGAGCACGTTTAGCACGCCGGGCGGTAAGCCCGCGTCGAGACACAGCTGGGCGAGCCGCAGCGCGGACAGGGGTGTCTCCTCCGCCGGCTTCAACACGACCGTACAGCCGGCCGTCAGCACCGGGCCTAATTTCCAGGCCGCCATGAGCAATGGGAAATTCCACGGAATGATCTGCGCGACGACCCCAATCGGCTCCTTGCGAGTATAGGCGTGGTATTGCGCGTCGGGCGTGTAGGGCACCGACAGGGAAAGCGTACTGCCCTCGATTTTGGTCGCCCAACCAGCCATGTAGTGGAACAGATCCGCAGCCAGGGGCACATCGGCGGCGCGCGCCACAGCGATGGGCTTGCCGTTATTGAGCGATTCCAGCTGAGCGAGTTCCTCGAGATTTTCCAGGATCAGATCGCCGATTTTCCAGAGGATCCTGCCGCGAGCCGAGGGCGACATGCGCGGCCAGGGCCCGCTATCGAAGGCCTTGCGTGCCGCAGCCACCGCCAGATCTACATCGGCTTGCTTGCAATCGGCAACGCGTGCGATTACGGATTCATTGGAAGGATTGAAGACTTCGAAAGTTTCGCCGGACTGCGCGTCCTGCCAGCGGCCATCGATCAGGGCTTGACGAGCCTGACTCACGAAGCGTTTGACCGGTGCGGTCAGCGACACCATATCGACTGCAGTGTTCATGGATGATTTCTCCTAGGTTGACGAGGCCGCCGGATGCGGTGCAATCCAGCCCACGGCGGTTGGACGCCGGCCTTGAGCGGCGGGTTCCGCAAACATTTTCAGGTTGCCTACCGCCTTTTACGCCTTCGAGAAAGATTTGTCAGTCGACAATCAATACGGCGCGAGCCGCCGAAGGGCTGCGGGCTTAATCGAGCGATTTCAGGGTTGTCCCAAGGGCACGTACAGCGCGCTCGGATGCACCCGGTCGTGAAACAGCGTCACCGTCACCGCGCGAGCGTCACTCATGGATTGCTCGGCCACCGGCTTGGGGGCGTTGTAGTTCTTTTCGCTAAAGATGGAGTTGATCGGCGCGATCGTCAGCCGCAGGCGGCTGCCCTTGCCGACTTGACGCGAGACGAAGGTGAAGTGTTGGAAGTCGTAGCGCTGCGGCGCGCGTGTCGCGATCAGCTTCGGCTCACGGGTGCTTTCGCGATAACGCGCTCTCATTGAGTCATTTGTCAGCACGATGCTGCGGCCGTCGGGGCGAATCTCGGAAATACTCACCGCAAAGTCGGTATCCGGTTGGTCGATTCCAATCCAGGCTGATAACTTGAAGAAGCCGCTGATCTCCGTATCTTTCTCGAACGGTGCGCTGTGATAGACGAGCAGCTTGCCCCGCCTGGCGTAGGCTGCGCGCTGATCGGTCAGGTCCGCGGAATCCGAATTGGCCTCATCCGCGGCGAAGCTCAGATCGTGCGGGTCGTAGACAAAGTGATCCGGTTTTCCGTTGCCCGCCTGCGCCCCTAGCACACCGGCAGCCAGCACATCGGCAGCGTTGCTGTTCGAGTCCAGGAAATACGGCTGCGACTGAGCCGTGATCCCCTCCAGCGTATCGGTATAGCGCCATCGCTCCGCGCCCATGACGTAGTAGGCGATCGGCTTTTCCAGGAATTGCGGCTTCGGACCGCCTTGCATGGTCCATGCATACCACTCCAGATGCAGCCGCGGCAGATCCACGAGACTCGCCGGCCCGAACTTAAGACCGCCGATCTCCGCGCGCGGCGTGCGTGTCGCGGCGTGATCCCAGGGTCCAATGATGAGGAAGTGCCGTGCACGGCCCTCGGCGGAGGCATTCTTCATGTATTCGCGATAGTGCGTGAGGGCGCCGGGCTGATCGCCGTCGTACGACCCGGTGATGGTCAGAATCGGAATGCTGAGGCGTGCGTACTGCTCGGCGGTCGGATTGTAGGCATCCCAAAAGGCGTCAGGATGCGGGTGCTGTAGCCAACGCTGAAATATGGCCGAGGGAGCGCCGACTTGCGTATCGAAATCCTTGAACGGAGCACCCGACTCGAACCACTGGCGGTTCTTGTTCTGCCAGAACGCGTCGTCGCCGAAGAGCTTGTCCTGCGAGGCATGCCCCCTGGTAAAGGTCAGCCACTGCAAGTCATACGGGGCGAAGATATTGTTCTGCATCGGGAAATCAACACCCGCGTAGGGCGCCGCGACCGGCACGATGGTCGCAAGATGCGGCGGAAATTCCTTGGCCGCGGCCCATTGGTCGTAGCCGGCATAGGAGCCGCCCCACATGGAAATCTTGCCGTTGCAATACGGCTGCTTCGCCAACCACTCCACGACATCGTAGCCGTCATGCGCTTCCTGCAGCAACGGATCGTATTGCCCTTCGGAATTGCCGCGGCCGCGCACATCCACGGTGAGAAATGGAAAGCCATGTGCCGCGAAATAAACGCCGCGATCGTGATAGCTTTGCCCTATATACGGTGTGAGGGTAAACACGCAAGGCGCCGGCGCCTTTTGACCACGCGGCGTGTACACGGTTGCGCTCAGTCGTACGCCGTCACGCAACGGAATCTTCTGATCCCAACGAAAATCAACGTTGGCCGCATCGGGAGTTGATGCGGTTTCGTTTGTGCTGGGCAACGCGTCGTGCGCACTGGCCATGGTGCTTGCGAGCGCAACCAGCGCGACAAGCGCGACGGCACCCCGAATGTGGCTAAAAGTTGGATACTTCACGCGCAGACTCCCGTTTTGTGTAATGCTAATCTACAAGCTATTTATCCTTAACGGCAACAAAATTTCTGATCGGAGAAAAATAGCCGAGGTAAGACCCGCAAGAGATGGCGTCTCTGCGTTGCGCGTGATTGCGGTTAGGCGTAGCTTTCAACCCGCAGCTGCTTGAGAGCACCCAGGGAATTGGATTGCGGACTTGGAGTCTAGGGAGGATGTATGGCGGATTGGAATCGCGTCTTAAGGAAACTCTCGGTTGTACTGCCAGCGGGCGCATTCGGTGCATCCGTGCTCTTGGCATTGGCAGCTTCCGAAGCGTCCGCCGCATCAAACTCAAATCCGCAAATCAACACTCCGACGACGCCCGGGCAGAGCATTTCAGCTCGCTTGCAAACGATTCGCGCGGGAGTGTCGGACATGACCGGTTCGGCCAGCTTCGATCCGGAAGGCGATGCCAAAGCAACCCCTGTCTGGTGGGGTAACGGCGGCTGGGGTCGCTGGCGTATGGGTTGGGGCAACGGCGGCTTGGGTTGGGGCAATGGCGGCTGGCGCAACGGCGGTTGGGGTAATGGTGGCTGGGGCAATGGCGGCTGGCACAACGGCGGTTGGGGTAATGTCGGCTGGGGCAATGGCGGCTGGCACAACGGTTGGCACAATTTCTGGCACAACTGGTGATCGAGACTTCGCGACGCCGCCGACAAGTCCATGCCGATCTCACCGATGCGCCATTCAGTTCCGCTGCTCGAAACCCTGGTAGTGCAGCCGACACCTTTCTGCAATATTAATTGCAGCTACTGTTATCTGCCGCAGCGGGACGTGACGTCCGTGATCGAGCAAAGCGTCGTCACGACGCTGTTCGAGAAGGTTTTTGCATCGGGTTGGACCGGCGAGGGGCTCACCGTTATTTGGCATGCAGGCGAACCTCTGGTCGTGCCGGTCTCCTTTTACGAAACCGCATTCGCCGCCATCGAGAAGATGCGACCCGCCGCGTTGCGGCTTCGGCATTCTTTCCAGACCAACGGAATGCTGATCACGTCGAAGTGGTGCGACCTGTTCAAGAAATGGGACGTTGGGGTCGGCGTCAGCATCGATGGACCGAAGCATCTCCATGATGCACACCGAGTTACCCGATCGGGTCGGGGTACCTTCGATAAAACCCTCGCCGGCATCCATCTGCTTCAACGCGAGCAGGTGCCCTTCCATGTCATTTCCGTGCTTTCGCATCAAGCGCTGAATTCGCCGCGAGAAATGTTGGATTTTTTTCTCGCCGAGGGCATTGAGGACGTCTGTTTCAATGTGGAGGAATCGGAGGGCGATCACGTATCGGATCTATTTGCCACAGACGATGCGCAGGAATTGTTCAAGAGTTTTTTGAGCGAATTCTGGAAACTATCGCGGCAAAGCGGCCGGATTCGTTTCGTCCGCGAGGTGGACGGCATGTTGATGCGAATATTCCGTCCCGAACAAAGCGCGATGCGAAACGCCCAGGTAGAACCCTTTGGCATGATGAACGTCGATTGCCACGGAAATGTGTCGAGTTTCTCACCGGAGTTGCTCGGTCTAAAGAATGCGGACTATGGTGACTTCCTCGTTGGCAACATTCGAACCGATTCTCTGGAACAGATGCATCGCAGCTCGACCATGACCGCGATGTCGCGCGACATAGCGGCGGGCGTGGCCGCATGCCGTGATAATTGCGAATATTTTTCTGTTTGCGGCGGCGGAGCGCCGATCAATAAACTGGCGGAGAACGGCAGTTTTGCCGGCACTCGGACCGCATTCTGCCGCCTGACCCAAATGGTACCGGTCGACCTGATACTCGATGCGTTCGATCGGCTCGACAGTGGCGCAATGCCCGACAGCCTGAGCAATAGCGTGGCCCCGAGTAATTCTCGAGGTCTGAGTCTTTAGAGAAATATGCCATATGCGGGACATTGAGGTTCCAAGGAGAAATGCGATGAACAGACAGAACGGCGCGCGCGCCGCTTTATTATCCGCAGGGTTGGCGTTGCTCAGCAGCGGCGTCGCGCTCGCGCAGACGGCTACCGAAACGCGGCCGAGTGCGCAAGGCAATGCGCACGCGGAAACCGGCGCCCAAGGTTCAGGCGACGAGCGACCGCAAGTTGTGGCCCCCGTGCTTCGAATCGTGAGCGTCGAGGTGCTTCGAAGCTCGCATGGAACGCCGCTTGACATCATTCGCGTTCGCGGACTGGCGAGCACGCCGGGATGGGAGGAAGGGGAGCTGGTACCGCTCACGCGCGGCACGCCCAAGGACGGCATCCTGGAATTGATCTTCGTGGCGCGAGCACCGGCCGAGGCCGTGGAGGCGGTGGGTTTCGAACCGATCGAGGCGATATTTCCGATCGAGGCGAGCCACCCCTACAAGGGAATCAACGTCCATAGCGCGTCGGATTCCGTAAGTTTGTTGCAGCTGCCTGGCTACGCCGAAGGCAAAGCCGGGGGCGAGGATTGCAGCAAATGTGTCGGCAAGGTTTTTGTCGCGAAAGGCGCCGTCGCACCGGCGGGCAAATCGGCGGCCGAAGTCGTAAAAGAGGAGCAGTTGCCGCCGATATCTCGGGTCATCAGGCACTCCGATGGCATTCCCAGCGCCGACTCCAACCCAAACCGATTGACGATCGTCGTCAGCAAGGACGGCACCATCGCCAGTGCGATCTGGGATTAGCGTCGGACCGAGTTTGACGCGAAGTTACTGAACCGACCACTGCTGGCTGGGGGAAGCCGAACAGGTCGCGAGGATCAGAGGCGTGGTATCGGCGGTAGCGCTTCCCAGTACATCGAGGCATTTGCCTCCGATGCCGATGATCTGGCCGTTCGCAATGCTCCATTTCTGGCTGGGTCTGCCGTTGCAGGTCACGATAATGATTTGCGCGCCGTCGACGGGCTTGCTGCCTTGCACATCTAGACAGCTGCCGAAACTCGAATTGATCTGACCATTGCTCACTGTCCATACCTGATTAGAAGTATCGTGACAGTGAAATAGCCGCACCATGGTGCCGTCCGGGGCGCCGCCGCCGTGTTCGGGCAAGTTAACGCACGAACCGCTGGCGCCGCCGACCAGCTGAGCCGCCTGCCCGGGATTTGCAACCGCCAACAAAGTCACCAAGATCGCGGAAAGACAATATCTGTCCATGAGTTGCTCCCTCTTTTGAACGTCAGCGAATAGTTGATGTCAGCGAATCGTCCACAACTGTCCAGGATTTGCGTTGCACGTGGAAAGAATAAGAGGCGTCTGATCGGCGGAATCGCCGCCGGTCTCCGTAAGACACTTACCCCCGAATCCTATGATCTGGCCGTCTCGAATGCTCCATTGCTGACTTGGAGCGCCGATGCAATTGACCAGCACGAGCGCGGAACCGTCGATCGGCGCGCTGCCCAGAACGTCAATACAACTGCCGAAGCTTTCCGAAATCACACCCTCTTTGATGAACCATCGCTCGTTCGGGCTCCCGTGGCACTGAACAACGACAAGTGGTGTGCCATCCGCGGTTTGCCCATCGCGCGCATCAACGCACTCACCGGCCCTTCCGATCAGTTGGGCGCCGATGACGGGAATGGGGTCGGGGGCGGCTACATAGGTCGCGGTGCAGGCGGTCAATGCGCCTGCGGCACAACCGAGCATCCACAAGAAGCGCTTCGTCATCCGTTACCGCGCTTTTTCATACGCCCATCCTTTTGCTTTGAGTCGATTCTACCCTAATTGAGATCGTGCATCGTCATCTGCGCGCGTCTGAAGGGGTAGTCGCTGATGTGTACCCAGCCTTTGAACGGGCGATCGACATCGGCGATGGATAACATCACCAGCGTCACCAACAGCGTGATGGAAAATACCTGCATCGTGTGGATTCTGGGGCTCGCCGAGCCGAACATAGAGACGGACAAAACGGTCAACACTCCCCCGACAAGAAGAACGCACCAAAAAATCCCAGGCAGCTGATAGGTGCTTTGCAGCAGCCGAGCGCGACGATGCAGCGTCATGGTGCTGAGTTCCGTCAGTGCGTGATCCGCGGCGGTGATTTCCGAAGGCGATGCCACTTTGATGCCCAGGACCGCCTTCCACATGTTTTCATTGATCACGTGGCTGGTTTCGGGCAACCGGCCTTGCGCCATATCCGGCCAATCGTGGTCAACGACGGCATCGGCATAGGTACGGGTGAGTTCCTGGATTTGCGCACGCTGCTGGGGCAAACCTTCCGCCAACCGGTAGATGTTCCTGAGCGCGTTGGCCTCCATTTCGACGTTCAGAGTCGCGGCGGTAAAATTGGTCCAGCCGGTATAAAGCATGAATCCCAAGGTCACCGCGTAGGTGGTGCCGAGAACGCTCAACTGCCATCCGACCAAATCATTTTGACTATGGCGTTTCGTGACGGGCCAAATGCGATTGAGGCCAACCATGAATATTAGCGAGGCGGCCATCGTCAAGATGACAATCAGGATGTTTTCCGTTAGCGACAGCATAAGGCTTTAACTATTCCGTCAGCAGTCTGGGATGAATGTTTGCGCGGGAAACGAATTTATCTATAACGAAGCGTTCAGCGCCCCCGGTCTTCTACCTAACTCTGCGTCATTTCGCCGGCCACTGCAACGGCAGCATCAATGCATGACGGATCGCGATGCCCGAGCGTGTAGCAGCGCGGTTCGTCATAGGCATCTTGCTCTGAGGGCGTCATGCGAGTCTTGAGTGCCCGATCGACTCCGGCCGCATCAACAATCGCTTGATCCTCGCCGCCGACAGCAAACCCCTCAGCCGTTGCTCACCGGTTTCGCTCGTCTCCATGACCGGCACGTGGGTCAATCGATTGCTGACAAACATATTCGACACGGCGGCAACGGTGGCGCGTTCTATCTGCTTGATATCCGCCACCCGGCATTCCGATATTTCCTGCATGATGTCGCGGACCAGCACTTCGCGACGCGGCACTTCCCTGGACTGCATGTACTGCATCGGCTTCTCGCCGGTGATATCGTAGGCTGTAATCAATCCGACAACGATTCGCCTCCGCTCATCGATCGCGAATGCGCAACGAACGCCCGTGTGCCTCATGTGCTCCAGAGCCTCATCGATCGAGGCAGTATCCGGGACGGTCACGGACGCCCGCTCGCGAAAATCGGTCATCACTGTTAAGGCCGGATCCTGCGGGTCCGCGTACCAGGGATCAAGACCGGGTATCTGAAGGCGGGTATTCGTGACGACGGTGAGTGAAAGAATGCTCATAGCTACCTCTTTGGTGTTAGACAACGGGCCCTAACAGTTGAAGTGACTTCGCGGGCCATGGTGCGGCGCTGCGACTCATCTCGGTTTGCGGCCATGCTTCCCGGCACTACTTATAGACCGTGCGGGCGGCCATTCATTCCATGAGTTTGACCATGCAATGGAACATGCCCGGCGTCTTCCGCGCGACAGACCTCGCTAGCTCGATTCCAAATATCTATCGCGGCAATTGAATAAATCAATCAGCCGTATCTCGGCGTGGCCATAGAATCGCCGCAGCGTCAATCGTTGCGATCGATCGAGGAGAACCAGATGAAGAGAAAATTTTTGTTGATGTCGGCGGTCGCGTGTGCGGTCGCAGCGCTACCGCTGATATCAACGGTTGCAGTCAGCGCTCAAGGCGAGCCGAGGCCGAACCAGTTCTGGTGGCCTGAGCAACTGGACCTCTCGCCGCTTCGGCAGCACGCCGCGGAATCCAATCCGCTGGGAGAAAACTTCGACTACGCGAAGGCGTTTTTGAGTCTCGATCTCAAGGCCGTGAAACAGGACATCGCGAAAGTCCTAACCACTTCGCAGGATTGGTGGCCGGCCGACTACGGCAACTACGGGCCGTTCTTTATCCGTATGGCCTGGCACGGTGCCGGAACTTACCGTACGGGTGACGGCCGCGGCGGCGCAAGCGGCGCTCAGCAGCGATTCGAGCCGCTCAACAGCTGGCCCGACAACGCGAATCTCGACAAGGCGCGCCGACTTCTGTGGCCGATCAAGCAGAAATACGCTGAAAAGATCTCCTGGGGCGATCTGATGGTGCTGACCGGGAATGTCGCGCTGGAACAAATGGGCTTTCAGACCTTCGGCTTCGGAGGCGGACGCGCGGATGACTGGGAACCGGACCTGGTCTATTGGGGACCCGAAAAGAAATGGCTTGGCGGCGACGAGCGCTACAGCGGCAATCGGAATCTGCAAAAGCCTCTCGGGGCGTCTCAGATGGGCTTGATCTACGTGAATCCCGAGGGTCCGAACGGTAATCCGGATCCGCTGGCGGCCGCGAAGGACATCCGCGAGACCTTCGGTCGCATGGCGATGAACGACGAGGAGACCGTTGCGCTGATCGCCGGTGGTCACACCTTCGGCAAGGCGCATGGCGCGCACGATCCGTCCAAGTGCGTGGGGGCGGCGCCTGCCGCCGCCGGCATCGAGCAGCAGGGACTGGGCTGGCAGAACTCCTGCGGCACGGGTAAGGGAGACGATACGGTCACCAGCGGCCTCGAAGGTGCATGGTCGGCGAGTCCCACCGCGTTCACGATGCAATACCTCAACAATCTGTATTCATTCGACTGGGTGCAAACCAAGAGTCCCGGCGGGGCGACTCAGTGGACTCCTGCCAATGGCCAGGGAGCGAACCTGGTGCCCGACGCTCAGGACCCGAACAAGCGGCATGCGCCGATCATGTTTACAACGGACATCGCGCTCAAGACCGACCCCAGCTATAAGGAAATCACGACGCGCTGGAGGCAGCATCCCGAGGAGTTCAAGCTCGCTTTTGCCAAAGCGTGGTTCAAGCTGACCCACCGCGATATGGGTCCGCGCGCACGCTACCTCGGTGCGGAGGTTCCGAGTGTGGACCTGCTTTGGCAGGATCCGCTCCCCAAGGCCGATTACAAGATGATCGACGCGACGGACATCGCGGATCTGAAATCCAAGATCCTCGGTTCAGGCTTGACCGGCCCCGAGCTCGTCAGGACCGCATGGGCGTCGGCGGCCACGTTCCGCGGCACGGATGAGCGCGGTGGCGCGAACGGGGCGCGAATACGTCTTGCGCCGCAGAAGGATTGGGACGCCAACAACCCGCGAGAACTCGCCAAAGTGTTGCAACGTCTGCAGGGTATCCAGAATAGCTTCAACCACGCACAGAACGGCGGGAAGAAGGTGTCGCTCGCTGACATCATCGTCTTGGGCGGCAACGTCGCCATCGAGCAGGCTGCGAAGAAAGCAGGCCACAATGTGCTGGTTCCCTTCACGCCCGGGCGCACGGACGCATCGCAGGATCAAACCGACCCGGTGTCCTTCGCGGTGCTCGAACCCACCGCGGACGGTTTTCGGAACTACTTCGGCAACGCTGTGCCTCGTTCTCCGGCGGAAATGCTGGTCGATCGGGCAAGCAATCTGATGCTGACCGTCCCTGAAATGACCGTCCTGGTCGGCGGCATGCGGGCCCTCAATGCGAATGCCGGACAGACGAAATACGGCATATTCACCGATCGACCCGGCACTCTGACGAACGACTTCTTCGTGAATCTGCTCGATATGTCTTACACGTGGAACAAGTCAGCTTCGTCCGAGGGCGTTTACGAGGGACACGATCGCAAGACCGGCGCGCTCAAGTGGACGGCGACCCCGGTTGACCTGGTGTTTGGTTCGAACTCCGAACTGCGCGCAGTGGCGGAGGTCTATGCTTCCTCAGACGGACAGGAGAAGTTTGTGCGTGACTTCGTGAAGGCCTGGACCAAGGTGATGAACCTCGACCGCTTCGACTTGACTTGATTTGATTGTTTGGCGGGACGCGTTTCAAATCCTGAAACGCGTCCCGCGTTGTGCTGGTCGCGTCGAAACGGATCTTGTGCCAATCGGCGGGTTGTCGATGATCAGTTCACCGAGCAATGCCAGCTCCTGCGCTTTCGGATAGCCTCGACGCCACACCAGTCCGACGCGTCGGCTGTCATCGGGGGATTGCAGCGGCCGGATGACGAATGAAGGCTGCGGACGTTGCGGCGGAAGCGCGGCCAGCGCAGGCAATAATGTGCAACCAAAACCCGATGCGACCAGCTGGCAGATGGTTTCGAGGCTAACCGCACGGAAGTCATCGATCACCTCGTCAACGCCGCCCTGGTCACCAACGCGACCGCAGGCGGCCAGCGCTTGACCACGCAGACAGTGCCCATCGGCGAGCAACAGCAAGGGGATACCGCGCAAATCAGCCTGCGTAACGGTCGTCAATTCGGCTAGGGCATGTCCCGGCGGGCAGGCGAGCCAAAATGGCTCGTCAAACAGCGGTAGCTCCTCGAAATCCTCGCCGTCTAGCGGAAGGGCCAACAACGCCGCGTCAATTTCGTAGTTGCGCAGCCGGTCCACCAAGTGCTGGGTCAGATCCTCGTGGACTACCAACTGCAGGCGCTGATAGTGCCCCTTGACCAGCGGAACCAACCAGGGCAGAAAATATGGCGCTAGTGTGGGGATCACCCCCAATCTCAGCGGTCCCACCAAGGGACCCAGTGCAGTCCGTGCCGTGAATTGCAAGTCATCGACTTGTCTCACAATACGGCGCGCCTTTGCGACGATGTCGTGCCCCATGGGCGTGAGCGAGAAGGATCTTGCATTTCGCTCGATCAATGTGGCGCCCAAATAGCCTTCCAGTTTTTTGATCTGGGTGCTGAGAGTCGGCTGCGAAACGCAACACTCCTCGGCGGCGCGGCCAAAGTGCTCGCGATCCGCCAGCGCCACCAAATACCTCAATTCCCTTAGTGTCATCAGAGTACTTCCAGAGCGTCGCACTTCAGTGTGTCAACTGGCAACCACTGCCCAATCGGTCAAGGTTCAGCGAGTCGTTTACCTGCCCCGCGCTCCCACACAATAAGCAACGCACCATGAGTTTCACAAATCAATAGATTTTATCGGCGCGATAGACTGCCTCTATCGTTGGCGGTGAGCGTCAATCCGGCCGCCGGGGCGACCAACCACCCGGGCTACACTATCGGACTGACATTTTGGGAGAATGGCTGATGCGCACTGTCCGTACATTCGTTGCTGTCGCCGGCGCCTTCGTGGTGTTCTCAACCGCAGAGGCGGCGCCGGGCCAACCGGGGCTTACGGATCAAGCGCCCTCCGTCTCAGGACGGCCGGCCAAGCGCGTACTTGCATCGAATCTCGACCGGCCAAACCTGGAAGCCTGGCTTGACGGTTTCATCCCTTATGCGCTTCAGCAGGGTGACATCGCAGGCGCCGTGGTCATGGTCGTGAAGGATGGCGCCGTACTTCTGGAAAAAGGTTATGGTTATGCTGACGTCGCGAACAAGGTCCCGATGGATCCGCAACGGACCATCATGGGCGTCGGGTCTGTGTCCAAACTGTTTACGTGGACCGCCGTGATGCAACTCGTCGAGCAAGGCAGGCTCGATCTCGATCGTAACGTCAATGATTATTTGGATTTCAAGATCCCCGACGCGTTTGGCAAAGCCATCACTTTACGTAATCTGATGACGCATACCGCGGGTTTCGAGGAATTGCTCAAGCAGTATACGACCGCCGGGTCTGTGCCGCGCTCGCTGGCCGAGTATCTGAAAGCCATTCCCGCCCCCCGGCGTATCTACGCCCCGGGAAGCGTGCCCGCTTACTCCAATTATGGCGCCAACCTGGCCGGGTATATCGTGCAGCGGATCTCAGGCGAGCCGTTTTCGAGCGACATCGAAGACCACATCGTCAATCCTCTCGACATGCGGCGCTCGACCTTTCGACGGCCGCCACCGCCATTGCTCCTCAATGACCTTGCGAAAAACTACGGTCTTGCGTCGTCAGGTGAAGTACTGATGCCTGAGACGTCGCGGTTGATGCACGCAACGGCCTTTGTGCCGATGGCCGGCGCCCAGGCGGTCGCATTGGGATTCTTTCGTAACGACACCAACGGGCACCGCATCATCGCGCACGATGGCGACCTGTCCGGATTTCACACAGATCTTGAGCTGCTGCTCAACGATGGCGTAATGCAGTTGACGCGAATTGCCGCGGCAATCGGAGTCCTATATCTGTTGGGATGGACGATCTTGGGCATCGCAATCTCGGCTGGAGCAATTTCGTTTGACGTTGGAACGGATCCCTGGATGCGCGTGATACAGCTCATCGGTCTATTGACCGTGCCGGGCCTTGCGGTTGCTGTGTGGAACGCATGGCTAACATGCACGAAGCATCGCGCATGGTGGCTCATGGCGTGGAGTATCGTAATCCCATTGGCACTATTCGCCCTGCTGTGGTTCTCTTTTGCATTTCACGTGATCGGCATCAGTTTGAATTACTAAACTTCGAGTGGATCAGCGAGCAGAATCATGGAAACAATTGGCGGCGATTTGAATCAGATGCAGCGTACTCCGCTGGCTTCGGCTCACGTCGAGGCATTACGCAAAGCCGGTGCTGTTGCCCACTATCCAGCGGGTACGTATCTCACGCGGCCTGGTGAACCTGTGGATCGATTCGTCTTTATCGAGGACGGCGAAGTCGAGGTCGTGAATCCCTATACGGACCAGCGTCATTTACCCCACACGATGGGCCCGACACAGTTTCTGGGCGAGATCGCCCTCCTGAACGGCGGCGCCTGGTCGATGGCGATGCGCGCGGTGCGAGACACGCGGGTGATAGAAGTACCGCGAGAAGCGGTACTGACCCTCATGTCTCAGATTCCTGAGATGTCCGACATCATCATCACCGTGTTTTCGGCGCGCCGCCGCCGCCAGATTGAGGAGCGGATCAGCAGCTTACGATTGATCGGCGAAGATGAGGACCGAAACGTGCGCCGCATCGCGGAGTTCGCGAGCCGCAACCACATTCCGTATATCTCGTTGTCACTGGGAGATCCTGAAGCCGAAGCGCTCGCCCGTCGCTGCTCTATCGCGCCGGGCGTACCCAGCGTTATCTTCGGTCGCGATCTCGTTGTGACTGAACCCACCCCCGACAAGGTCGCGCGCCTGCTCGGCCTCAATCGTGATTTCGGGGACCACGACGTATTTGACGTGTTGATTGTCGGCGGAGGGCCCGCCGGGGTGGCCGCCGGAGTATACGCGGGAGCCGAAGGTCTGCGCGCCCTGGTCGTAGAGGATGTCGCGATCGGCGGTCAAGCGGGAACCTCCAGTCGTGTAGAGAATTATATGGGCTTTCCAACCGGGATTTCCGGCGCGGACCTGGTGTGGCGCGGCGAAGTACAAGCGATGAAATTCGGCACCCGATTCGCCATGCCGCGGCGGGTGGCCGCGCTTGAGAGGCTGGCTGATGCGAGCTTCTGCGCCACTTTCGACAACGGCCAGCGCGTTCGTGCCAAAGCGGTGGTGGTCGCGACCGGAGTGCAATATCGCCGGCTGCCGATCGCCAGATTTTCTGAATTCGAAGGCGCCGGCATTTACTATGCCGCGACCGAGATGGAGGCGCGCTATTCCAAGGGGACGGATGCGGTCATCATCGGCGGCGGGAACTCTGCGGGACAGGCGGCGATGTTTCTCAGCCGCTCGGCGCGTTGCGTGCGCGTCTTGGTCCGTGGCGCATCACTGGCCGCTTCCATGTCGAGTTACCTCTCTAGTCGGCTCGAAGCGGATCCCGGCATAACCATTGAATATGGCGCCGAGGTCAGCGCGTTGCACGGCGCCGAACACCTCGAAGCGGTAAGCATTCGCAACGTCAAGACCGGGGAAACCCGCATCGTTGAGACACGTGCCCTCTTCGTCATGGTGGGCGCCGCGCCAAACATCGAGTGGCTCTCGGGCTTGGTGAAACTCGATGGCAAGGGATTCGTTATCACCGGTTCCGGCGAAGGCGCTGCGAGCTCGCCGTTCGCGACATCGCAGCCTGGCATCTTCGCGGTCGGTGATGTGCGTGCAGGCTCGGTGAAACGCGTGGCATCAGCGGTAGGCGAAGGATCGGTCGTAATCTCCAAGGTCTGGGAGTTCGTCAACCGCAAAGCGTGACGTTGCGGTCCTAGGGGCGGGCCACACTCGCCGACGGAGCCTTGAGGTCCGTCACGAGTTGCTGGAATTTCGGATTATCGCGCATCCCTTGCAGATCCGCATCGAGCGACAGTTGGTCGAGGTCACGATACCCCGCGCTGATGGCCTCATGCAGGTAGCGAAGCGCGCTGTCCGTATCCTCCCCCGCCGCCGCTGTGCAAGCGTATGCATACCACATCGAGGAACGAAAGTGGGGATCGCCGTGCTGCTCGAGCATCTCGCGAAACAGCTTGTCAGCCTCGGCATAGCGATTGCGGTGTGCGAGCGAAATTCCGAGCGCGCGCATGGCATCGGCCGTTGCGAGGGGGTTTTTACTGAGCGGTACTTGCGCCAGCGAGTCCCTCGCCAGCGGTTCCGCTTCCGCCCACCGCCCCTCGCGGTTCAGGATTTCCGCCAAGCCGGTCTGGGCATCCACCGTGTCGGTAACCGCTGCGCCCGCCGCACGGCGCAGCCCGGTCACGGCTTCTCGTTCCAATCCCTCGGCCGCGGCCAGGTCGCCTTCGAGCAGCAAATCACGCGCGACCGAGGATTCAGACCATAGGGTTATCGAGTTCTCCTGGCCCAGAGTGCGGCTGCGTATGGCCCAAGTCTCGCGGTCCAGCTTTTCCGCTTCGACGCCGCGGCCTTCGCTTCGCAATAGAAACCCCAAATGAGCCCGGGTCATAAGCGTAACGTCGTGTTCAGGCCCGAATACCCGTTGTTCAAGCGACAGGGCGCCGCGAAATAGCGGCTCGGCTTCTGCGCGGCGGCCTTGGAAGTTGATCACGATGCCGAGATTGCTCATCGTCTTCAACGTGTCGGGATGGTCCGGACCCAGCACGCGACGATCAGCCTCCAGCGACTGGCGAAATGCCTGTTCCGCATCCGGCAACCGCTGTTGAATGAACAGCGATCCGGCCAGCAACCTCCTGGCCTGCAAGGTCAGCACACTTTCGGGCGCCATTCGCCGTGTGGAAATTTGAATGACCTCGCGCGCCAACGCCTCCTCGCCACGATAGTCATTCCGGCGTTGCAGCGCGCTTGCCAAATGAATCATGGATTCGAGCGTCAACGGATCCTCCGGGCCGAGAATGCGCTGCTCATCCGCCAATACCGCGCGCTCCTGTGCTTCCGCCGCGGCCAGATCTCCGACGCGCAACTCGCTCCAGGCGACCAGCTCGCGCGAGGTCAGCGTCTCGCGGTTTTCAGGTCCCAGCAGTGCCAGCTGTGCATCCAGCGCGGCCGTCGCCAGATCGTGGGCGCGTGGGTACAACCCCAAATTCATATAGGTCCGCGCCATCACCTGCATCATCTGTGCTTGCACCTGCGGGTCCCGGCCCAACCCTAAGCGAATGTCGTTCGACGCCTTGTCGAGGATTTCCCGCACCGTGACGCTGTTGCCGCGCGCCTCGGAGGGATCGGCGACCTTGAACATGCTGGTCATGAATTCCGTGATGCGCGTGGCGCGGTCGCGTTGCTGGGCCGTGCGCCGCAACTCCAGCGCCTGCAACACCGAGAATACGGCCAACAGCACCATCAGGCCGGCGCTCACGCTGACGGCCGCACGATGGCGGCGAATGTACTTGCGGGCCCGATAGGTCGTACTCGGCGGGCGGGCCAGCACGGCTTCATGATTGAGATAGCGCCGAAGGTCGGCCGCCAATTCGGCCGGGGTACCGTAGCGGCGTTCGCGGTCGCGCTCCAGGGCCTTCATGGCAATCCAGTCCAGATCGCCGCGTAGCAGGCTGACCAATTCCGCGCGACCGGTACAGCGCGCCGCGGCGGCGATGCTCGAGGTGTCGCGATCCCCGCTGACCTTGCCGCTGGGTTTCGGCGGATCCTCCTCGCGCAGGCGGCGCAGCAACTCTTCCATGGGCGGCTGCTGGCGCCGCGTGATTTCAAAGGGCTGCAATCCCGTGAGCAATACGTATAGGACAACGCCCAGCGAATAGACGTCGGAGCGCGTATCAACGTCCCGCGCGTCGCGGTTGAACTGTTCCGGACTCATGTACCCAGGGGTACCGAGTATTTGGCCCCAGCGGGTGTACTGCAAAGGATCGCTGGCCTGGGCCGCCATGGCCCGAACCTCGATGGCCTTCGCCAGCCCGAAGTCGATGATGCGCGGCTGTGGGCGGCCATCGACTTCCACCACCAAAATATTGGCAGGCTTTAGGTCGCGATGAATGAAGGCCTTCTGATGTGCGTGTTGAACGCCGTCGCAGGCCTGGATGAAGAGTTCAAGCCGCTGGTGGATGGTGAGCTTGTTCTCGTCGCAGTATTCGGTGATGGGTGGCCCCGGCACGTACTCCATGACGAAGTAAGGCTGGCCCAGCGGTGTAGCGCCGGCGTCGAACACCTTGGCAATCGCAGGATGATCCATGATGGCCAGTGATTGCCGTTCCGCCTGGAAGCGCAGCGCGACCGACTCGTCGTACATGCCGGCGCGGATCAACTTGAGGGCCACCCGCCGCCAAACCGGGGAGATTTGCTCCGCCAGCCACACCTGACCCATGCCGCCCTCGCCGAGCTTGGACACCAGCCTGAAGCGTTCGCAAAAGATTTGTCCTGACGACAAGGCGCCGGCGTCCCCCGGCGCACCGGAGGCGACGCCGGGCGAGGATAATTCCAGAAACCCGGCGCTCATTCGGGCGTTTTCCTGGAGCAGCGATTCGAGTTCCGCGCGCAATTCCGGCTCGCCGTCACATTCGTCGTCCAGCAATGCGGCACGTCGCACCGGCGTCAAGGACAGGGCCTGGTGCAGGAGTTCCTTCAGCCGCTGCCAACGCGCGTCGCTCATGGCGACGCCGCGCGACTCATTTCGCGATGCAACCAAATCCGCGCCGTGGCCCAGTCCCGTTCGACAGTCGCCACCGAGACTTCGAGCACCTCTGCTATTTCATGCGCCGACAATCCGCCGAAGAACTTCATCTGCACGATTTTGCTCTGTCGATCATCGATCCGCGTCAACGTCTCCAAGGCATCGTCCAACGCCACGAGTTCCTCATCCCCTGCAATGGGTAGCTCTACAATCTCCTCCAAGGCGATTCGATTTCCCCCATCGCGCTTGTTTGCCCGATGGCGGCGGGCGTATTGGACCAAAATTTGCCGCATCAAGCGTGAGGCGATCGCCACGAAGTGTGCGCGATTCTGTAGTTGGCTGGGTTGGCTCCCCATCAATTGAATGAAGGCTTCGTTGACGAGCGCCGTGCTCTGAAGGGTATGACCCGCTCGCTCCGATTTGAGGTGGTAGTGCGCGAGACGCCGCAGCTCCTGGTAGATCACGGGCACCACCGCATCCAGTGCTTCAGGGTCACCCTTGACCCATCGCTGCAGCAGCCCGCTGATCTGACCCGAATCCACCGACATCGGGGCTCCCTAGCTTCTTGTGGCCTTAGGATTTCAGACTATTCGCGTCCGTCACGGCCGTCAATCGCCTCGCCAAACCCGCTCCACGCCAGTAGTCCCAGCGCATTATGTCAGCACGATACTGGACCAAATCCATGATGTTTCGCGATAGCGCGACGCGCCCGCCTCTCGAGCGGCTCAACATCCGATCTCGCCGAGATGATTACCGAGACTACCGACCCTTCGGCTGGCGCGCGGTGTTCTCCGGCGGCGCTTCAGCTTTCCTCCAGACGGAATCGGGATCGTAGGTCTTCATCGAACTGGAAATCGCATCGGTCGCTTTCCCGAGGTCTCGCTGATACACGACCCCGTCGCTCCCGACGATGAAGGTCATCACGCCCGATGAGCGGTATTCCACCGGATAGGCCACGAAAGCAAATCCCTCGGTCATTTTGCCGTCTACGACGTCGCTGTTCGGGGACTTTATCCGTCACGATCTTAGCGAATCGCAGATCGATGCCGCCTTCCGGGCGGTGCTACGAGTGAGCGCCCAAAGCATGTTGCAGGACGACTTAGGACAGGCCAAATTCGGCTGGTCGCACTGCCTGAACTTGCCGCAATCTGCGTTCGGCTTGTCCAGCGTGACAACGAATCGCAAGCTTGCCTTGGCGGCGGCTCTGGTATGGATCGTGGCGTATCGGAGCGTGCTAGCGATCGAGTCGGTCGCATCAGTCAGTTTGGGGTCGACATTTGCCGACTGCCAGGCTCGCGATCGTAGGCACTGAAACCTGTTTGCTATAGTGATTAGCTGCTTCGATCAAGGCTCCGCAACGTCGGGTGTTGCGAAAGGAACTTCCTCATGAATCGGTTTTCCCGTGTCATATGGATCTGGTCGGTGTCGTTGGTGGCCTGCGCAGCCATTGTGGCTCTTGCATTTCAGCGCGTGGATATACCGGTCGCGCTGTTCTTCTGGAACGTCGAACATCTTCGCAGCCCGTTGAATACGGCATTCGGCAGTCGGGTCATTTTGTCGGCGGAGGCGGCGGTGATCATGGTCACGGTTTTGGCACGCTTGGCCAGAGGCCATATCTCGGTATTCGGGGAAACTTTGGCGGTCGCTTGCCTGGTGTCGATGTGTGCATATGTAGTTAACGATCACATACTGAAAGTATTTTTCGGCGTTCCCAATTCTGCGAACGTCATGCAGGGCGCCGCGCATCACTTCAATTTGTGGATGGGTTCCGAGAGCAGCAGCTTTCCGTCCGGCCACATGGTATTGGCGGCAGCATTTGCGGGCTTTTTCATGCGGCGTTATCAAGCCAGCATCCGGCTGTTTTCGGCGCTGCTGCTGATTGCCGCGGGTTTATTGCTGGTGGGGGGCTGGCATTTCTTGAGCGATATTATCGCGGGAGCGTTTCTTGGCATGTCGGCGGGGATTCTGGCGGGAGAAGGATGGGCGGCGCATTCGGCGCGCTAGTTGCGAGACGCCCAGACACCCCAGACGCGCGTAGCGTATATAGGGAGATGCAACCTGATAAATGGATGGAAAATTGGACTAATCGCTAGGATCGGAGAAGTTAATTGGCCATGAGGTGCAGCTTCTATTCAGTTCTTGAGCTACGATTGCTGGTATTCGCAAACAATTTCGCGTCAATGACCTGACAAAACAATAGGGAGGGCGCGTTATGGGAATCACGCAGTCCATCAGGCGAATTGAGCAACAGAATCCGCGTGGGTGCGCCACGGTATTCGGGACAAGAACGCGCCGTTGGGACGAATTCGCTGAACGCGTCGCTCGTCTGGCAGGCGGGCTGCACTCGCTGGGAGTCACGCGGGGCGACCGTGTCGCGATACTCGGCCTCAATTCGGACCACTACTTGGAGTATTACGCCGCCGTACCCTGGGCTGATGCAGTCGTTGTGCCGCTCAATACACGGTGGTCTGTGCCGGAGAACATTTACGCGCTCAATGATTCGGGCGCCGCCTTTCTCTTGATCGACGATGGGTTTGCATCGATGGCAAGTGCCATTCTGGCTGATGCGCGCACGGTGCGCGAAGTGATTTACATGGGGGAAGCCTCCGCACCCGCCGGCATGACGGGCTATGAATCTCTGGTCGAAGGCTCGGCGCCAATCCCGGACGCTGGGCGCACCGGTCCGGATCTGGCCGGCATTTTCTACACGGGGGGAACCACGGGTTTTCCCAAAGGCGTGATGCTATCGCATGGCTCGTTGTGGGCGAGCGCCGCGGCGGCCACGAGCCTTCTGCCGCGAATTCCGGATGCCGTGGTCTTGCACGCGGCGCCCATGTTTCATCTGGCAGCTCTTAGCGGTGTCATGGGAGCGCTGTTGACGGGCGCGCAGCACGTGATCATTCCCCGCTTCGATCCCGGGCTGGTGCTCGAATCGATTGAACGCAACCGGGTCAGCAACTTGTTGCTGGTGCCGACCATGATTCGAATGCTGGTCACGCACCCGAAGGTGCCGAGCACCGACCTGTCGTCATTGCGCCATTTGGGTTACGGTGCCTCGCCCATGCCCGAGGCATTACTGCGCGAGGCGATGCGCGCCCTGCGCGACTGCCAGTTCTACCAGGCCTATGGTCAGACCGAACTCTCACCCGTCGCAACGATCCTCGGCCCCGAGTACCACACTTTTGAAGGGCCTATGGCCGGCAAGTTGGCATCAGCCGGCCGCGTGTCACCCTGCTGCGAAGTGCGGGTGGCCGATCCCGCGGGCTGGGAGGTGCCTCGCGGCACAGTGGGTGAGATTTGCGTGCGCGGCTTAAATGCGATGCTCGGCTATTGGAACAAGCCGGAAGAAACGGCGGCGACGTTGCGCGACGGCTGGGTCCACACGGGCGATGCCGGATGGATGGACGAGGAAGGTTTTCTGTACATCGTCGACCGCGTCAAAGACATGATCATCAGCGGCGGAGAGAATGTGTACACGGCCGAAGTTGAGAATGCCTGCGTCAGCCACCCGTGCGTGTCGCAGTGTGCCGTGATCGGCATTCCGAATGACGATTGGGGCGAGGCCGTGCACGCGATCGTCATCCTCAAGGACGGCCAACGGGTGACTGCCCCCGAGCTCATCGCTCATTGCCACAGCTTGATCGCAGGTTACAAGTGTCCGCGC
>Ga0307474_10000784_pt1 | contig 22951 bp, 18 predicted proteins | sample atmos_gasesECM1C_2_FD_203312 | JGI IMG/M metagenome (GOLD analysis project Ga0307474, IMG submission 203312) | Hardwood forest soil microbial communities from Morgan-Monroe State Forest, Indiana, United States - atmos_gasesECM1C_05 | ecosystem: Environmental > Terrestrial > Soil > Temperate... | reverse complement strand
TTGGCATCCATCACAATTGGCTCGTCTCCGAGTACGAAGCCTGGAAGACGCGGACGTTGCTGCAGACCTGGGGCTTTGCGTCAATGGGTTTTGCCGTAGCCGGCGCGCTGGGCGCCAAGCTTGCGGCGCCTGATCAGCCCGTCGTTTCGCTCTGTGGGGACGGTGCTTTCATGATGAACGCGAGCGCCGTGCTTACCGCCGTCGAGTACCAGATTCCAGTAGTTTGGCTGGTGTGGAACAACTTCGGTTATTGCGCCATACGCGATCAACAGCGCGGCTACTTCGGCAAAGATCGCGAAATCGCTACCAGCTTTACAGATGCGAGCGGGAATCTGTTTTCTGCTGATTACGCGATGATGGCCCGATCCATGGGCGCCGAGGGTCAAACTGTCGAGAAGCCTGCCGATCTCGCTCCGCAGCTCGAAGCGGCGATTGCGTCCGGCCGGCCTACCGTTATCGACGTGCGCATCGATCGCGAGGTGCGGCCACTTGCAACGGGGAGCTGGGATCTTCCGCCGATCCCTCATCCCATGCCGAACTTTGGGTGGGGCGAAGACGAATGACGACAATGGTCACATTGGCGATCCGGATCAACCCGTTCCCAGGTATTTCCATTTCATCCCTCCCAGTTTGAGGAATGGACGAGTCCAGAACATTCGATACCAGAATTATGACAAGCGGACCCATCACTGGCCTTGCAGCATCTGCACCCGGGCAATTCGCAAGCGTCAAGGTCGGCTCGCTGTGGTCAGGGAAACGTTTTTACATTGCCGCCTTGTTATTCCTCAACCTTTTCATCAATTTCATGCACCGCATTAATTTGTCGATTGCCGCTCCCGCGATCGCGAGGGATTTTGGCTGGGACGCGGGCAAGATGGGCCTGCTCTTTTCTTCTTACCAGTGGACTTACTGCCTCTTTCTCTTGCTCTGGGGATGGATGTCCGATCGCATTGGCACCCGCTGGGTCAACGGTTTGTCAGTGACGGTCTGGTCCATAGCGGGGATTTTAACGGGGGTAGCCACAACCTTTGGGGGCATGCTGGCGACCCGATTAGCCCTCGGAGGTGGAGAAGCGGCTTCATTTCCAACCTCGGCGAAGGTCGTCAGGCAATGGTTCCCGGCGAGTGAACGCGGACTGGCAACCGCAATCTTCAATGCCGGTACCTTCGCTGGACCCGCATTCTCAGCTCCCTTGGTAGCGTGGCTGTTGCTGAAAGAAGGTTGGCGGGTGTCTTTCATGATTACGGGATCTTTGGGATTTATCTGGGTAATTCTGTGGCTGAAATTTTTTCGGGCCCCCTCCCAATGTTCCTGGCTGCCGGAGGAAGAGCGAAATTATATTTTGTCGCAGACGGACTCGCAGACCAAGACCGCTAATCCACCCAAGGGCGCGTTGCTTCGGCTCATGGGTCGCAAGACTATGTGGGGCTTGTTCTTGACCCAGGGATGCTGCGCTTACACCATGCTGCTGTTCCTGTTTTGGCTACCTTCCTATCTGGTCGAATCGCGTCACATGTCGCTCGTGAAAGCCAGTTGGTTTACCTCTGTGCCTTACGTCTTTGCAGTGGTGTTGGGATTGCTTATCGGGAAACTCAGCGACAGCGTCCTGACCCGCGAAGAGATAAAACAGGGGAAACGCCGGACACTCCTGATCGTCTTCATCCTGTTATCCGGCGCCGTTCTGTTGACCAACATGATCGGAAACGAATATCTGCTCTTGTTGCTCATTTCAATCTCTCTGGCTTGTATTTCCAGCGCACTCTCATTAAACATCGCTCTCACCAACGATCTGGTGTGGAATCCAGAGACCCTGGGCGTCGCCATCGGTTTCTTGATGTTAGGCGGCAACATCTTTGGGTCGTTAGTCCCGATTGCCACCGGATACATTGTGAAATGGACGGGCAGCTTCGATCTCGCATTCTATTTGGCAGCGCTTTTGCTGTTCGTGGCTGCTCTAATCTGCTTCACCATGACGCGGAAGCCGCTCAGTTTTGGCGAAAATGTAACATGACCGATTTTTCGAATTACCTTTACCGATACATATGAGTACTCACGCCAAGCAGTCCTGGTCCCTGCGGATGGTGTCGCCCTTGGAACCGGGTATTGTCTGCATCGACATGGATCGAATGCTCGATTTTTATACGGAAGTTTTGGGACTCAAGTTTGTGACCGAGGCTGAAGCCTCTCCTGAGATGAGCAAGGAGTTTGGAACCTCACCGAACGGGTTCAGGATCATCCGCTTGCAAACACCATACGGCGAACGAATCAAGCTTGTTCAGCCGAAGAAAATTGTTCTCAAACAAAGCCAGGTTCCCGATTGGGTTTTTGAGGGCCAGGGCATCGCTTACATCACCTTTGTCGTCATTGATGTGCAGGAAGTGACGGTGCGGTTAAAAAAGTACGAAGTCGAGTTGATGAGCAAGCAGCCGGTCGAGATTCGAAAGGGAATCACAGCGATCTTCGCAAAGGATCCAGAAGGTAACTTCCTTGAATTTGTGGAGTACGCAGACCTTGCGTCGTATCGGCCCGACCTTTTCAAATGGCGCCAATTTTTTTAGTGATGCGAACGCACTTTCTGGGGATCAGCGCCCAAATCGGACACCTATTCGAAGGAGCGTTTTGACAACAAAAAATCCCACTAGCGAAAATCCCGCTGCAGTGACTACCGCTTCTCCGCCGGCGACCGCGCCCGCCTCCAGCGGGGAGCCGCTTTACGCCAGCCTATGGTTCCAGGTGTTGTTGGCCATGGCGTTGGCGTTGGCGTTGGGTTATCTCAGCCCTGCCAAAGCGGTTGCCATGAAGCCGCTCGGGGACGCCTTCATTCGGCTGATCTCGATGGTGATTACGCTGGTTATTTTCTGTACCGTCGTGTCTGGCATCGCCGGCATGGAAGACATGCGAAAGGTCGGCCGAGTTGGCGGCAAGGCTCTGTTGTATTTCGAAATTATTTCTACTCTGGCGCTGGTCGTCGGCTTGTTGGTGGGAAATCTCGTGCAGACCGGGCGAGGGTTCAACGCCAACCCGGCCACTCTGGACGCGCATGAAGTTTCTGCCTATGCCGGTCAGGCCAAAGCCCAAAGTTTGACCGATTTCCTGATGCACATCATCCCCAACACCATGGTGGACGCGTTCGCCAAAGGCGACATCCTGGAAGTTCTGTTTGTGGCGCTGCTGTTCGGATTCGCCTTGTCCGCCGCGGGCCCTCGCGGCAAGCCGATGCTGAATCTGGTCGATTCCCTGACCCAGGTTGTGTTCAGAATTGTCGGCATCCTCATGAAATTCGCCCCCATTGGCGCATTCGGAGCGATGGCCTTCACGGTAGGGAAATACGGCATCGGCTCGCTCGGCCCGTTGGCCAAGCTCATCGGGACCTTCTATCTAACCTGCATTCTGTTTGTGCTGATTGTGATGGGGGGAGTAGCGCGGGTAGCCGGTTTCGGAATTATCAAATTTCTCTTCTATATAAAGGAGGAGATTTTGCTGGTTTTGGCGACCAGTTCGTCGGAGACTGCGCTGCCCACGTTGATGGAAAAAATGGAAAGACTGGGTTGTTCGAAGTCGCTGGTCGGCCTGGTGGTTCCAACCGGCTACACCTTTAATACCGACGGCACCAGCATCTATATGACTTTGGCAGCTCTGTTTGTTGCTCAAGCCACCAACACCCACTTGGGGCTGTTGCAGCAGCTCACTATTTTAAGTGTGGCAATTCTGACTTCAAAGGGCGCAAGCGGCGTGCAGGGCGCGGCTTTCATCGCACTGGTAGGTACGCTGATGGTGATTCCCGGAATCCCGGTGGCTGGCATGGCTCTGATTCTTGGCATTGACCGTTTTATGAGCATGTTCAGAGCCCTTATCAACATGATCGGCAACGGAGTTGCCACGCTGGTTGTCGCTCGTTGGGAGCATGAACTTGATCGCGAAACGTTGCACCGGAATCTCGCGTGATCGGCCTCGCGCGTCAAGACGGGCGAGCCAGCAGCTCGGTAAAGTGAGGCGCTCAGTTTGAAGAAGACAAATTTATCCCGTCGTGTTCTCCTGAAGCGAGCGGTGCCGGCGCTTGCCGGAAGTTTTGCGGCCCTCTCTTCGACGCATCTCGCGCTCGCAGAGGAAAACTCCCCGCTCAACCCTCCGGCAGGCCCCGCTCAAGACAAGGATAAGGATAAAGATAGCGAAAAGACTTGGAGCCGAGAATACTGGGCCAAGAAAGGCGACCTCGCGCTTTACATTTTTCGGAAGAGGCTCGGAGAACCGCGCCCCGGAGAGACAGCAAAGCCCATCCTTTTTCTGGCGCACGGTTCTTCCGTTTCCGCGCGACCGAGTTTCGATCTCACCGTTCCGGGTCACGGTGATTACTCGCTGATGGATAAGTTCGCCGAGTATGGGTTCGATGTCTGGACGATGGATTTCGAGGGCTATGGCCGGTCCGCCACAGGACCGGGGAATTCCGATATAGCTTCTGGAGTGGAAGACATAAAGGCCGCTTCCGAAGTGATTGCTCGCGAGACTCGACAAACCCGCTTTCACCTCTACGGTGAATCCGGCGGGGCGCTACGAGTCGGCGCCTTTGCGATGGCGGAACCGGAGCGCGTGGACCGATTGGTTCTCGTGTCATTCACCTGGACCGGGCAGGGTTCATCCACTCTTTCGAAGCGCTCCGAATCTATCGAATACTATCGCTCTCACAACCGGCGGCACCGCGATAGAGACATGATCCGCAGCATTTTCACACGAGACAAGCCGGGAACGTCGGACCCAGCGGTTGCCGAAGCCATGGCTGATGCGGAATTGAAGTTCGGCGACAGCGCTCCCACCGGAACATATTTGGATATGACCACGAAACTGCCGATCGTCGATCCTTTGAAATTGCAGGCGCCGGTGCTCATTGCGCGCGGGGAATACGACGGCATCGCCACGGAGGAGGATCTGCTCAACTTCTTTAAGAAGCTCCCAGTGCCTGACCGGGAGTTCGTGATCCTTCCGGGAGCCTCCCACTCGATTGCTCTTGGCCTGAATCGGCACCAATTCTGGCATGTCGTCCGCTGCTTTCTGGAGATGCCAAAGCGCCAGGATGTCCAGACACAGAAATGATTTGAGGTTCCTACAAAAGATCTGTGCCAGCGAAGTCCGTGTCCCGGCGCTCGTTCGACTAAACTGCTTATGATGAGAGAACGTTTAAAAGGGAAGATCGGGATCGTCACCGGCGCGGGCAGCGGTATTGGGCGCGCCAGCGCCATAGCCTTGGCAGCGGAAGGTGCGCAGGTGGCGCTGGTCGGCAGGCGCAAAGATCGTTTGGAGGAGGTCGCTCGCGAAATCGGGGATCGTGCCTTTGCGATTCCAGTCGACGTTTCGAAACCGAGTGAGATCAGTGGCTTGCTCGACCAGGCCGTGAGCCGATTTGCCGGACTAAATTTTCTGCTGAACAACGCTGGAGTCTTGCACGTTGGAAACGCGGAGCAGATCACCGAAGAACAGTGGGACGACACCTTCAATCTGAACGTTCGTTCCGTGTGGCTACTCTCTCGGGCAGCGTTACCGCACATGAGAAAAGCTGGCGGCGGCTCGATCATGAATGTGGCTTCCACGCTTGGGCTGGTCGGCGCTCGCAACCGCGCAGCCTATGCTCCATCCAAGGGGGCGCTAATCCAGCTGACTAAGAGCATGGCGATCGATCACGGGCATGAAAATATCCGGGTGAACGCGATTTGCCCATCATTCGTCGAGACCGAACTGACGGAGCGTCTCCTGGGCCAGGTTGCTGATCCAGCCGCGATTCGCCGGGAAAGAACCGCTGCGCATCCCATCGGCAGACTCGGCCGGCCCGAGGATATTGCAGGTTTGGCGGTTTATCTGGCGAGCGATGAATCGTCATGGGTGACCGGAGCGGTCTTGCCGGTGGATGGAGGCTATCTCGCCATGTGACAGCTATCTTCTCACTTCGCCAGTTGACCTGGATGTATGCCTTCCCCAAGGACGAAGCTTGATCTCAGGCTCCCCACAACCGCCGATGCCCGCGGCAGCGCGAGTCTCTCCCGAATGCGATAGACCGCTTCGATGCCAGTGCAATGTGCGCCCATCAGATTCGCCACCTTAAATTCTTTCGGCTTGCCGGCAGTCCAGTTCAGTTGCTCATCGGTCGCTCGAAAGAGATGCAATCCGCCGCCGACTGCCTGCACGGCTGGTTTGGAGATTGTTCTCGCGCAAACGTGAGGATGTTAATGACTCCCGCGCGGCCCCAGCCGGTAACCACGACCAACCCTTCAGGCGTGTTGAGTACGAGAGATTGGTCCTCGGGAATTGTGTCCTCGACCAAGCCCGCCGAGGTCTGCACTTTTCCAGTGCTGCTCCAATTGTGTTCCGGATACTTGCGGGGTACCGGCCCGGTCAGCCAAGCGCCCGGGCACGTCGGCGACATGAACTACCGGGAATGCGCTCGGATTTCTATTCATCATTTCCCTGCGGAGAGTCATCAGGCCGATTGAAATCCGCCGCAACGGGATGAGATCGGAACCTGCTCGCTTCAGGTGGCAGCGCGAGGATAGCTTCTGCACTTTTCAGGCCCAGCGCGGAGAGCCAATCTTGATCTTAGCCAGAATTTCAGGTTCGTAGGATATGGTGGCGTGAGGTTGACACTCGAATTGCGTTAAGGAGGGACATGAAAAACTTCTACAGCATGTTTCTTGTCTTACTACTCATGTCGATTTGCGCCGTGGCACAAGACAGTCCATCGAACGATGAGTTGGCACCTCTAGTCCTGGTGCGGATTATCCCCATGCCTGACGTTCAAGGCCGCTTCGATCACATGGCGGTGGACAACAAGACTGGCAGAATCTTTGCCGCCGTTTATGGCGATGACAGTGTGCAAGTGCTGGAGGTCCAGCGGGGCAAGAGAGTACACAGTATCCGGGCAGAGTTCAGTAAGCCGCAAATGGTTGCCTACCTTCCGGACTCGAACCGGATCGTGGTCTCGAGCGAGGGCGACGGATCTTGCAAGGTCTTCGATGCTGACACCTACCAGCTCATCGACACGGTCAAGTTTCCAGACGACGCCGATCAACTCCGCTACGATCCGCTTACCAAGCGCGTCTACGTCGGCTATGGCGAGGGAGCCATAGGTATGTTTGATGCGACGAGCAATAAGCGCATCGAAGGTGATTTCGAACTCGGGGCTCATCCAGAATCATTTCAACTGGAACAAAAAGGGCCAAGAATTTTTGTAAATCTAGCCTCCGTGAGTCAAATCGCAGTCATTGACCGGGACACTCATAAGATTGAGAAATGGAAACTTGTAGAAGCTGGAACCAATTTCCCGATGGCGCTTGATGAAGAGCACCACCGCCTGTTCGTTGCTGCCCGCAGACCGGCCCGGCTGTTGGTGCTGAACACAGATTCCGGCAAAGTCATTGCCAGTCTGCCCGGAGCCGCCGATTCCGACGATATGGCGTACGATGCCACCCGCAAGCGGATTTACGTTCCCAGCGCGGAAGGCTTTATATTCGTCTACCAGCAAGTTGATGCTGACCGATACAAGCGCATCGCCAAGATTCCAACCGCGATTGGGGCGCGGACCGGCGCTTATTACGGCCAAGTTGGAAAGCACAACAGCCTTTACCTTGCGGTTCCAGGCCGCTCCAATAGAGACGCGGAACTGTGGGTTTATGAAACGCGCGATTGAGTAATTGAAAATTTCCGTAAACTGGATTACACAAATCCGCCGCGAAGATAGGCTTCGGGTTATGGGCCGACGAATTCGACTGGATGCCTCGGTGTCAATCCTCAGCCATGCTGGATATCAACCGTTAGTAGCCGGTCAGTCCGACGCATCATTCTCCAGTCGTATTCATAAGCGGTTCCACAAACTGAGCATATTTGATAGTGGTCACCATGGGCATCAATGCGTGGCCAAGCGAACCGGTGGTGGCAACCTCGTCCGAAGAGCCGTTTCAAAAAGTTCATTGCCTTACTCCTTCATTCCGGCTCCTCCAGGTATCGAGCCATCGGCTAAAGAATGGTTTCGGCTGACCGTTGAGCAGATCGTGCAGCGTGGATAAAAGAATTTTGGGTGGTTGGGACTTGGAAAGGAAAGTGTCTATCGCCTCAAGTTTGCTAGCCGGCAGTGGTCCGTAGGCTGACAACAGCATGATGGGGACGTGCGACTTGACGCGCTTCATCTTCGCCGCGACCACATCCCCGTTCATTCCGGGCATCTGATAGTCAAGAACCACCGCGTCGACGGGATGCGACTTGAACAACTTCAGTCCCTCGGCGCCGTCGGTGGCTTCAAGAACTTCGTAGCCGTTGCTTTCGAGAAAAAGTTTCCGTCCGATGAGGCCGTTCCAGTGGTCGTCAATGCAGAGGATCGTTGCTTTCAGCCGAGACATGACTTATTCCACAACTCCAATTCGGCCAGGCATTAACTCTTCTCAGAGGTCTACGTCGGTCCCTGGAGGGGCCGAAGTTACCTGATGAAGTGGTGGGCAAAGTCATTTCACTACCAACCGAACCGGATTTCAAATTACGAACGGCCACTTGAGGTATCGGTTACCGAAGCCGCAATCGTGAATCGTCGCGACCCTCAACCATTTTCATCAGCTCGCTTAGTCTTGGGATGACAGGATTACCAAGCCCGGTGTCTTTCCATCTGCCCGTGATCCTGACGGTTCTGCTTCAAGGACGACTGAATAGCCGCCTGCAGTTTGCCCTGGTCGTCGTCGTAGAGCGCGACGAACTTGAATGGCTGGAGACTCCAGGAGATGGGACTTAACATCTCGGCCGCCCCAAGCACCGAACCTTTTCCGGTGAGAAACATCAATTTCACCTGAGAGCCTTGATCCAAAGGTCTCGGCAAACACAGCAGCCCGCCGGTGAGAGAGATGACCTGCAGTTTGCCTGAAACCCTACGCCCGTTCTTGCACCGCAAGACAGCCGGCGTGAGTTCGGCGAAGGAGGTTCGCGGAGCTCGCCGTCGGGCGTCCGATGGGGGAGGGTACGTCATGAGCTAGGTCGATTATGTGCCCAGGGCGCGCCGAACGGGAGATTACGGAAGGACCGGTTTGGAGAGCCCCGGGAAACCAGCGGAACTTTGGCGAAAGGTTGGAGTGGAATTGCGGCGGGCTTCGGTGCGTTTCCGGGCGCGCGTCGAGAGCACTTTTTCCCCTCGCGACGGGAAGGCTAGTGCTGCGGATCTTGGCTCGCAGAGGGTTGCGGCTGAGTTGAATTGCTCTGCAATTTTTCGAACTCTTGCATCTGGTGTTTTGCTTCAGCCGTTTTTCCTTGCTTGCGGTAGAGTCCCGCCAGACCGAAATGCGCTTGCGCCGCCAGTGGACTTTGGTTCTCAATCGACAGGAGTTTATTCCATGCTTTTTCGGCCGCGGCGCCGTCGCCATCAAGGGAGGCTGCCTTGCCTAAGGCATAAAGAGTCTCTGGCATGTCCTGCATTAACCGATCGGAGCGTAGAAGTTCCGCTCGCGCCTCGTGCGCTTTGCCCTGCTCGAGTAGCGCTTCCCCCAGGCGATAAGCGGCTTCGGCGTTCCCCGGCTGCAATTTAGTTTGCAGGCGAAATTGCTCTTCAGCTTTTTCCCATTTAAAAGCGCCGGCATACACTTCGCCCAATGCAAGGTGAGCCTCAGGCAGGCCTGGGCGCAGCCGCAACGCATCACGATATTCCTTTTCGGCATCCTGCATTCGTCGCAACACGTAGTAATTTTCAGCCATGGCCTGGTGCGCGCGAGGCGAGTCGGGATAAGCGGCCAACAATGTGTCAATGGATTGCTTGGCAAGCAGACCGCTCGCCCGGCCGAGATAGTAAAGAACATCCGGATCGTTGGGGTGCGCAGCCAATGCGGTTTCCAGATGTGCAACAGCCTGCGCAAGTTGTCCAGCTTGTATTTCCGCGATCCCCAGGGCGGTTTTATCTGGAGCTCGCTCCAGATGAGGAATCGCCTCGGTCGCATAGCCCTGGGAGAGTAGAGAGTATCCCAGCAACTGATGAGCCGGCAGGGAATCTGAACTCAATTCGAGCGCCCGTTTCAGCGGGGCGATGGCAGACGCATAATCGGCATTTTCCATATAAGCCTGGCCGAGGCTGATGAAGCCATCGGCAAATGACGGATCGAGTTCGGTCGTTTTTTTAAACTCCCGGATGGCCACATCAAACTGATGTTGTTTGTCGGCCGCAATTCCTGCTTCCATGTGTTCCGCCGCCTGCGGCGATGCGAGCTGCCAGGCCAAAAACAGAAGGGTAAAGGCGCGGATCACGGCTTCTCCGGTTCGCGCACTTCCAGAAACTGGTCGGCGTGAACGTCGTTCAATGTCTGATGAATCCCGGATGGCCAGGTGATTTCCACTTTTGCCTTCTCCACTGAGCCGAGTCCGAAGTGAAGGCGTTTGTCGCTGGCGGAAAGATAACTGCCGGCTGAGGTGGCAAATCTTGTCTGCCCATTCACCTGCACCCGGGCGCCGAGTCCATCACGATTGCTGCGAGTGCCGCGCAGAGTAATAACGAGCCAGTGCAGTTTTCCACCGCGGTTCAGGAACACTTGAGGACGGCCGCCGAGAGTTGTCATGACTACATCCTGCCAGCCATCATTATTTAAGTCGCCGAAAGCCGCCCCTCGCGCCGCCGACGGGATTGTACTTCCAGAATCGACGCGCTCGAACCGCCCACTGTGATTCAACGCCAACAGTGGCGGTTCGAGATAGTGAAGCGACGGGTCGATTTGCTCCACATTGTCCAGCACATGTCCCTGTGCGACGAACAAATCTTTCCACCCGTCATTGTCGAAATCTTCCAAGCCTACCCCCCAGCCGGAACTGCCACTCGAGAGCGCACCGAGGCCGGCTTCGAGGCTGCGATAACTGAACGAACCATCACCGTCGTTGTGATAGACGCCGTAGATCTCGCGCGGCAACTCGGTCACGATCACATCGGGACGACCGTCGTTGTCATAGTCCTGAAAGACCACACCCATGCCCGAAAGGCGCCGTCCATCCTGGGAAAGAGCTGCGCCGGCTTCAAGGCCTAACTCCGTAAAAGTGCCATTGCCGTTGTTGTGAAAAAGATATTGCTGCATCCCGTCGTTGGCCACAAAAACGTCGGTAAATCCATCGCCATCGTAGTCAGCGAATGCTACGCCCAGAGCGCGGCCTTTTTTCGCGGCGATGCCAGAGCGTTGGCTGACGTCCGTAAAAGTTCCATCGCCATTGTTGCGATAGAGAATGCTGGTGGTGGCAGGAAATTCTTCCGGCGGACAATAGGTGTGATAGTTCCCGCCGCAGTCTTTATTGTGTTTCGTGTCCCAGTCCATGTAGCGGGTTACAAAAAGATCGAGCTTCCCGTCATTATCGTAATCGAAAAATCCCGCTGAAACCGACCATCCACCCGCGGCGACGCCCGCTTTGGCGGTCACATCCGTGAAGGTGCCGTCGCCGTTGTTGTGATACAGAATATTCTTTCCGTAACTGGTGACATAAAGATCGGGATGGCCATCGTTATCGTAATCGCCGACCGCCACTCCCATGCCGTAGTTTCCATCGCCAGCATCCGCCAAGCCGGCTTGCTCAGTTACGTCGGTGAAGGTTCCGTCCTTATTTTGCCGGTAGAGCCGATTCCAGTAACGCGGATCGTGACGCTCGAAGTTCTCTGGCGTTCGCATCGGGCTGCTGACGTGCCCGCCATTCACCAAGAAGATGTCCAATAAACCGTCATTGTTGTAGTCCAGGAGAGCCACTCCACCTGGCATAGTTTCAATCAGATATTTCTGCGGAGTGGGCGAATTCTGTAGCCTGAAATCCAAGCCGGAAGAGGGGTGGACATCGAAAATGGGCGCAGCGAGAGTCGTCGCCCATAACTCCAAGGCGAAGACACAGCATACGCGAAACAAGTTGTTACTCAACTCAGATTTCCTTCAGGCGCACAGCATATCGCGAGGGAGTGTAATGTGCACCCCCCCGCTCGATGTCCCTCCACCAAATGGGGACGGCAGCACTTCGGTTCAACCGGCGAAGCCGAGATGAATTTTACGCCAGCCGCCGAGTCGATTCCCGCTCCACAAGTTTAGGCGGAATCAGTATTTTTTGCGGTCTTATCGGGGACTTTAATCCGATTCTCGCCATCAGAAGCTCAGCCGCGAGCATTCCTATCTGGCAGGTTCCCTGGTCGATGGTGGTCAGCGGAACCGACAACACATCGGAGTAGCGAACATTGCCGGCACCCACGACGGCAATATCCTGAGGCATTTTCAGGCCAGCCTCCAGGATGGCCTTCATGGCGCCGATTGCTACCGGATCGTTGTAACAGAAAACTCCATCCGGGAGTGGGCTCAGTTCCAGCAGTCGACGCATCCCCTCGTATCCGGTGTGGTCTCCGTGGCCGGCAAAGACGATGTAATCCGAATGCGAATGGAAACCGGCCAACGCCAGCGCTTGATTGTAACCTTCCAAACGTTCCGTCGCGATTCGCACTTTGGGACCACGCAGGTGCCCAATTCGACAACAGCCTTTTGCGATCAGATGCTCAGTCGCCAATCTGCCGATGGCATGGTTGTCGGCTCCAACAAAGCAAGCCTGCAGACCGGCCATCGGACGGTCAATCAGAATAAAAGGAATATGCCGGCGATGCATCCGCTTGAAGACATCCAGATGGCGCGGAGGTTGCGAGGAAGCAATGATTAATCCGTCTACTTGGCGAGCTAGCAGAGAGTCTATCTCGCTGGCCTCCAGTGCAGGATCTTCCTCGAACGATGAGATCACAATGTGATAATCGTGCGGCCGGACGGTCTGCGCCACAGCCCGCGCGATCTCGGCAAAGAATGGGTGCGCGAATTCCGGCAGGAGCACCCCAATCGTGTAGGTGCGGCGCGTGACCAGGCTGCGCGCCACCCAGTTCATCTGATAGTTCAATTGCTGAGCGCGCCGCAGCACTCGCTTGCGCGTGGCATCGCTGATCCGCCCCTGGTTCCGCAGAACTTTCGATACGGTCACCACCGAAACATTCAGGTCCTTGGCGATGTCCTGCATGGTGGCGGGCATGACCGGGAAGGATAACACTGTTCCAGGGTTAACGATAATTCAAATGTAAATAATCCATTTTCTACTTGACAACGGCCGCGCTCGTAGACAAGAATCCGGCCACTGTAATTTCGGCTACCGTTTGGGGAAATTCCTGTACCGGAAAGAGTCATCTATGCCCAGTCGCATACTCTGGAGTCTGCTGCTCTCGATCGGCATCTTTGTTTCCACTCCGCTCTCGCTCTTCGGCCAGAACACCTATGGCTCGATCGCCGGCGCAGTCACCGATACTTCGGGTGCTTCGGTGACGGATGCCCACGTAACCTTGACCAACCTGGGCACACAGGAAAAGCGCACGCAGTCCAGCGGAGCGGACGGGCTCTTCACGTTTGTGAACCTGTTCCCCGGCCAGTACCGGATCGACGTGGAAAAGCAGGGCTTTAAGCACTTCGTGCGTGCGGATGTTGCGGTCGATGTGCAGCAGAGCACGCGCGTGGATGCCGCGCTCCAGGTCGGCGAAGTGAGTCAGGTCGTCGAGGTCACTTCGGCCACGCCCTTGCTGCAGACTGAGAGTTCCTCGCTGGGTACGGTCGTCGACCAACGCGAGGCCAACGAGCTGCCTCTGAACGGCCGCAACATCTTCAACTTGACCACGATCACTCCGTCAGTGATTCCGCAAGGCAGTACGGAAGGCAACGTCGTTGGCAAGAATCCATTCGATTTCGCCAACTATCAGATCGGTGGCGCTTTCGCGAATGAAGGGGCGGAGTACCTGGATGGTCAACCCCTGAACATCGGCTACATCAACTTACCGTTCCTGGTTCCAACCCAGGACTCAATTTCGGAATTCAAAGTTCAGGACAATAATCTGGGTCCGGAGTGGGGCAAGTTTGCCGGCGGCGTCATCAACATGAGCACCAAGTCCGGAACCAACACCTGGCATGGCGAAGGCTACGAATACCTGCGAAATAAAGTTTTGAATACCAACGAGTTCTTTAACAAGGAGTCCGAACTCTCCGCCGGCAAATCAAACCAGCCAGTACCCTTTACACAGAACCAGTTTGGCGCCGCTGTGGGCGGAGCGATTATCAAGAACCGGACCTTCGTTTTCGGCAGCTATGAGGGCTTTCGGCTTCGGACGGGCACACCATTCAACACTACGGTCCCGACCCTCAGCGAACGCCAAGGAGACTTCTCAGATTTATGCGCCAGCTTCAGCGCGACTGGAGTTTGCCAGGATGGCGGTAGCAGCATCCACCAGATATACAATCCACTTACGGCAACATCGCTGACCTCGACGCGCTCGCCGTTTCCCTTCAACTGCATCGCAGATCTCACCACCTACTGCCAGACGCACGCCCCGAGCGTTGGCAATCTCATCAATCCGACTTCGGCATATCTGCTGAACAAGCTGATTGCACCTCCGACGACCGGAGGTACGCTGCTTAACTTTCTTAAGGACGCGAGCACGGGCGGCGATACGGACGAATATGTGGCTCGCGCCGATCAGACCATTAGCAGCAGGCAGACTCTTTTCGGCCGCTTCACCTATTGGAAGCTGCTCAGCCTGTCGCAGGATCCGTTTGGCACTGGACTTTGCAAGGACCGATGCGCGGAAAACACGCGGAGCAAGAGCCTGGCCATCGGGTATAACTTCGCAATCAGCTCCAACACCATTTTCAATCTTAACGCCAGCATCAGTCGATTCCACTATCTGCGAGCCCCAGTCAATGACGGCTTCGATGTGACGCAGGAGGGCTGGCCCGCCGCCTATAACGCTCTGGTGCCGAGTATAGAGCGCACCCCGTTGACGCCCTGCTTCGCCCAGAATGATTCCCTGGTTGGTTGCAGCCAGGGGCAAAGCTCGATTAACGATCTCAATACCCAGTTCAACATTTCCCCCCAGTTAACGATGATCCGAGGGCACCACAATCTTGTTGCCGGTCTCCAACTCGAAGAGGGCTACGACAACTACCTGCAAACCAATACTGGCGGCGGGCTGATTTCGTTCGCCGGGTCTTGGACTTCAGCCGTACCGGGTACGGTGGGGAACGGCAATGGCAACGGTAACGGCGAAGATTTCGCCGACTTCCTCCTGGGCTACGGCAACGGAGTAGGCGCCGCATTCGGCAACCAGACGACCGGTTCTCTGGTCATTTCGGGGCCGATTTCTGGCAAGCAAACCTACCGCGCCTTTTATTTCGGAGATACCTGGCACGCAACTCCGAAGCTGACTTTGAACCTGGGCGTCCGTTACGAACTGCAAGGGCCTTGGTCGGAACGCTTCGACAAGCAGAGTTACTTCAATCCGTCGGTCGCGAATGCTTCGGTCACAGGCTGCGGTGGCGCACCGGGAACCTCCTGTCCAGGCGATGTTTTTCTGGTGGGGACCGGCACCAACCACAGCAGAAACAATTTGCCACTGTCTTATAAGGAAGTCCTGCCACGGCTTGGATTCGCATACGCGGTCGATTCCAAGACGGTGGTTCGTGGCGGCTACGGTATTTTCTTCATTCCCAATTACGTGTCGTTCAACGCCAACCCTTACAACGACATTCTTAACAGCGCTACCTCGAATTTCTACAACACCAACGACCACGGGGTCTCCCCCGCCGCCACGCTCAACCAAAATACTTGTGCTGAGCCCACGCTCGGCGGCGGCACACTCGTGTGTACCGGTGCAGGACCATTTAATCAGGGCCAATATGGGCCATCAGGGCAGCCTACGGCCGGCGCGGGTGCGAACGTGATTACAGCTGTAGCTGGCCGCAACCCACAGCCAAATGTTTCTCAATATGCCTTGACGCAAAACAACTTCTCCGATACCGGCTACACAGTGCAAAAGTACGGGTATCTTGAGCAGTATAACTTCGACATCCAACGTCAATTGCCCGGCGGGTTCTTCGCCGATGTTGCCTATGCCGGTTCGCACGGCGTGCATCTGGAGCAATCCAATACCAACATCAACCAGATTCCGGACAGCTTCATTTTCGGTGCGGCCAGCCAATATGCCACCGGCGGCGCGGCGGCCGTAACCATTGCCCAGCCCTTCACGGGTGCCTACCCCTTCAGCCAGAACCTTCCTGGCGGCCTTGGGCCGGGAAATTTGATCAACGGCCAATTGGACCGCCCGTACCCCCAGTATTCCGGGCTCAACCTGAACGCTTTCGGCTGCTGCGAAAGCAACTACAACGCTTTGCAAGCCACTTTGACCCGGAGATTCCAGAGCGGCGGAACCATCCTGGTTTCCTATACCAACTCAAAACTTATGTCGAATACAGACACGCTGACCTCATGGTTGGAAGGTGGAACTACCGGAGGCGTTGGAGCGGTGCAGGACTGGAACAACCTCGCGGGAGAACGATCTCTCTCCTCGCAAGATATTCCCCAGCGCCTGGTGGCCAGCTATGTGCTTGATCTGCCCTTTGGACACGGCAAGAAGTTCCTTTCTAGCATGAGTGGGATCGGGAACGCTGTAGTATCCGGTTGGGGCTTCGATGGCATTACTACCTTCCAGCGTGGTTTCCCCGTCAAGATCGGTTGGGGTGGGGGTGACGCTCTCACCAACGCAGGCTTGGGTGTCGGTACTCTTCGACCCGACTATATTCCCGGATGCGACAAGAGCCGAGGCGGAAGCTCTCTCTCAAGAGTCAACGAATGGTTCAATACGGCCTGCTTTACTGCGCCCAGCGGTAACAATGGCAGCATCAGCGTTCCGAACAATCCCTGGACCTTCGGTAATGAGCCCCGCGTCGATGCTACCCTCCGGCAACAGGGAGTGGTGAATTTCGACTTCGCGGTCTTCAAACGGACTTCGATCATGGAGAGGCTGAATGTCGAGTTCCGCGCCGAGTTCTTCGATCTCTTCAATCACCCCCAGTTCGGACCGCCGAACGCAACTGCAACCAGCCCGACCTTTGGCGTAGTAACCAACACGGTGAACAGCACCTTCCGGATTGTTCAATTCGGAATGAAGTTTATTTTCTAAGCTAGAACAGCAACTCTACGGGCGGGAAAGTCAAACTTTCCCGCCCGTTGTTTTGTTCCTCAGAGCCATTACTGTTTCCTCGCCGGCAGTGGGGAGTCCGTATGCTTACCCGACACTGGCATCGTCGTTTTAAAATAGGGTATGCAGCAGGACAGCAACATTGCCATAACTGACGACGCCGTCACAATCTCTCCAGGTTCGCGCTTTCGAGCCGCCATGATCTTGGCCATCATCGCGGATGCGTTTCAGCTCTTTGTTTTTCCGGTATTCGTCGAAGGCGCGTTATCGCCCGCCGACGACGTGCTCGATTTCGGTGTCGGCGCCCTGATGATTCACCTGCTCGGCTGGCACTGGGAATTTCTGCCATCGTTTGTCGCCAAGCTCGTGCCTGGCGTCGATCTCGTTCCTTTCTGGACAATAGCTGTGGCGAACGTCTATAGGAAATCGAAGCAGATCGCAGTCACCGCAGAAAAAAATCGCCGGGAGCAACCGGCACTGAGAGATCCCCATAGCTAGTCAGTCGCGTTCGCAGTAATTTCTCCGCAAAGAAATCCCTTATGAGTTTCTCCGCAGCCCTTCGTCGTGACCTGGCGGAGCGTGCCCAGAAATACGCGGCGGCACAGGGACTTCCGCACTCCATGAGCTACGGCGAACCGGCGATCCCTTGTTTTGGGCCCTATGAAGGCGAGCTGCGACACGGGAATTTCCTGCCGGAGAGCTACAAGGCGATTCGGAAGAATCCCGCGTGGAATCGACGCTTGGCGAAAGTTCACACGCTAGGCCGGCGATCCTTGCCCACTACGGACCGAGGGCGCTGGATGGAGCTCGATTCGTGCACCAGTTCGGACGCTCTGCTGATGAATATTTTCTGCCATCCCCGGGTGCTGCGAGATGGGAAGGTGGCCGCGCTCGTAGGGGCTGATCCCCGCAGTCATGCGTCCTTTGGACACAAAGCGCGCGTTCCTCTTCTGAACGGTAGATTTGATCGCACGGAAGTTGATCTCCGACTTGGCGACGCGCTGATCGAGGCCAAACTTACCGAGAATGATTTTCAGAGTGCCAGGAAAGATGTACTGCTGGCGTATCGTGATTTCCCCGAGGTGTTCGACTCGCAGCAATTGCCGCAGTCGGCAACATACTATCTGTGCTATCAACTCCTGAGAAACGTGCTCGCGGCGTATGCACTGGCATGTTCATTCTGCGTTCTGATCGACACCCGCAGACCTGATCTAAGGGATGCCTGGTATGCAGTTATGAGGTGCGTGAAACCAGTTGAACTGCGGACGAAGTTAAGAATTGCGACTTGGCAGGAACTATCACAAGCGGTCGCACCGAAAGTGCAAGCCTTCCTGGAGGCGAAGTACGGTATCGGAAGTTGATAGAAAGATTCCCGGGCTTTCAGCAGGTCAACGTTTACATCGAAGATGCGCTGAATTCTGAGTCCACGGCCCTCTGCAGAATCGGTTAGCGCGCGCTCGCCGCCGACGTCGAGGCCGATGCCGCAATCATCACCGAATCAGGCTGCGTCCACAACGCCTTTCCATTATTCAACTCCAGGCGATTCATTGTCACCGTCAGCCTCTGATGGTCCACTTCGACGAGGAGGTAATGGTAGTTCACTGCCTTGCTCTGAAAAGGGTCCGCGGGGTCGCGTTCGATGGGATACGCGTGAGCTGCGCCTCCGCCGGAAACAAAGTACGTTACGCCGCCGTGCTCGTGGCGCTCATAATTATGCACGTGCCCGGAGAACACCACGAAACGGGCGCGCGTGTGGGGTTGGCGGTCTTCCAGCACTTTGGCGAGCATCTGCTCAGTGGGTCGCGCAGAGTGTCCTCCGCCAAACGTCTTGGCGTCCGAGGAGCTGGTATAAGGTGGATGGTGAAACATTAGGAAGACGAAGTCGACATCCGACGGAATGTTGTCCAGTTTGCCGGCGAGCCACTGCCCCTGCACTCCCCCGACCTCATCCAGAGCACTGTCGAGCACCAGCACCAACGTATTCGCCGCTCTTACTGAGTAGTAACGGCTGTTCTTCAGGTCAGGGAAGCGCTGAAAATAGTTACCCAGGGCAATCTTTTCGTCACCGTGCAGATCATGATTGCCGAGCGCCGGATAGACCGGAATTTTTTGGTCGCGCCAGATGCTGGTCTCATCGTCCCAAACCTTCCAATCGTTCGCATCGTTACCGTTATAGACAATGTCACCGGTGAAACAAACGAAGGCGGGATTAACCTCGGCGATAGCTTTTACCAGAGCCTGACGTACCGGGGGATTGGCTGCGTCCGTGTCGGTTGGATCATGAAACCGGGTATCGCCGTAGGCCACAAAGCGAAACGGAACACTTGCCTTGAGTTGTAGATCAACAGGTGAATGTGCAGTTGGCTTCTTCGTGCATTCGGTGAAGCCAAGCAGCGCTACCAAGAGGCACGGGAGCGACAGCGTAAGCAGGAAAAATCGGCGCGGCGAATACATAAGTAAAGTAATGTTACCCTCGGAACTCAGGTACCTCTACTTTCCTACTACCAATACTTCGAACCGTCCGGACTCGGCGGTGGACAGAAAGAGCTGATGGGTTTTCGGATCCAGAGCCATCGTTTTGGCGCGGGGCAAAGTCTTTACGGTTTCGACCACCGAATATTTATCCGGACTATCCTGGCGAATCACAGTGATTGTGCCTTCGCCATTTGAGTTAAAGATGAGTTTCGAGGCAGCATCAAAGGCAGTCGCGTCCACATGATCGCCAATCGGCACCGTGGTGATTACCTGACCGGTATCAGCGTTCATTACCGCCATCACCTTGCTGCGGCAACCTATAAACAACCGGCGGCTGGCTGAGTCTATCGCCATGCTGGAGGGCGAAGCGCATGGCGCGGTCGGCCATCGCTGGTCGACCTTGAGCTTGCGTGCGTCGATCTTAAGCACCAGGCTCTCGTCTTCCAGGTTGTCGTACACGAATCCATCGCCGTCCGCGGCTGCGTACTCAGGACCGCCGCCGAGATCCACCGTGCCCGCGACTTTGCCGGTTGCGGCATCGATCGCGGTCGCGCTGTTGCTGCCGCCGTTAAAGGCGAACACGCGCGAGGTGGCGGGATCGAAAATAATCGCGTCCGGCTTCTTTCCCGTCGGAACATCGCCAATGGCTTTCAGAGTTTTCAGATCAAAAATGGTGACTGTCGAGGACTGGCCATTGCTCACGAATCCACGTCCAAGCTCCGGCGCGATTGCGATCCCGTGCACGCCAGGTGTATTCGGAATGCTGCCGACCAGGCTGAGCGAATCCACATCCACCACTTCCACTTGGCTTCCGTGCGAAACATACAAGCGCCGAGCGCCTTCGTCCACGCTGAGATAGTCCCAACTGCCCTGGCCGGGAATCGAAATCTTTTTAACGAGGTTGTAGCCGCCGGCTGGCGGAGCAGCAACTGCTGCCGGAGAAAAACATAGCACTGTCATACTTGCGGCAGTTAACCAAAGTCGCAGCGGCGGCCAAGTTCCATTTTTCATTGGGGTTTCCAGATCCCTTTCAGTGACGCGGACATTCCGTCCAGTGAACCTTATGCCTTCAACCTGAAAGCAACCTGAACGCTGTTGATCTCTTTAGTTGCTGCCAACAACTCTCCAACTAGAACCGGAAGCGAAGCATGAACTGAAGCTGTCGGGGCAGGCCTGTCCCCGTATTGGGAGAGGCCGCATTGTCGTTATTGTTGTTGAAGTTCACGGTTGAGGTAATGATTCCGAACGTTCCGGGAACCTGCAGGTTCGTGACGGGAACGGTAGGATCGTAGATCAGGGTTAGCGAGCCGGGATCGCCTAGCTGAACGTGATTCAAGACATTAAAAGCTTGCACCGCAAGTTCCATCGAAAGCCGCTCCGTGAGTTTGGTTTCTTTGGTGAGCGCAAGGTCGATTTGCCAGCTATCAAGAGCGCGGATAAGACCGTTTCCGGCATCGCCGAAGCGGGTGAAGTTCCCATTGGCGTCGACCGGCGGGGCCTGGAAGGCCGCAGCGTTGATGAGCGGCGCGCCGTTGTGCCCGCCTCCGGGAAGAATCAGCGGAACGCCAGGAATCACGTCAGGCCGTTGGCTGGTTTGATCGTTGCCGTCGGGGAGAAGGTAGGTATAAGCAAGCCCGGAAAACGGCCCTGAAGCTATGTTGCTGCTGAGATCCATCTGAACGGTTAAAGGATGTCCGGTATGCCAGAGGCCGATGCTGCTCAAACTCCATCCGCCGAAGATCCGGCTCAAGGTTCCCGGGTGATTCAAGTACGTCTTGCCCGGGCCGAACGGTAGTTCGTAAACAGCATTCACGGTAACGTTGTTGCGAATGTCGAAAATACTTGGGCCCTTATCGCATGGCAGGCAGTTGACATTTTCCGGGCCATTTGATTCGCCACCGCCAACCGATCCATCATTGATTGAGTGCGACCAGGTGTAGCGCGACTGGAACGATAGGCCTTTGCTGAAGCGGTGCTCCAGCGAAACTCCAAGAGCGTTATAGGTGCTGGAGCCGATATCGCTCTTGTAATCGACTGAACCAAAAGGATCAGGGGAATTGGGGTCGGGATAATACCGATCCAGGGGACGGACACAATCGCCATCGTTCGGATTGAATGTGACCGGAGCGCTGCAAAGGTTTACGGCACCACGTGAAAACAGCCGCACGCCACGAGTGCCGATGTACTGCATCGAAAATAAGAAGTTAGCGGGCAGTTCGTGATCGATGGTAAGCCCCCACTCCTCCGCATATAAATCCCTGCGGCCTTGCCGTTGCAAGGCTCGAGGGTGGGAGGCTTGCTTTTGTGCCGCCAGACCTTGAGCGGCAAGACCAGAGAGGTCAGGTTGCGTCTGTTCGTAGGCAGGGCTTAGCGGGAAAAGGCCACTGCTCGGCTGAGCGACACTTACACGAAAGGTGTCACTCTCAAGCCCAGCGTTCAAATCATCATTTTGAGCCGCCCCGTGGTAAATTCCAAACCCCGTGCGAAAGACGGTCTTTCCGTGAAGTAAGTTGGGGGCCCATGCCAGCGCGAGTCGTGGATCGAAGTTCCGGTAGTTGGCATTGTACAGAGCTGGATCCTTGGGACACGGCGCCGTATTGATCGGTCCGGACGCAGGCGGCACTGGCAAAGTATTAAATGAGCCGGAGCCGAGACATACGCCGTGAAACTCATTCACGTCAAAGACAGTGGTGCGATTCGTCGCTTCATGGGCAATGCCGTAGTAATCCCAGCGCAGGCCTGCGGTGAGAGTGAGGGTGGGAGTGATCTTCCATTCGTCCTGGAAGTAGGGCATATAAAACATGCGGCGCAGCCCGTGACAGCACCACGGTGCGATGAAGGAAAGTTTGGAAAGGTTGGCGTTCACCATGTCGCTTTCGCTGGCAAAGCTAAGGACGTTGTCCGCAGTCTGCCCCTGATTGAGGCGGACGCGGCGAATCTCCATCCCCGCCTTGAAAGCGTGGCGGCCGTGAGTCCAGGTTAGGTTATCCACCACTCCGAAGGTGGAGCCGATTTCGATATCCGCCGTGTTGTCGTTGAGTCCGACGAAATTGCTCGTGCTCACTGCAAAGGGCAGGGCGCTCGACTGCGGATTATGAAACGGCGAGCGATTGAGATAGAACTTGGTCTCATTAAGCAGATTTGGCGTGAACGTGTGCTGCAAGGCTATGAGGTAGTTTGCCGGGTGATTGATGGTTTGAAGTTTGTCGCCGGGAAGGGAGCTGCCGTTCGGCGCATCTACCAGGCTGATGTCGCGTTGGGCGCGGCCGTAGAGCAGGGTCTTTTCGCTGATCTTATGGTCGATCCGCACCAGCCAGGTATCCTCGTGCACCGTGGTGGGGGTGGGAGCTGTGACGTTGTCGGCATTGGGATCGTAGTTTTGCGCGGTCGGATCTTGCCCCAACCATTGGAAAGCCGAATCCGGATAAACAAAGCGTGGCGCACAGCCGTTAATGGTCCCCACCG
>Ga0307474_10000782_pt1 | contig 22958 bp, 22 predicted proteins | sample atmos_gasesECM1C_2_FD_203312 | JGI IMG/M metagenome (GOLD analysis project Ga0307474, IMG submission 203312) | Hardwood forest soil microbial communities from Morgan-Monroe State Forest, Indiana, United States - atmos_gasesECM1C_05 | ecosystem: Environmental > Terrestrial > Soil > Temperate... | reverse complement strand
GTCGTTGATGGTGACCAGCCGCGAGGTCATGTACCAGCGGTGCTGGCGCGCCGCCTCGTGCTCGCGGCGCACGTAGTCGGGCGGGCTGTAGTCGGGCCCGAAATAGTCGATGTAGGCCTCCGGGTAGGTGTAGCCCACCGACTCGTCCGGGAAGTAGCGCAGCGCCTCGTGCTTCTCGATGGCCCAGGCGACCTCGCCGTCGACGTACGGGCCGACCATCTGCGCGCCCCAGTAGCCGTGGTTGGACCGCAGCAGCCCGGCGTTGGCGATGTCGTGCAGCAGGCACGCGATGATCACCTTCTCGTCGAGCCCCTTCAGCTGCGCGAGCCTCGCGCTCTGCAGCAGGTGGCTGCGGGCGAAGGTGCCGAACCTCAGCAAGAAGAAGTCCTTCAGCACCGGGCGCTCGGGCATTTCCGGCAGGGCGGGGTTGTCACCCATCATGAAGACGGTGTCCGGGTGCCTGGCCTCGGCCAGCAGCTCGCCGTGGTGCGCGCTCACCGGCGTGCCCATCACCGCCACGGCCGGGGGCATGATGATCCGCCGCCTGCGGTCGACGGCGTCGTCTAGCGGTTCGCGGATCCAGTTCGACAGCCCGGCATCCCTCAGCGAGGCCGGCAGCTCGTGCGGGAGCACCTGGGTCGGGGGGCGCTGCGCCGGTGTGGTCTCAGCCATGCCACCACGTCCTTTCTGCGTAGGCCGCCGCTCGACTCTATCTCCGGCGTCGGGCTACGTTAGGGACTGAATGGCCCGGTTAGGAGGACCTAATGGCACTCAAGATCATGCCCCACGGCCGGCTGCAGGAGTGGGTCGCCGACGAGAAGGGCTTCTTCACCGCCGAGGGGCTTGAGTACACCTTCGTGACCGGCGGTGACTACGGCGTTCACCAGCCCAAGCGCGACGACGGCGGGCAGATCAGGACCGGCGCGTTCGAGACGTTCGAGGCCGGACGCGACGGCGCCAACGTCAGCTGCGCCTGCCACTGGGCTACGAACGCCGCCGCCAGCGAGGGCACCGGGCAGCTCGTGACCACGGCCTACTCGGTGGCGCCGTGCGCGATCGTGGTCCCGCCCGAGTCGCCGGTCCGCCGCCCGGAGGACCTGGCCGGGACGCCGATCGGGGTTGGCTACCACTCCGGCAGTCACTTCGCCACCCTGCAGGCTCTCGAGGACATGTTGCCGCCGGACCAGATTGAGCTCAGCTTCCAGGGGCCGCCGAACGAGCGGCTGGACACCCTGCTGAACCGGCAGGTCCCGGCGGCCACCGTGTGGGGCGTGCCGCTCTGCATCGCCGAGGCCTTCGGCTTCCGCAAGGTGGTCGACGCCACGTTCATGATCGGCTTCCTGGTCACCGGGCTCGGCGTCAGCCCAGGCGACGTGGAGAAGTACCTGGCCGCGCTGCGGCGGGCGCAGATGGAGATCGACCTGCACCCGGAGCAGTACAAGCACTACCACCTGCGCGCCGTGCCGGAGAAGTACCGCGACCAGGTCGACGTGCGCACGTTCGGCACCGGGGAGCGCATCGTCTTCCTGCCCTACACCCGCGAGGTCTTCGCCGCGACCCAGCAGTGGACGCAAGCCCGCAAGCTCTTCCCCGAGCAGCGGTTCACGGTGGCGTACGACGACGCCGCGCTGGTCTGACCGCCGTACCCGCCTGCCCCGCCTGCCCCGCCTGCCCCGCCGGCCATCGTCTGGCCGGCGGGGCCGGGCTCGTCGTCAGCGGGTGAAGTGCTCGAAGACGTGGCTGAAGTACCACGTCGGCTGGTCGAGCCCCGAGCAGTTGCCGGCGCCCTTGGTCCCGGGACAGCCGCCGTTGTCGCGCTCCAGCGCCCAGAAGGACAGGAGGCCAATCCCCTTGCCGCGGGCCCAGTTCAGCACGGTGATCGCGTCGGCCGTCGAGAACGTCTCGTCCGCGCCGAAGTCGTCGATGCCGGGCATCTCGGTGATGCCGATCATGCGCCAGATCTGCGCGGGCGAATCAGACGGATACAGCGAGCGCAGTTCGGTGTAGCTGCCCGCCGCGGCGGTTTCGGTGTCGGCCACCATGTCCTGCTCGGTGCCGATGAAGTAGTCGAAGGTCAGCAGGTTCACGGTGGCGATCCGGGCGTGGTCGGCGATCGCGTTCGCGAGCAACGCGTCATCCTCGGCGTCCAGCCCGGTGGTGAGCACCGGCAGGGTGTAGGAGAACTGGATCTTCAGCCCGCGGTGCGCGGCCCACGCCTCGACCTGGGCGACCGCCTCGTTGCGGCGGTTGATCCCGGCCGTGTCGGTCAGCGAGGTTCCCTCGATATCCAGGTCGATGCGGGGCACGTGATATGTGGTGATCACCTGCTCGAAGACCTTGGCGATCCCCGAGACACTCGCGCAGCTGTCGGCGATCTCGGTGCCCGTGGTATCCGCCGCGAACCCGCCGAACGACGGGATGACGTTGCCGCCGGCGGCCTGAATGGCCGAGATGTCGCTGCCGAAGCTCGACGAGGAGATCGGCGTGCTCGTGTCGCCGTTCCAGTACGCCGTGCATGAACCGGCCGTGGCGGTCTGGAGGAACGCCAGCGACACATACCGGGCGCCGGATTCCTGGGACAGCGCGGCCGGGCCGCCGTCGGTCGTGTCGTAGGTCTCGACGTAGGGGGCGAACACGTCATGCGGCAGGCCGCGGCCGCCATGCCAGGCAGCCGCACCGGCTCCGGGTGCGGTGAATCCGATCGTGACTAAGGTGGCGGTCGCGGCGGCCAGCGCCGCCAGCAGGGGGGTGGGTCGTCTCATGCGCGGATCCCTTGACTAGTGCGGAACCGAACGAGCGATGGGCCGGAAGGCCAGGCAGCCAGGCGGCCTGCGAATCAAATAGGAAAGTTTCCTATTTGATTCGGGACGCTAGTACCGCCCGGCCGGACCCGTCAAGACCCGGCCGCCCCGCTCGAGCCGCGCGACGCGGGGTGGCTGGCGGCCGGAGGCGCGCGCCCATTCGACATTCCGTCGTCCGCCCGAGCCGCCGCCGTACGAGGGTTCGCGGCGGTAGGCGTGCCCGCCGGTCAAGGCCCGCTCGTCCCCGCTTGGCCCCGCTTGGCCCCGCTGGCCCCGCTTGGCCCCGCTTGGCCCCGCTTGGCCGCTGCCCGGCGCGCACCCGCCGGAGGGGCGGGGGCTACGGGGAGCGGCTCGCCGGGCCGGGTGGTTTCCGGACATGCAGGCAATAGCGTGGATGTAATCATCGCTGCTGATACAGCAACAGCAATCTTCCGCCGACGCTGGCGGGCCTCGTCGGGCGTCGAGAGTTGTGCGTGTTATGCCGGGATTGTCTGGCAACGCGGGCGCGGCTGGCGGCGGGTTTGGCGGAGGCGGCTGTTTCGGTCGGGTGCAGCTGCTCCCTGGCGCTGTCCGTTTCTCGTGAGCCCGTCCGTAAAGCGGGCGCTGGCGGGAACCGGCGAACGCCGGCCGCCCTATGACGCTGCGGCGCCGCAGATGGGGCGGCGCTCGGGCGCTCAAGTCCGGCGCGATCAACGCGGGTCGGCCCGGGGCCTGGCGCGGGGGAGGCGGCCCGGTTCGGGCGGGGCCAGGTCGCGCCGCGCGGTGAGGGCTAGCCAGGTCGCGACGCCGGTGACCAGGGCGGGGGCGGCCGGGTGCGGGCCAGCGGCCAGCACGGCCGCAGCGCCAGCGGCCACGGCGGCCAGCACCCGCAGCGCGAGCCGCGCCGGGCGCCCGCGCCGCACCCGTGACGGCAGTCGCGCGGCGGCGGCCAGGCGACGGCCACCCCAGTGACTCATAACGCCCCGTCTCGTCCCGCCCCGGGCCCGCGATGGCCCGGCCAGGTCGGCCAGGGCCTCGCCGCGGCCGAACCGGGTACGCAGCGCCGTGTAGGCGGCGGCCGCCTCGGCGAACCGCGCCGGGTCGCCGCCGTCCTCGCGGTCCGGGTGAGTGGCGCTGGCGATCCGGCGCCAGGCCGCGTGCACGTCGGCGTCGGCCAGTTCGGCCCGGGGCTCGAGGCCGAGGACCTCGAACGGATCGGGGATCGCGGCCCGGCCCGGGCGGCGCCCAGCGCGCGGCCGCCGACCGGCCGGGGGATCTGCGGTCATGGCGCGGGCTCCGCCCCGAAGGCCTCGTCGAGCAGCGCGCTCACGTCGGGCAGTCCGGGCCAGGGCCGGTCAGGCCCGGACGGTACCTCGGCCGCGGTCCTGGCCGCCAGCGGCGCCGCCGCGGCCGCCGTACGCGCCGCCGCGGCCGCCGCGGTCCCCGCTGCCGGGCGGGGCGAGACCGGGGCGGGCAGCGCGGCGGGCGCCGCCACCAGGCGCTTGACCTGGACGTAGGTAACGCCGCCGCGGTAGAGGTAGGCGGCCTGGCCAACGTCGAGACCCCGGATCAGCTCCGGGTCCGCGACCGGGGCCGGCCGCAGCCGCGAGCTGCCGCGATGGCTCCACACCGGGATGCCGACCAGCCGGCGGGTGGTGTCGGTTGACGGGCTCCTCCCGGCCAGGGCGGCGACCGGCTCCGGGTGCGGGGTGCGCAGCAGCCAGATGCCGCCGTCGGCCGACGAAGCGATCCGGTATCGCTCGTTCTCGTCGGCGGCCAGACCGGCCCACGACTGGGCGGACACCTGAACGGCCAGCCTCAGCGAGCGGGCGCGCTCGTACAGCGCCCAGACCGGAAGCCGGCGGGAAACCGCGCTGAACTCGTCCACCGCGAGCAGGATCTCCCGGCCACCTTCGCGCACCGCGAAGCTGGCCAGCAGGTCGACCAGGGCGCGGGCCTGCGCCTCGGCCACGCCGACCTCGGCGGTGCCCTCGAGGATGCAGTACCAGGCGTCGGCGTCGCCGAATCCGCCCCGGCCGTCAAGGCCGTCGCCGAGCCGGCGGAAGAGCGTGCGGTATCGCAGCGCGATGTCGCCCGCCTGCCGCGCCGCCGACCGGAGCAGTCCGAGCTCCGCGTCGTGCCCGCCGGAGGAGTAGGCCGTGGCCAGCCAGCCGGGATCGAGCCGGGCCAGGAAGTCAGCGGTGCTGGCCGGCGGGCCGCCCGGCGCCGCCACCGCCAGCTCGACCACGGCCTCCAGCACGTCGGCGTAGTAGGCGGCGCCGCCCGTGCCGTGCTCGATCAGGTCGACCAGCGTGGTGGTGAGCTGGCCGGGCGGCAGCGCCCACAGCGACAGCGCGGCCTCGTCCGGCCAGATCGCGGTGGACCGCGCCCCGGCCAGCCGAAGCACCCGCCGGGCCCGGTCGGCGATCTTCCGTGCGTCGGCTCCGCCCTTGCAGTCCAGCACGACCAGCAGCGGAGCGCGGCCCTGCCCGTCGGCGTGCCGGCGCAGGGCGGTTGCCATGAACCCCGCCCACAGCCGTAACAGCAGCGTGGTCTTTCCGGTCCCGGTGCTGCCCACGACGACCTGGTGCGAGCGCATCCTGGCGTACGGGATGCTGGCGATCTGCCGGTGCGGATGGCCGACCGCCCTGATCACGGCGCCGACCACGACGCCTCCGCCGCGCACGGTCAGCGGCACCGCGCCCGGCGCGGCGATCCGGGCCCGGGCGCTGCGGGCCTGGTGTCGCCACTGCCGCCGGTCGAACGCGACCGCCGAGTCCGGGCCGAGGCCGCCGCTGCCGGTCCGCAGCGAGCGGATCCGGTACGCCCACGCGAGGCCGCCAACGGCCAGGCCGGCCGGGATCGCGGCCGGCGCGATCACCGCCGCCGCCCCCGCCCAGTCGCCGGCCGCCGCCCGGTGCCACGTGGCCAGCCAGGCCAGATACGGCGCCGCCGCCACCTGCGCTGCCGAGCGGGTGGCCACCGCCGTGGCCGCGAGCCAGACCGCCAGCATCGGCAGGCAGCACAGGGCGGCCCGGTACAACCGGGCTGGCGGCCAGCCCCCGAACCAGGCGAGCCCGGTGCCGACCGCGGCGACCAGCGAGACCGGCGCCGCGGCGACGACCAGCGCCGCCGCGACGGCGATCCGGAGCACCCGCAGTGCGGCCCGCCGGATCATCGGGTGGCCTTGACCGGGGCTGGCATGGCGGCGCCCGGCGGCAGGTGGCGGATTTCGATCCGGGTGCCGGCCTCGCCCAGAGCCTTCCGGGCCCTGGCGACCGTGGGCCGGGCGGCTGGCGTGCACAGGTAGATCACCCGAACGTGCCGCGGCGGGCCGGGCGCCCGTGCTTCGGCCGCCGGGGCGCCGTAGTCGCCCGTCCGGGTGAGCAGCTCGCGCATGATCGCCGTAGTCCGGCCGGCGGTCTTCGGGGTCAGCTCGGCCTCGATGGCCCAGCATTCGCCGGCCCAGGGCACCGGCGCGTCGTCGGGCCAGTGCACCTCGCCGTCCGGGATGTGCTCGCGGAGCCCGATCCGGCCGCCGAGCCGCGTCCGCAGCCGCCGCTCGCTGCGCCAGTAGCCGCCGCCGGCCGCGTAGCTGGGCGCCGACTCTAACGCCAGCCGCACAGCGACCACGGCCCTGATGTGCGCGAGCCGGCCTAACGCCGGCGGCGCGGCGGCGTACGGCAGCCCGCAGGCGGTCAGCCCGGCCCGGGTCAGCCACGTCCACGGCGCGCCGGGCCCGAGCCGGGCCGTCTCCGCGTGGCCCCGGGCCCGCCACTTGGCCGCGATGGCGCGGGCGCGGGCCTCGCCGACGCCGAGGACGGCAGCGAGATGGTCGAGCTGGACGCCGTACATCTCGGCGGCGAAGAGCATCCCTTGCGTCGCGTCGCGACCGGGGCTGAGATGCTCTGTCCCTTCTGCCGGGATCACACATCTATCAGATCATGCGGGCCACGAACATGCCCGTCCTGACCGAGGATGCTGGTGCCCGCGGCGGCCGTGCGGCACAATGGAAGGGCAGTTCGCCGCCGGCTGGACCGGGCCGCCCGCCGATGAGGTCGTTGGGGAAGACGTACCTCGTCCGCTGGCAGGGAGGTTCTGGTGTCCGTTCGTGGCGTGCTGCAGGTTCATTCCGCGCCGCCGGCGCTATGCCCGCATGTCGAGTGGGCAGTGGCCGGCGTTGTTGGCGTGCCCGTCAGGCTGGCCTGGGTCGATCAGCCCGCGTCGCCCGGCACCGTGCGGGCCGAGCTGAACTGGCACGGCCGCCCCGGGACCTCGGCCACCGTGACCTCGGCCCTGGCCGCCTGGAACCGGCTCCGCTTCGAGGTGACCGAGGAAGCGAGTCCCGGCTGTGACGCGGTCCGATACAGCCACACGCCAGCTCTCGGCACGTTCTCGGCGGTCACGTCGGCGAACGGCGACATCTTGGTCCCCGAGGGCAGGCTGCGCGCGGCCATGATGCTCGCCGCCGCCTCGGCGCATGGCCGGTCGCACGATGGCGCGCCGGGCCGGGGCGTGGAGGGCCTGCGCGACGAGCATGGCCCGCGGCATCCGGCGCTCGGCGGCTCCCTGGAGGCCGAGCTGGCGCTGCTGCTCGGACAGCCCTGGGACGACGAGCTCGAGCCGTTCCGGCATGCGGCCGACGGTGCCCCGGTTCGCTGGCTGCACGCCACCGGCTAACGTGCCCACCCACACGGATCCGCCGCCCCGTACTCACGCGCTCCCTCCGCCTCATGAACCAAGATCCACCCGACTTCCTATCTGCTTGGTGGCTATATCGGGCATGTCGGGCGCGATAACGGCAACTTCTGATCGGAAGTCGCGATGATCAAGGACGGAGCCCGGTCCTGGCCGCACGCCACCGGCTGACCGGCCACCCAGACGCCCCGCGACGTAAGCGGGAAGTACTCACGCGTTCCATCCGCCTGCCAAGCCAAGATCCATTCGACTTATTATTCGAAACCTAACCACATACCAGCCCAAATCGGGCGCCACAACGACGGTTTCGAATAATAAGTCGCGATGATCAAGGGGAGGAGCCCGGTTGGCTGGCTGCACGCCACCGGCTGACTCCAGGTTGGGGGCCACGGGGCTCCTCGCGCTACCCGGCTGCCCCGGGCCGGACCTGACGGGGCGGTCGCTCCTCGCGCTACCCGGTTGCCCCGGGCCGGACCTGACGGGGCGGTCGCTTCTCGCGCTACCCGGCTGCCCCGGGCCCGGAGCGGGCCCGTCGTCGCCGGCCACCTCGCTGGCGGGGACGGGTCGGCCAGGTCCGCCGGGGCCACCCGCCCCGACGGGGAGGGGCGGGGCAGCGCCAGCCTGCTCATCAGTGGCCGGGCGGCGCTTTGCTCGGCGGGCCACCCGGCTGACGCGGTTGGAGGAGCGGTTTGCCTCTGGGGCACCCCGCTGACCCCGTCCGTTGGGGTCGCATACGAAATCCAAACGGGGCCGTTTTCTGCGCCCGGCCCAGATTTTTTACGCACTAGTTCTTTTCGGGTCGGCCGCGCGGAGTTTTTCGTATCTGGCCCGCTAGATGAGCGAGCGGGATATTATCCCGAGCGCATTTACCGGGCTCCTATCAGCGGGGAAATTTCGGGACAAGTGGCGCGATGGCCGCGATCCACGCTACCCGAACGATCGTCACCAACCCGTGCAAGCACGACTGTGACCTGCACCAACGTGCTGCAAACGATCGCAGTTCATCAGGTAGCCTTATCGTCGAACCAGCTTGACACGCCTCTGAGTCGTTGTTTAACTCATGGACTCATACGACCGATTAGCAGGCACATACTGCTGCACATCTTCGCGAGGAGCCCGGAAATGAGAAGCTTAGCGATCACTCATATGGTGAATACCGCTGGCTGACGTCCGGCATGGCTGCTTGGTCGCTTTTACCCCGCCTTGCCCCAGCTAATCCCCCCCCAAGTTGGGCCGTGTATATATGCACGGCCGCGACCAGCGGGGTGACCGGCCGCAGCAATCGTTGAACACTGACGCGTCATGCCAGCCATGGTCTGTCCACGGAGGGGGGCAACCAAACAAGGAGGCCGAGCATGACGCTGGCCAAGCATGCCGACGAGCGGTCGAACTTCGAGCAAGACGTCGTCCCGTATATGCGCAAGCTGTACCCCGCGGCCCTGCGCATGACCCGCAACCCCTGCGATGCCGAGGACCTGCTGCAGGAGACCTTCGCGCGTGCGTACTCCGCCTTCCACCAGTTCCAGCCGGGCACCAACCTGAGCGCCTGGTTGTACCGGATCCTGGCGAACACGTTCATCAACACCCGCCGCAAGGCCAAGCGTGAGCCGGCCCAGTCCTTGCTGGGCGAGCTGGGCGAGATGCACGTCCCCGACGCCCTGCTGACCCAGCGCGCCCGCTCCGCGGAGGAGGAGGCGATGGACCGGCTGGCCGAGTCCGAGGTCCTGCGCGCCCTGTGGGAGCTCCCGGAGGGGTTCAGTACCGCGATCTACCTGGCCGACATCGAGGGTTACCCGTACAAGGAAATCGCGGAGATGATGGGGACCCCGATCGGAACGGTCATGTCCCGCCTGCACCGCGGCCGGGAACGGCTGCGCGCCCGCCTCAAGGCCCACGCGAGCGACCGCGATGCGTCGACCGCGGCGGACGGCGTGCCCGCGCAGGCCCAGCCCGTCCGGCGCGCCGAGCCCGTCCGGCAGGCCGAGCCCGTCAGGCGCGCCGAGCCCGTCCGGCAGGCCGAGCCCGTCCGGCAGGCCGAGCCCGTCCGGCAGGCCGAGCCCGTCCGGCAGGCCGAGCCCGTCCGGCTTCCCCCGCGCTGGGCGCCGGCGGCCCGGGCGGCCCGCGCCGCGCTCGGCCCCTCGCTGGCCGGCCAGCAGGCCTCCTGAACCTCGCTGGCCGGCAGGCCTCCTGAAGCTGCCGCCCGGTCCTGGATCGCGAGAATCCGGGGCCGGGCGGCCACCAAGCTCCCGCACCTAGCGCCCGCCGGCGGTGCCGGGCCGGGCGAGGGCCGCAAAGCCCCCTTGCTACCTGCGCCGCCAGCTTCGGTACGGTGCCTAGGTGGCGGCCGCTAAGAAGATCATCATTGATTGCGATCCGGGGATCGACGACGCGCTCGCCCTGGTGCTGGCGCACGGTCACCCGGCGCTCGACCTGCTCGGGATCACGACCGTGGCGGGCAACGTCGGCCTGGACCAGACCACCGACAACGCCCTGCGGATCCATGACTTCCTGGGCATGCGGAACGTGCCGGTGGTGCCCGGCTCAGCGGGGCCGCTGGTCCGGCCGCCGATCCACGCCCGGCAGGTGCACGGGACATCCGGGCTCGGGGCCGCGCGCCTGCCCGCGGCGTCCTCCCGGCCGGCCGACGGGCACGCGGTGGACTTCCTGGCCGGGACGATCGGCGCTGAGCCCGGCCAGGTCACGCTGATCGCCACCGGCCCGCTGACCAACATCGCGCTGGCGGTGCGGCGGTACCCGGACCTGGTGTCCCAGGTCAGCGACTTCGTGATCATGGGAGGCTCGGCTGGGCGCGGGAACGTGACCCCGGCCGCCGAGTTCAACATCGCGGCCGACCCCGAGGCGGCGGCGGTCGTGTTCGGGGCCGGGTGGACCGTGACGATGGTCGGCCTGGACGTGACGCTGCAGGCCCGGGCCACGGCCGTGATCCGGGACGGGATGCGTGGCCTCGGGCGGCTCGCCGACGACCTGCTGCTGCCGACCCTGGCCGGCTACCGCGGCGGCAGCGCTGAGCCCGCCGGGCCGGACGGCGACGGCCCGGCCGTGCACGATGTCTGCGCGGTGGCCCTGGTCGCCGAGCCCGGACTGGTCACGCGCCGGCCCGCGCGGGTCGAGGTGGAGACGGCCGGCCGGTGGACGGCCGGGATGACCGTGACCGACTTCGCCGCCCCGGCGGCGGATGTCAACGCGCTGGTCGGCGTGGCCATCGACGCCGCCGGGTTCTGGGACCTGGTGCTGGACGCCTACGCGCGGGTAGCGGCGAGGCTCGAACCAGAGCCGCCTGACCGCGGGCGGGCCCGGTGACGGGCGACCCGGCCGGGCCGCCGCTGTCGGCTACCGAGCGGACCAGGCACCGGCGGCTGCGGGAACAGGGCCGGGCCGACCGCGCCGACCTGTTCGCGGTCCTGCGCGCCGGCCTGGTCGCGCACTTCGGCGTGCTGGTGGACGGGGCGCCGATGGTGGTGCCGACCGGCTACGGCTACGACGAGCAGCACCTCTACCTGCACGGTTCGGTGGCCAGCCAGAGCCTGGCCGGGCCGGAGCCGCTCGCGTGCGTCACCGTGACCGTGGTGGACGGCCTGGTGCTGGCCCGGTCGGTGTTCGAGCACGCGATCAACTACCGCAGCGCGATGATCTACGGCACGCCGCGCGCCGTGGCCGACCCGGAGCGCAAGCTGCACGGGCTGCGCTGCCTGTCCGAGCACCTGGCGCCGGGCCAGTGGGACTATGCCCGCCGGCCCAGCCGCAAGGAACTGGCCGCGACCCGGCTGCTGGCGCTGACGCTGGACGAGGCCTCGGTCAAGATCCGTGCCGGGCCGCCCGACGACGGCGACAGCCCCGATGCGCGGCTCGGCCTGTGGGCGGGCGAGCTGCCGATCGTCGCGGCCTGGGGCGCACCGGTACCCGATCCCGGGCTGCCCGCGGGCACCGGCCTCCCCGAACATATCGGGGCGCGCGAGGGGACCGCGGTCTACCCGGCGCCGCCGCCGGCTAGCTGACGGGCTCGAGGATGATCACGGGGATCTGCCGCGTGGTCTTCGCCTCGTAGTCCGCGAAGCCCGGGTTGGCCTGCTTCCAGGCCGTCCAGATCGGCTCGCGCTCGTTCGGCTCGGCGACCCTGGCCCTGAGCTCGAGGGTCCGGGTGCCGACCTCGGCGCGCACCCGCGGGTGTGCGACCAGGTTGTGGAACCAGCCCGGATGGACCGGCGCGCCGCCCTTGGAGGCGAAGACCACGTAGTCGTCCCCGAGCTTCTGATACATCATCGGGTTGACCCGCTCCTGGCCGGACCTGGCGCCGGTCGTATGCAGCAACAGCAGGCGAGCGCCCTCGAACGGGCCGCCCACCTGGCCGGCGTTGGCGCGGAACTCGTCGATGATCTTGCTGTTGAAGTCCTCGGGCACGCTCGTTCCCTCCATGGCTAGGCCTGCGAGGGCGATGTTACCGGGGTCAGGCGGCAGTGAACGCCAGCGCGACGTTATGCCCGCCGAAGCCGAAGGAGTTGTTCAGCACCGCCATCGGTGCCGTGCCCCTCGGCTGCAGCTTGGTGGCCTCGGTCGCGATCTGGAGCCCGGCATCGTCGTCGGGATCCTCAAGATTGATGGTGGGCGGCGCGACCCGCTCCCGCAGGGCCAGGATCGCGGCCACCGACTCGACCGCGCCCGCGCCGCCGAGCAGGTGCCCGATCATCGACTTGGTGGCCGAGACCACCACGCCGGCGGCGGCCGGCCCGAGCGCTGAGGCGATGGCCTGGCATTCGACCACGTCGCCCGCTGGCGTCGAGGTGGCGTGCGCGTTGACGTGCGCCACCTGCTCCGGGTTCAGGCCCGCGTCGGCCAGCACGCGCTGGATGGCAAGGGTGATCCCGCGCCCGCTCGGCTCGGGCTGGGCGATGTGGTGGGCGTCGGCGGAGTACCCGACGCCGGCCACGACCGCGTGCACCCGCGCGCCGCGGCGCGCTGCGTGCTCGGCCGACTCCAGCACGACCATGCCAGCGCCCTCGCCGAGCACGAACCCGTCCCGGCCCTTATCGAACGGCCTTGACGCCCGCTCCGGGTCGTCGTTGCGGCTGATGCACAGGGCCCGCATCGCCGCGAACGCGCCGATGTTCAGGGGGATGATCGCGGCCTCAGTGCCGCCCGCCACCACGACGTCGGCGCGGCCGGACCTGATCATCTCCATCGCGTAGCCGATGGCCTCGGCGCCCGACGCGCAGGCGCTCACCGTCGTGTGCACCCCGGCCCGGGCCCCGAACTCGATGCTGAGCCAGCCCGCGGAGCCGTTCGGCATCAGCATCGGCACCGTGTACGGCGAGAGCCGCTGCCAGCCCTTCTCGCGCAGCGTGTCGTACGCGTTCAGGGTGGAGGCGACGCCGCCGATCCCGCTGGACACCACCACGCCGAGCCGGTCGGAGTCGACCGCCGGCGCGCCCGCGTCCTGCCACGCCTCGCGCGCGGCGACCATCGCGAACTGCTCGCACCGGTCCATCCGGCGCGCCTGGACCCGGTCGATGAGCGTGGCCGGGTCGGCGGCCGCCCAGCCCGCGATCCTGGCGGGCAGCTCGGCGAAGCGCTCGTCGGTCAGCTTGACCACCCCGCTGCGCCCGGCCAGCATCGAGTCCCAGGTCGTGGGGACGTCGGCTCCGACCGGAGTGATCGCGCCAAGCCCGGTGACCACGACGTTCGTCCGGTCTGTGCCCACAGTGATCGTGCTCCTCTAGTAGGGTGCGCGGCGCCGGGCCCTCCTAAGCCGGATGGCCAGGCGCCGCGCCGGTACTGGTCCGTTCAGGCTGAAACGCTCGACCGACGGACGTAATCGATCACATCCTGAACGGTCTTGAGGTCCTTCAGCTGGTCGTCAGGGATCTCGACGCCGAACTTGTCCTGAGCCGCCACCGCGATCTCGACCATCGACAGCGAGTCGATGTCCAGGTCGTCGACGAACGTCTTGTCTGGGGTCACCTGGTCGGCGGGCACGCCGGCCACCTCATCGATGATCTCGCCGAGGCCCGTCAGGATCTCCTGGTCGGTCATGGCCATGGGTTGCGGTCTCCTTCTCTTCTTTCGTTCTCTGTGCGACGTCGATCCGGACCCCGGGGGCCGAGGTCCGGTCAGGGTACCGTGATCACCTGGCCGGCATAGCAGATGCCAGCGCCGAACCCGAGCAGCAGCACGGGCGCGCCCGAGGGGAGCTCGCCGCGCTCCAGCATCCGGGACAGGGCCAGCGGGATGGATGCCGACGAGGTGTTGCCGGCGGTGACGATGTCGTCGGCGACCAGCGCCTGCGGCGCGCCGATCTTTCGGGCGATCGCCTCGACGATCCGCAGGTTGGCCTGGTGCGGGACGAACGCGGCCAGCTCGGTCGGGTCCACTCCGGCTCGCGCGCAGGCCTGCTTCGCCACCGGGTGCAGCGCGGTGGTGGCCCAGCGAAACACCGCCTGCCCCTCCTGGATTATGAACGAGTCCCGGTCCGGTATGTAGATCTTGTCCGCCATGTCGCCGGCGCTGCCCCAGACCACCGGGCCGATCCCGGCCTCGGCCGCGTCGGCCGGGCCCACGACCGCGGCGCCCGCGCCGTCGGCGAAGATGATGCAGGTGCTGCGGTCGGTCCAGTCGATCCACTGGGACAGCTTCTCCGAGCCGATGACCAGCACGTTGCCCGCCGAGCCGGCCCGCACCGCGTCGGCGGCATTGGCCATCGCGTAGCAGAAGCCGGCACAGGCCGCGTTCATGTCGTAGGCGCCGGGGGCGGCGATGCCGAGCCTGCGGGCCACCGTGGCCGCGGTGTTCGGGATCTGCACCTCCGGGGTGCAGGTGGCCACGATCACCAGGTCGATGTCGCCGGGAGACAGGCCGCTGGCGGCCAGGGCCTTGCCGCCGGCCGCGACCGCCATGTCGGCCACGGTCTCATCCGGCCCGGCGATCCGGCGGCTTGCGATGCCCACCCGGCTGCGGATCCACTCATCGTTGGTATCCACCGTGGCCGCGAGGTCGTCGTTGGTCACCACGTTTGCGGGCTGGTAGCCGCCGAACGCCAGGACCCGCGCGCCCGCTGAGCCTTCGGTGAGTCGCATCCAGAGCTCTCCTTCAGTCGGTTCCGTTGGGCTGCACTCGGACCAGCGGCTGGCCGGCCGCCAGCAGTTCGCGGGCCTGGTCCAGGTCGGCCAGGCTCTTCAGGGCCAGGGTGCGCACCCCCGGCAGGGCTCGCTTGGCCAGGCCGGTCAGGGTTCCGGCCGGGGGAAGCTCGATCAGCGCCGAGACGCCCAGGCCGGCCATGGTCTGCATGCACATGTCCCACCGGACCGGCGCGCTCACCTGGGTGACGATCCGCTCCAGCCAGTCGGCGCCGCCGCGCACCACGGCGCCGTCGCGGTTGGACAGCAGGGCCAGGGCCGGATCGCTCGCGGTCACCCCGGCGGCCGCCTCGCGCAGCGCGTCCACGGCGGGGGCCATGTGCCTGGTATGGAAGGCGCCGGCCACCGACAGCGGGCGCAGCCTGGCCTTCGGCGGCGGGTCGGCCGCGAACGCGGCCAGCTGTTCCATGGTCCCGGCGGCCACGATCTGCCCGGCCGCGTTGACGTTCGCCGGGGTGAGCCCGTGCGCCTCGATCGAGGCCAGGACCGCCTCCTCGTCCCCGCCGAGCACCGCGGTCATGCCGGTCGGCTCGGCCGCGGCGGCGCGGGCCATGGCCTGCGCCCTGACCCGCACCAGCCGGATCGCGTCCGCTGGCGCTATGACCCCGGCGATCGCCCCGGCCGCCAGCTCGCCGACGCTGTGCCCGGCCGCGGCGCCCGCCCCGGAGTCGGCGGCCGCCCCGGCCAGCCCGTCCGGCCGCCCGGGCCCGCCGAGCAGCTCGGCCGCGACCGCGATCGCGGTCGCGACCAGGAGCGGCTGCGCGATCGCGGTGTCCCTGATCTCATCGGCGTCGGCGGTGGTCCCGCACCGGATCAGGTCGCAGCCGGCCAGCTCCGACCAGGATCCGAGGCGTTGCGAGATTCCCGGGAGTTCCAGCCACTCCTTCAGGAATCCCGGCGCCTGAGCGCCCTGACCAGGCGCCGCGATGAGAAGCATCCCTCTACCCTGCACTGTAGAAGTTCACCATACGAATGACGAAGCGTACGAAGTTCTGGCGGCCGACCTTGTCTGAAGCCTACAAGCTACGTTCCCTTGTGCGCGCGAACCGCCGAGTAGCTGTTGGTCAGCCGGCCGAGCACCACCGCCACCCAGAGCGCGAAGCCGCCCCGCCCGTCGCCGGGGACCAGGCCGGTGAGCTCGCTGACGCGGCGCAGCCGGTAACGCACGGTGTTCGGGTGCACGAACAGCAGCCGGGCGGTCGCCTCCAGCGAGTGACCCTGCTCCAGGTAGGTCACGACGGTGTCGAGCAGCGCGGACCCGCCGCTGAGCAGCGGCTCGTACACCTCGGCGCGCAGCTGGGCCCGGGCCTGTTCGTCGCCGTCGAGCGCGCGCTCGGGCAGCAGGTCGTCGGCCTCGACCGGCCGGGGCGCGTCCGGCCAGGCGGCGGCCGCGCGCAGGCCGGCCAGGGCCGCGCTCGCCGACCGCGTCGCCGACTGCAGGTCGCCGGCGACCGGGCCGACGATGACGGGCCCGGCGCCGAACCGCCCGGCCAGCTGGGCGGCGGCCTTGACCGGATCGGCCGCGCCGCCGAGCACCACGACCAGACGGTGCCCGTGCACCCCGGCCAGCAGATCGAGCCGGGCCCGGCGGGCGATCACGCGCAGCTCGTCGATCAGGCCTTCAGGGTCGGTGTCGTCCGCGTTGCCGGCGATCACCACCACCGGCCCGGCCGACCAGTTCAGCGCCGACGCCCAGGACTGCAGGCCCTCGTCCACCTCGCCGCGGACCAGCGAGTCCACCACGAGCGCCTCGAGGCGGGCGTCCCAGGCGCCCCGCGCTTCGGCCGTGCGCGCATAGACCTGCGCGGCGCCGAAGGCGATCTCCCGGGTGTAGCGAAGCACGGCCTCGCGCAGCTCGGCCTCGCCGCCGGGCGCGGCCAGGTCGTCAACCTGCGTCTCGACCACGTCGATGATCACGCGCGCCATCTCGACCGTCTGCTGCAGGCTGACCGCCCGGGCCAGCTCCCTGGGCGCGGTGCCGAACACCTGCCCGGCCACCGCCGGGCGGCCGCGCTCGGGATGCTTGATCCAGTCGACGAACGTGGCCAGCGCGGCCTGGGCGACCAGCCCGAGCCAGGAGCGGTTCTCCGCCGACATCGCGCGGAACCACGGCAGCCTGCTGTCCATGGAAGCCATCGCGGCGGTGGAGAGCGGGCCCATCGACCGCTCCAGCCGCCGCACGGTCTCGTCGCGGACCCTGGCCCCGGTGCCGCCGCGGCCCGCCCGGGGCCCGGGCTGTTGCGTTGCCCTCACCCCGCCAGACTGCCACAGGGTTCGGGGGGCGGCATGGGGGCGCGGGTGGGCCAGGGCTCAAGGCGCGGCGCGCCAGCGCGGGTGGCACAGTAGGAAACCCGCCTCCGCCCGGCGGGCTGGACCCGGACCCGACCCCCGGAGGAACGCAGCATGAGGCCGGTCATGCGACTGTGGCTGGCGGCGGTCGCCCTGATCGCCGCGGGCGCCCTGGCCGCGGGGATCGCGCTCGGTTTGAGGTCGCCGCAGGTCAGCCACGACTCAGCGGCCGCCGCCCGCTCGCCAGGGCCGTCGCGCGGCCCGGCCGCGTCGGCCAGCGCGGCCCGCCCGGTCGCGTCCGCCCGGACCGCGGCCAGGTACTCGTTCAGCACGTTCGACGACGCGGGCGACGCGACGTTCAACCAGCTCCTCGGCATCAACAACAAGGGCCACATCGCGGGCTACTTCGGCTCCGGCGCGGCCGGGCACCCGAACCGCGGCTACATCCTGCGTCCCCCGTACGGCCCGGCCCGGTACCAGGACATCGAGGTCCCCGGCGCGGCGCAGACCCGGCTCACCGGGCTCAACGATGAGGGCGTGCAGGTCGGGTTCTGGTCCGCGAGCAGCGCCGCGGTCGGGGCCGGCGACAAGGTCGGCTTCTATCTCAAGGGCGGCCGCTACGTGTCGGTCGGCTCTCCGGCACGCGGCCAGCCCAGCCCGCCGGCCAACCAGCTGCTCGGCGTGAACAACCGCAACGTCGCGGTGGGCTTCTACGCCGACGCCGCGGGCCACGACCACGGCTACCTCTATGCCATCGCCACCAAGCGGTTCAGCCCGGTGACCGTGCCCGGCGCGAGCAGCGTCACCGCGACGGCGATCAACAACTACGGCAGCGTGGCCGGTTTCTGCGGCGGCCGCGGCCGCGTCACCGAGGGCTTCTTCCAGCGCCATGCCGGCCCGGTGTACCTGCTGCGGGTGCCCGGGGCCACGACGACCGAGGCACTCGGCGTTAACGACAAGGGCGAGGTCGTCGGCGCCTATCAGGTCGGCGCGACCACGCACGGGTTCACCTGGACCCGCCAGCGCGGCTTCAGCACCGTCAACGACCCGGCCGGGCCCGGGGCCACCACGATCAACGGCGTCAACAACGCGGGCGAGCTGGTCGGCTTCTACGTCAACGCCGCGGGCCAGACGCACGGCCTGGTCGCCACCCCGGACCGCTGACCGCGCCGCAGAGCGGGCGTCAGCCGGCCAGCAGCCGCTGGGCGCGGGCCAGGGTCTCGCGCAGGTTGTCCTCGGCCGTGGCCTGGTTGGCCTCCTCCGGCGACAGCCAGCGCAGCGGCGCGTCCGGGTTTTCTGGCCGCGCCGAGTCCGGCTCCCAGGTGGCCAGGAGAAAACGCAGGTCGGCGTGCTCGTGCGCGGGCTCATGGTTGCCCTCGGGAACGCCGACGATCACCACGTGCCGGAGCCGGCCGTCCGGCCACGCCGCGAGGTCGGGCAGCCCGGTCTCCTCGGCCGCCTCGCGCAGCGCGATGGCGAGCGGGTCGCTTTCGCCCGGGTCGCCGTGCCCGCCGACCTGCAGCCAGGCCTGCTGTCGCTGGTGCCAGCGCAGCAGCATGCGACCGGTCGGCGGGTGCACGATCAGCGCGGACGCGGTGATGTGCAGCGGCGTCGAGCGCAGCCAGGGGTCGCCGGCGCTCTGCGCCAGGGCCCGGACCCGCTCCACGTCGGCGGCCTCCGTTTCCCCCTCGGGGCGGTACTGGAGCAGCATGCGCAGCACGGGTTCCGTCGCCGAGCTCATGGTCAGGATTTCTTCGCGCGGCTCGGGGCGACCCGGGGCGGCTCGTCGGGCTGCTTCGGGTACACCGGCGGCCACGGCGCGTCCATCAGCCCGCCGGCCCGGTCTCGCGCGTTCATCTCCAGCAAGGGCTCCAGCGACTGCGGGTCGTCGTCGCGGGCGCGCCACGGGTCGCCGGCCGGGGTCGCCAGCCTCTCGGCCAGCGACGCGATCGTGAACTGGTCGGGGTGGATGTCGCCGAGCTCCTCCCACGCCACCGGCGTCGACACCTGGGCGCCGGGCCGGGCCCGGACCGACCAGGCGCCGAAGACCGTCTTGTGCGGCGCGTTCTGGTTGTAGTCGATGAACACCCGCTGCCCGCGCTCCTCCTTCCACCACGCGGCCGTGATCAGGTCCGGCCGGCGCCGTTCCAGCTCGCGCGCGATGGCCACGGCGGCCGAGCGGACCTGGTAGGAGTCCCAGCGCGGCTGCAGCTTGACGTAGACGTGCAGGCCGCGGTTGCCGGTGGTCTTGGCATAGCCGGTGATCCCGGTCTCGGTCAGCAGCTGCCGAAGTTCCGCCGCGGCCGCGACGATATGGGAGAAGTCCACGCCGGGCGTCGGGTCCAGGTCGATCCGCAGCTCGTCGGCGTGGTCGGGGTCGTCGGCCAGGTACGGCCAGACGTGGAAGCCGAGGCAGCCCAGGTTCACCGCCCACAGCACGTGATCGATGTCGGCGGCGATCAGCGCCCGCGCGGTGGTGCCGTTGGGCGTCGCCACCGTCGTGGTCGCCAGCCAGTCCGGGGCGTTGGCCGGCACCCGCTTCTGGAAGAACGACGGCCCGCCCGCGCCCTCGGGGAAGCGCTGCAGCAGGACCGGGCGCCCGCCCATGACCTCCAGTAGCGGCCCGGCCACCCGCAGGTAGTGGTCGGCCAGATCGCCCTTGGTCTCGCCCCGCTCGGGGAACAGCACCTTGTCGGCATGCGTGATCAGCCCGCTGCGCAACCGGCCTCCACCTGACGTGCGACATCCATCTACCAGACTTTACGCACCGGCTCGCCCCGTGACGTGGCGCCGGGCCGGTCGGCGGGTCAGCTGCTCGACGGCGGGGGCAGGCGGAGCTGCTCGCGCAGCAGCCGTACCTCGACCTCCACGGCGGCGTCGCCCGCCTTGCGCTGGGCGTCAAGCGAACGCAGCCGGGCCAGCGTCGCCGACCGGGCCTGCAACAGCGTCACCCGGAACCGGCGCTCGTTGGCCACGGTCAGCGCGTGAGCGGTGCTCTCGAGCGCGGGCGGGAACGTGATCGCGGCCAGCTGCCGGTCGAACAGGCGCTCGGTCGCCACCTGCTGGCGCAGGCTGGCCCGGGCCGCGGCGAGATGGTCCTTCTCGTTGTCGGCGTAGGCGTCTTCCTCGGCGTCCAGCCGCTTGTCCGAGGGGCCCGCGATGGCGAGATAACTGTGCGCGAGCGCGGTCAGATGCCGCTGCGCCGCGGTGGCCGGGGGAGCGGGCAGGCGAACGGGGGCCCGGGTGATGTGGGCCAGAGCGTAAAGGCCTGCTCCTATGAGGAGCACGGCGGCCAGCGTGGAGGACACGGCGAGAATGAGGAAACCGACCCGCGGGTTGCCCCTCGGCTCCGGCTCCGGTTCGTCCCAGGCGTCGATGCGGTCGTCGCTGCGGTACCTCGTGGTCAAGGCATACCTCCGCCCATGGGTACGGCACGCGCAGCCGACCGGTTCGAACGGCGGCCGGGCCCGCACCCGCATTTGAACCGCTATCGCCCTCGGGCCGTGGTGGGATGTGGGGACCCGACGCGCACCAGTCCGCCGTGCAGAGAAACCGGAGGCCGACCAGGCATGGACGCTGAGCCGGGGCCCGTTGCCTTGCCCGCCGCCCGCACCAGGCGGCTTTACCTGCCGACCGTCGTGGTCGGCGCCGCCGCGGCGTGCCTGGCCTGGCGGGGCTGGCAGGAGCTGGGCGAGTCCGGCCCGGTCCGCTCCATCCGGGCCGGCGAGTTCCAGCTAGCCGGGCCCGCGGTGCTGGCGTTCGTCATCGTCGTATTCCTGATCGAGCAGGTCCGGCCGGCGGAGCGCCGCCGGTTGCTCGCCCGGGGCCACCTGCTCGACATGACCTACCTGCTGGCCTACGCGCTGGTGGTCGTGCCGCTGATCGTGCTCATCGGCGCCGGGTTCTCGTCGGAACTGGCTCGGCACGCCCCGTGGCTGGTGCTGCCCCGCTTCAGCGGGGTGCCCGGATGGTGCTTCATCGGGCCGGCCCTGCTGGCCATCGACGCGCTGGACTGGCTGGCCCACCTGGGCAACCACCGGATCACGTCGCTGTGGCGGCTGCACGCGGTGCACCACTCCCAGGAGGAGCTCAGCATCCTCACCACGTTCCGGGCCCACCCGCTGGTGCACGTCAGCTTCCTGCTCGCCGCCGTCCCGGTCCTCGCGATCGGGTCCAACGCGGTGACCCCGACGGCGATATTCACCGCCTACGCGTGCCTGGGCGCGCTGCCGCACGCCAACGTGCGGTGGACCTACGGCAAGGCGGGCGCCATCGTGATCAGCCCCGCCTACCACCGGATTCACCACCGGGCCACCGGCCGGCTCGACATCAATCTCGGCACCGTCTTCACGATCTGGGACGCGCTGTCCCGCCGCGCCGTGTTCCCCGTCGCCGGGACGGCCGTCGCCCCGACCGGCCTGTCCGGCCGCCCCGTGCCGGTCGAGCAGGCCGGCGAACGGCCGCGCTTCGCGCGGACCTTCCTGACTCAGTGGGCTGAGCCCTTCACTCACTAAACGAACGAGGTATCGAAGCTGTGACTACCACTCGCGAGCGCCGGTCCGCCGGCCTGCGGCCGCACTCGGCCGGGCTCTGGCTGCTGTTCCTGGCCGACGCGGGCCTGCTGGTCGCGTCGGGCCTGATTCACCTGCACCTGTGGGACATCGCCTACCGGCACGTGAAGACCCTCGACGTGCTGTTCCTGGTGCAGGTGGTCGCCTGCCTGCTGCTCGCGCTCCTGCTGCTGGTCACCCGGCACCTGCTCGTGGTCGCGGCCGCCTGGCTGCTGATGGCCGGCACGATCGTGGGCTTCATCCTGGCCCGCACGGTCGGGATCTTCGGGTTCAAGCTCACGTTCTCCACCGGCCTGGCCAACACCGTGCTGATCGTCGAGGCCGCGGCGCTGATCATGCTGGCCATCACCGGCATGGTGAAGGTGCGCTCTTCCCGGGCCTAGCCCGCCTGGGCCAGGGCCCCGAACACGAGCTTGCGCTCCCAGCCCAGACCCTGCTCGCCCGCGGGCGGGCCGCCCTCGAGCATCTTCACCACGCCGAAGCTGGCCAGGTCCAGGTCGCGGCGGGGATCGCCGCGATGCGGCAGGTCGTAGCCGGCGAACGTGAACCAGAAGGCCAGGTCGACGCCCTCGTCCGCGAAGATCGCCCGCAGCTCGCGGTAGTACCTGACCTGCTCGGCCTCGTCGCGCACATAGTCGCCGTTCAGTTGCGGCGGGCCGTCGCCGGTCGCTTCGATGATCGCCCAGCCCATCCCGCCGCGATCGGCGGCGCCCGCGTACGGGCAGCAGCCGAACTCGGTGACCGCGAGCGGCTTGCCGTGGCCGAGGAACTTGCGCAGGTCTTCCCGGAAGCCCTTGGCGTTGCTGGCGTCCCGGTAGGCGTCGGTCGCCACGATGTCGAATGGCTCCCAGTCGACCGGCTCCCACATGCCCGAGGCGTAGGTCACCGGGCCGCCGAACCGCGCCCGGGCCGCCGCGGCGGTCTGCGCCAGGAAGCCATTGAGCTTGCCCGTCATCGCCCCGTACGCGGCGTACAGCTCGGGACCTGGCGACTGCAGGGCGGCTATGCGCTCGTACACGGTCGCGCCGGGCAGGAACCCGGCCGCGAACAGGGTCAGCTCGCACCCGGTCACGAGCACCACCTCGGCGCCAGAGCGGCGGATGTGCTCGGCGCGGTCGGCGCAGTCCGCGAACATCGGCGCCATCTGCTCGGGCGTCAGCTCGCAGAGGAACGGCGCGAACCACACCTCCAGGCCGGCCTCGGCCGCCATTTCGCCCGCCACGCCCAGCCGGTCGGGCTCGCCGCCGGAGACCCGCACCGCGGTGCAGCCCAGCTCGGACGCGATGACCTGCATCTCGCGGCGGACGATGTCCGCGTCGAAGTCCGGGCGGCTGATGTTGCCGCCGGGGGAGAACCCGGTGTCGTAGTTGATGCCCTTGCCTCGCATGGCTCGTCCTTCCTGCCGGTCAGCCGGCGACTGCCTCGGCTCGACCATCTTCTCGATCGGCCGTCGGCAGGCGGCCTGGGCCCGG
>Ga0307474_10000781_pt1 | contig 22963 bp, 25 predicted proteins | sample atmos_gasesECM1C_2_FD_203312 | JGI IMG/M metagenome (GOLD analysis project Ga0307474, IMG submission 203312) | Hardwood forest soil microbial communities from Morgan-Monroe State Forest, Indiana, United States - atmos_gasesECM1C_05 | ecosystem: Environmental > Terrestrial > Soil > Temperate... | reverse complement strand
CGCGGTTATCGAGACATGAACTATCTGCTGCTGAAGGCGCAGCGCTTGGCCGCCACTAAGACCGAATTCGTCGCTCTCCAGAAAGCCGCGTAGAATGCGCACTCTTACAGATTGTTGTGCAGAACCCTTTATCCCAAGCTTTAGACTATGTGCTAAAGGCTTTTCCTGGATATTGGGTCTATGAGAACTGCACTACCGAGGACGGACGCCGGACTGTACATTTGCGGTTTTACTATTAGCAGTACACGGCGCGACTGTGATTCGGCTTTAACGAAAACGAGCCCGGCGTGCCTCGGGAGTTCGGTCGCAACGGCCCAGTCGTCCATTGGGTTTCCGCCATTCGGAAGTTTTCAAAACAATGGAGTAGACTCCATCAACCAGAATAATCTTAATGTGCACATCGGGATTCCTCTCTTTAACATCGGATCAATACCGGCGTGATGCAATGTGAGTTTTCGGCAAGCGTGCGTGACGAAAAACTCACGGAAGTTCACCACGCACGACGCTGAAATCAGTTCAGCTTTGCCGTGCCCGTACGCGTGATCGCTATCTGGAGGTTTGACAGCAATCTTCACCGGAAAGAATGACCGGCCCTCTGAGAACATCAGCCCCAGACTCCAAGCCATCCGCCACCAAAGCGAAAGAGTGACCCACAAGTCCTCAGAAATCATTGCAACTGCGAGGCCAAGATTTACCGGTATTCCGAGAAATGCGGCTCTCCTGGAGAGTCGGTGATGTTCGACAACAACACAAAGGGCACCGCGGGAGCGGTGCCCTTTGTGTATTCCGACTCTAGTTGCAGCTACTGGCCAGCGCAATTCAGCGGCTGAGGCGCCGAGAGCGAAGTGAGAACCGTCTCGTCCGGGTAGCTGTAAGCGTTGTCGATGGCGGTCGAGTTCTTCTGGAATTCGAACCACGGCAACAGGGCCTCGTTCTGAGGGTGATAGGTGAAGCCACCAATCGTAACGGGGAAAGTAGGATTGGGAAGATCCTCGATCACGTCTCCGACTTCCATGAGGTCCTGGCACTGGCCGGCTGGATTGAGCCAGAACGGAGTGATGTTGTGAATGTTATCGAAACCAACGAAAGGATCGTTGAAGGTCTCGGCAATCTCGTGACTGTGGGCGGTGACATCTTCAACTCCCCCATTAAACAGGCCGGGGCTGATCCAGCTGGAGTAGTTCAGGACATAGAAGCGGAGCCGGTTACCATTGGCGGCGGTGCCGGCTTCTTCGTCAAAGCTGTGGAAGCCGAGCACGCAGCATTGGTTGGGATCGTTGTTCTCGAAGAGAAAGACGTTTGGAAAGAAGAAGGTGGAAATGTCTTTGGTGGCGATGTCGCCGTTGATTTCAGCAGCGCCAATGACAGTGGAATTATCGGGAGCTGCGGACGGAAACAGTTTGCTGGAAAATACCGGATCGCTGACCAAGACGAATAGGCAGCAGGTGCCGTCACTATTCAGAGCGAACTCGTAGGTTCCTTTGTTCAGGACCATGGTCCGGCCAGTCTTGACGTTGGCCGCCAGCAAAGTGTGCCAGTCTGAGCGGGCTTTATTGCCGAATTCTGCACGCTGCACGGCGTCGGTGATTTGTGTGGGAACCGGGCTGCTTGTGTAATCAGACAGGCCGTAGACGGGGCCGTTCAAGAAGGGTTGAATGAATGGGTCCGGCTTCGAGATAAGAGGCACTGAAACGCCGAACTGATTGACTACGAAACGCGGCGAACCGTCAGCGTTGCGCAGATCCATAGTGACCGGCACCACCGGCGCGTTGAAGGTGGTGGTTCCACCATGCGTGGGATCGTTGCCGACCATGCTGTATTCCCAGATGTGATGTGGGCTGCCGTCGAACAATACGCCTTGGGCTTCGAAATGGCCGGTAAAGTTAACCAACGTATCGACCCCTACCGGAAATCCGTGAGGGGTGGGGATGTTGCCCTTGCCGTTACCGTGGACTCCGCCAGCATTATTCTTGTGAATGGGATGTTTGGTGTTCAGGAAGTTATTGGGAAGTTGGTCGCTCTCTGTAGCAAACGCTGCAAAGGTAAATATCGAGAGGAATAGCGTGCAAAACGCAAGCTTCTTCATACGAATTGATTCTCCTGAGAGGGTAAAGGTTATGGGCTAGAACGCCAGCAGGATACTGAGAGACTCTGCTAGTTGTGGAGGATCTCAAAATTGAAGTGTCTCGCGGCTCCGTCGCCGCCCCTGGCATGGTCATGGTGAGTGTCGCGGAGCCTGACCAGTCCGGGTTGACTGTGTAACTCCCCTTTTCAGTCACGTTGGTAACGACGGTGCCGTTATTGCTCTGCATCTCAGATCGGGAAAGATTTCCGTTACCGTCCGCAGTGAGGTGGCCGACGGCGGCTCGTGCGCGGGATTGCGGCCCCAATGTGTAGCCTGATTCCCACCCAATCCCTACACGGTGGTCCAAACCGACTTGTACCACCACGTGGTAAAATGACCTATCCCCGCCAAGAAGTTGTCAATAGGCCGTCAAATTTATGTCACAATTGGTACTCTTGAGCTCTTAAGTGCACTAATCTGGTGTGCTCAGTAGCTCGCTTCGCGTGGTTGACATGTTGCAAAAGCCGCTTCAGTCTGCCTTTATTTCTGCCGGAAACTGTCCGAATTAGGGGAGGCCCGCGTTCCGGTCTATGACGTTGCCGCGTCAGTTGCCGCAGGATTGCCGATGAAGCGCTTCGTGGCGGCCTATCCTGGGCTTACCGCCGAAATGGCCAAGCTTGCCGCGTTCTATGCGACGACCAACCCTCCCCGGGGCAGGCCGCGCGAACATTCGTCAACGAGGAGCGTAATGAGTTCGCTTTCGACGAGGTGTGCGTCGGGTCGAGACGATCAAAGCCCCGGCGGGGACAAGAACAAAGCCATGAAAGCGGCGCACAGCGATAGGCTGCGTACGACGAACAGATGAAGAAAGAAGCAGAGTGGGAAGAGGATGTGGATGATGAACGAGGCGCGACAGCTTAAAATCACAGGCCGCCGCTCGACCGGAGCTGCCGGGAGCGGCGGCCTGACCCCCTCAAGGCAATGTGCATTCAAGCGGCCGTTTGCGGTCGAGAGTAGAAGCGTTTCCGCGCGATGAGATCAAGTTTTTCATACAGGGTGGTAATCCTCTCGAACCGCGAATGATATTCATCGAGTTCCGACGAGGTTAACGATGAAGGCTTGCGCAACGTGTCAATCTGAACTTCGACCAACCGTTGCACTTCATTCTTGATGGGGAAGGCTAGGTCCGTCATCATCGTGGCAATCTCCGGAAAGCATTCTAACCCGAGTTCCGTCTTCGGTCGTCCACAATTATGTGGAAAAGACGCACAGAAGTGCCTCCTCTTACCCATCGGTCCGTCCCGGATGATGTCGCTTGCCGGTTAAGGCGGGCTCGCAAACGCGAAAGCAGGCCGGCTGCCCATATCATTTCTCTAGGGCCCATCGCATTGCGTGCTCGTGCGTCACCTGTCCGAAATGTGGGACGTGGGTTGTCGTTCGACCACAAGCGGAGCCTGGGCAGCTTTTTGACAACCTTCATCTGCCAGAGGTCCACGACGCCAATCGTGTTGTCACCAGCGTTGGACGTGTAGAACTTTTTGAAGCCCGGCGCATATTCGACGCCTTCCGCCCCCGGGGTATCGGCAATCGTGGCTATGACCTTGTTTGTGCCAAGGTCCATAACATAGGTCTGCCCGGCGGCCAGTTGCGCCGAAATCAGGTAGTGGTCGTCCTCATCGATGGTGAGATAGTCAAAGCGTTTTCCGGGTGGCCCTGGTAGCTCGAATTTTGCAATCTCCTTGAGTGTTTGGCCGGAAGCGATCGTTGACACCTGTCCAAGTAGGAGGGCGGCACGCAGCAGGAACCGAACACCGAGCACATTTTCCTTCATATCTCCTCCCAAATAAGTCACCACCAGGCGTGTTTCATACTCATGCCAACGACCCCGGCCCCGAGAATGATGAGTGGTTCGGGTATTCTCTTGAATCGTAGCAATAGAATCAGCGAAACCACGGCAATAAGGACAGTAGGCAAATCCATTACGGCCCGTCTGCTCAAAATGATTGCCGCACCGGCAATAGCTCCCACCGCTGCCGCCGTGACTCCTTGAACAAACGCTTTGACCTGACGATTCTTTGCAAACCGCCGATAGTACGGCGCAGCGAAAACTACCAATAGATAGGGTGGCAGAAAGACCGCGAGAGTCGCAGCAAAGGCGCCGAGCGGTCCAGCTACTAAATAACCGATGAACCCCGAAGTGATGACGACTGGTCCCGGGGTGATCATCGCAATCGCTACAGCGTCCAGGAATTGACGCTCCGTAAGCCAGTGAAAGCCATTAACGACGCCCCCATAGAGGAACGGGACGATGGCTAATCCGCTTCCAAACACGAACGCACCGGCTTTCAGAAAGAAAAAAAAGACAGTCATCACAGTTTTAGTTCCGGCAGGAGCATAAAAACTCGTGAAACCCACCGGAGCCAAAGCTACCGATTGGGAACGAGTTCCATGAACCCGCGGAGGAGCTTTGATCAGCATCGCAACCAATCCAGAAAGGACAAACAGCGAGAGCCTTTCTGATTCCGTCCACACGGTGGTAATCGTCAAGATCGAGAAAACCGTCCAAAGGAGGTAGTCCTTGCCAAGCGTCTTTTGGATGAGCCGCCACGCGCTTCGCACAATGATGGCGCTTACCGCCGCGCCAATTCCGTAGAACATTCCTTGAATCCAGGCAAGCTTTCCAAAATGCACGTACATAGCCGCCAATGCGAGAACCATCAGAAGAGAAGGCAACACAAACGCAATTCCGGCCAGTGTCGCGCCTAGCGTTCCACTGTGTACCCACCCAAGATAATTTGCGAGCTGTGCGGCAAGAGGTCCGGGGCTGAGTTGAGAAAAGGCCAGCCCCTCTAGATAGTCTTCACTCGACACCCAGTGCCTGTCTTCCACCAGGTCTCTCTGCATATAGCCGACAAGGGCGATGGGTCCGCCAAACCCAACGGTGCCTAGACGAAGAAAATAGGCAGCCAGCCGCGATAAAGGGACTGCTTCAACAGGCGGAGCGAGTTTATTGTCATCGTGTCCAGGTCCGGCATGAAACTCTGCTTGCATATTCGCGCTCCGGAAGTAGTTCTCTTACATCACACCGTCGAACGTAGTCCTTGGTCGCGCGCACTTTTCATTTCGTATGAACTTCGCTGAGCGCGGCTTTGATGCCATCGCCAACCGATTCCGGACTGCCGACACACCAGAAGTGCATAAAAAACAATCGAGGCTGCTCATTGAGCATGTGGCTATGGAGCGCCGTCACCAAGATATTGCGCGCCTGCAGCTCCGAGATAACCGGGTTTACCTCGTCCGCAGTGAGCACGAAGTCGCCGGTTGTGGCAACGTTGCCGGACTCCGCTGCCTGAAAATTGATGGCCTCCCCTACACCTGCGGCCGGCGGAATGGTCATTCCTGACATCGTGATGGTATCGCTGCGCGGAACGCCGTAAGACAGCACGCCAGCTTTATATGTGCCTTTGCGTCCGACCGCGTCCTCGACAGTTTTCACCCAGGCCGGTGGCGCTGCTTCCTCTGCGGCTGCTGCGGGTTTTTCGAGCGGCGTTTCAGAAACCGATAGAGCCGCGCGTAGCGAAGTAGCCAGTTGCTTCGCTGAACCATGTCCCATGTAATGCATGTAGAGCACCCTCGGAGTTTCTTCCATAAGATGGTTATGCACCGCGGAAATTTCAAAGCCGTACGACCGCAATTTTCCCATTACGGGATTGAGTTCCTCTTCAAGTAGGACCAAATCGCCCATTACCATGGCATTGTCATCGGTACCAAGGAAGGCCGCCCACGAGCCAAGCGCCAGTCCCGGCTTGATCGCCACTCCTTTCAGGGAGACGTGGAGATCGGTCCTGGGGAAACTAACTCTGTAAACGTCCCCCGTTTTCTGACCCGACATCCCTAAAGCCTGATCGATCGGGCCGGGAGTTACTCCTTGGGCGCGAAGAAGGATCGGAAGTGACAAAATAAGAATTAGTGCGGAGAAACGAACCTTGCCAAGCATGAAAGGGTCTCCTTACAGATAAAAAACTATTTCGCGATCACTCTAAAATCGTCAAAGTATGTCACCGAATCGGCCTTCGTCCACAGGCCTACTTTGCCCGCGTCATTGAAAGTGTCATCGATGGCTTCTATTTTTTTAATTCCATCGTAGTAGCAGATGATCCTGTTTCCGACATTGTTTACCCGCAATTCATGCCATTGCCCGGAAGTCACGTCCAAATTCGCTCCCGCAAATACGCGGCGCCTGCCGGCAACGACCCGGTATAGGCGGTAATTGTCTTCCCTCGCGTTAGCCCTCACGATGTAATAATTGTTGGCATCTTTCAGGCGAAATACCAAGCCTGCCGCCTGGTCCACCTCCCCAGAAACGGCTTTGAATTTGACGGTCAAATCAAGATCGCGGAAGCTTCCTTCATCCGCGATGAGGAGCGGAAAGCGGTAATCGGTCGAATCGGCCGAAGTCTGCGCAACCACGTTCGGCTTGGATGGAGCGCTAGGATCCGCCAATACAACCCATTGGCTTTCCGTGCCCTCGCCTGTTCGTGCGCTGTGAAACTTGGCGGGCAAGGATGCAGCGCCGTCGCTATCAAAGTTGTACGTTGACGCAACGCCAGCAGGCTCTAGTGGGGCGGGCTTTTCGAATGGCGCAGGCCTAACCCGCTGACGCCCCCCCTCCCTTCCTTGAAGGAGGAGCCAACTCAACCCTAAGACGACTACAAACGCAGCTAAGATCCCAATTGCTTTTCTCATCGAGACACCACCGTCGTAGTGGTTGGGTTGGTCACGAGCGGCAACGATACGTGAAATGTAGAACCCTTTCCCTCCTTGCTGTCGAGCGATATCTCCCCACCATGTGCTCCGACCGCCCATTGCGTGATCGCCAGCCCGAGGCCCGCCCCACCCCATTCACGCGAGCGTGCTTTATCGACTCGATAGAATCGGTCGAAGACATAGCCCTGATGCTCATAAGGGATTCCAGGTCCTTCGTCGCTGACGTCCAGCGACGCGTGGCCGGCCGCACCGCGGCCTACTCGCACCAGGATGCGAGTCCTTTCCGGAGAATACTTGATGGCGTTGTCCAGCAAGTTCACGATGGCATGACCAAGGATGACCCGGTCGGCGCTGACCAAGACATCACCCTCACCTCCGATTTCTAGCCTTTGCTTCTTCTCTTCGGCGAGAACCTCCACCATCGCGCTGGCTTCCCGAGCGACGTCTAAGAGCGAGATATTTGCGCGGTGCAAGTGAGTGTGACCGGCATCTGCGCGGGAGAGCGCCAGCAGACTCTCGACTAGACGTGTTAACCGATCGACTTCTTCCAGCATGCTTCCGATGACATCCCGATACTCCTCTGGTTTTTTCCCGTCCTGGAGCGCGACTTCACCAACACTCCGGATGGCCGTGAGCGGCGTACGCAATTCATGGGACGCGTCGGCCGTAAAGCGCCGTAGCTGATCAAACGCTCCCTGCAGCCGTTCGAGCATCGCATTAAATACACTCGCCAGTTTCCCCAACTCATCCTTGGGATCCCGTATGGAAAGACGATCACTTAGCCGTTCAGCAGATATTCTTTGGGCCTCTTGCGCCATCGCATCGATGGGTGCGAACGCCTTCCGAGCGAGCGCATACCCGCCCACTGCCGCGAACAGTATGGCGAGAGGAAGCCCAAACCCAAGAACTTCTGCAGTTTCCCCTAACTCATGCCACAGAGATTCTTCGTTGTGCGCCACCCGGACGACCACACGGTGATCTTCGATGTGATAAACGCTGCTGGCTACGCGTACTCTCAAGCCGTTTCGTAAGCGCTCCGACAGCGGTTGGATCTCCCCGGCGCCCTCTTCGGGTCCCGGTGGGCCGCCAAGGGTCTGGCCTCCGAGTTCGGCGCTGCGATAGAGGATCGAGCCATCGGGGGACCAAACTTCAATAAACCTTTGGAAACGCGGTTCACCTTCTTCCGGGTGAAGCGATCGCAGTGATACAAACCCATCGGGCTCATTGGCAAGCAAACCCTCCACCGTTTCCACGTCCTCGACCAGATCGCGATCGAGCTGTTCCCGCATATTCAGAAACAGAAAAATCAGAGCGACGACGGCATAGCCTACGAGCGCCAGACCCAAAACAGCCACGTACCAGGTGGTTAAGCGGGAACGGACGTTATGTGGCAACAGATTCATTCGTCCTCACGCAGCACAAATCCCACACCCCGCACGGTGTGAATCAGCTTCCGATCCGAGGGTTCATCGACCTTGCGGCGCAAGCGGTTCATGTGAACGTCCATAACGTTGTCGAGGGGGGTACCACGCGATATTTCCTTCCAGACTTCACGCGCCAGCATCTCGCGCGAAACCACTTCCTCTTTATGGCGAAGAAGATATTCCAGGACTTCAAACTCGCGCGCGGTAAGTTCGAGATCTTTGCCGCTCCGCTTGGCCTTGCGACCCGGCAGGTCCATCTCTAGATCGGCGAATTTCAGCTTTGAGCTCTGGTCTGCCCGTCCGCGTCGAATCAGTGCGCGAACCCGGGCCAGAAGTTCAGGAAATGCAAACGGTTTAACAAGGTAGTCGTCCGCACCTTGATCCAATCCCTGGACTCGGTCCTCAATCGCGTCAAGAGCTGTAAGAATGAGCACCGGTGTTCGAAGCCCGCGCTTTCTCACGGTTGCGAGTATCTGCAAACCGTCGCGACCCGGAAGCATGATATCCAGAATCACGAGATCGAACTCCTCCGCGCTAACCAGGTAGAAGCCCTCTTCTCCCGTGGGCGCGATGGAGACATCATATTGTTGGTGCTGCAGCCCTTCGCGAAGGGCGCGGGCGACCTTCGCTTCGTCTTCAACGACCAGGATGCGCATCGGCTGTTTTTGTTCCGGCACTGACTGTGACCCTCAATCCTTCAATCCCGCACACGGCAGACTCTCACTTCGGCGCATTGTCCTCAGTTTCTGATTCTGCAGGGTGCTACGTATGCGAGCATACGCAGTGTCTCTAATCGGGCTTCTCTGGAATCAAAGATATTCTGTTTGTCGCAGGGTTGCCTACTTAAGTGTTGCTGAATAAATTGTCAGAATTCAAATGCGGCAAAATCGAACGCACCAGAAAGGTTGACCGCCATAGGTAACCTCTTGCCGGGCACTGTCATCCTTCATAAATTGAGAGGGGAACTTGGTCAGTAGAGGTCCTGCCATATGCGTCATCGCCCTGGTCGCCATCTGCACAACTCGGGTACACGCCGAAGAGAAGCAGGCGCTCAGGCTAGTGCAAACGATCCCGCTGCCTGGAGTCACAGGACGCCTCGATCACATGGGAGTAGATCTGGAAAAGAAGCGCTTGTTTGTTGCCGCCGTGGCAAACAATACCTTGGAAGTTGTGGACTTGACGCGCGGGAGAGTGATCAAGAGTCTCGCCGGATTCAAGGACACTCAGGGCGCGCTCTTCCTGGGCGGTGATTTTAACAAACTCTATGTATCCAGCCTCGATGGCCATGTCAGGGTTTTCCAAGGCGAAAGTTTCTGGCTGGTTCAGGACTTCAAAGTCGAGCCTGATCCGAACCGTCCGTTCTATGACCCCGCGACCAACCTCATCTACTTCGGCTATGGTGGTCAGAATGCGGGATTCGATGCGTATGAACGCGTGGGTATTCTGCAGCCCAGTGGCGGCGCGGGATACGACCAGCTTGTCGCGGACATGATCGCCCCAACACCCCGCCCCGGTCATCTCGCCGAGATGGCGATGGACGATAACGGCATCCTTCTTATTTGCGACTCCCGCGCGGACCGAATCTATCAATTCGACACCCGGAAACGAGAACTGATTAAAAGTTGGCCCGCCCGAGGTGACGGTGCCGGGGACATGGCGCTCGACCGGGCCCGACACCGCCTATTCGTCGGGACAAGGGTTCCGCCGGAAATGACCGTGTACGACAGCTTGTCGGGCAAGGAAATTCAAAGCCTGCCGGGTCCGGAAACGATGGACGGCGTGCATTACGACACCAATCTCAGGCGCATCTACATTACAGGAGGGCGTTGGTACGGGACGCCGGAGGCATCCCGAGGCTGGGTCTACGTCTACGAGCAGCCTTGCCATGACGCCGATCTGATCGGGGTAATAGCTCTCTCCGTTACTTTCAGCGATCTTCAGATTGACCACGACCCGCCTGCTCGCCACTTCTGATTGAACGCGCTGCCCGTCGCCGCGGCGGATAAGGGCGGACGAGCGAAGTCCCTGACAGCCGAAATAGTTTCATGAAGTGGTGCAGGTGCAGGTTGAGGTGGGAGCGGCGAACAAAGGCAGTCCACTGCGTCGATTTGGTTCTGTCGTTCGCGAATTCATCTTCCAGGCCAACAGGCCGCATTTCGATCGCTGTTGCGCGATGATCAAACGTAGCCTTAATCGCCTTGAGCAAGATCGGTCCATCAAAATCGTACAGACGCGAGAGCGCCCACAGATCGAAGAAATCTTTCATTCGACTGTTCAACATCTCAAGTGCAGTCACCGCCTCCAACTTCTCAGCAACGACTGTCTCTTTGGGATAGGCTTGAAGCACAGGAGCTGAAGATTCCAGAAGCGTGGGATATTCGATTTCGATGACCCTTGGGTTTAACTACATCTCCGAAACCGATATCGATTTGCATCGGAATGCGCGCACGAGCAAGGACTCTTCCGGAAGTTAACGCGGACTCCCTCGTAGTCCGCGTCCTCTTTGATCCTGACAACTTTCACAGAGTTCGAATCGAACTCGATGCCATCTGGTTCGGATTCGACATCGCACAATTGCGCGAAGTTGTGCTATCTTCAGACATTCAGAAGCCTCTTTTGTTGCTCCAAACATTGTCTAGACAACATGTTTGTAACAGAGGAGGCTTTTGTTGTCTTCAAATATATGAATAATGCGCGCTAGTTCCCCAAATCCCTCAAGACAGCCGCGTGATCGCTATGAGCACGTAAGGTTCTGGCGTACATCGGACTATAAGAAAATTTCGGCTTTTGGTGAGGAGGGTGACGTCGCCAAAGCTTCGTTTTCTCCCAATGGACAATATGTCGCCGTTGCGTCTAATCCAGCCACTAGCGTCGGAATGCGCGCTCCAATGGGTTGGTTAACAACACTCCGTCGCCAGAATTTTATTCCTATGCTCAAGAAGGAAAGGGCGAGGACCTATCTGCATGACGTGGGCTCCATGACACCCCTCATACGTATCTGGAACACCTTTGGACACGAAGAACCAATGGTGGAGCTACCCAAGGGAAGAGTTAGGGGGCTCGCCTTCTCCCCGGATGGGGGGACGATTGCATCCTGCGGAACTAGCCTGATGACTTGGGATTTTGCTGGTCGGAAAATGCTCACCGAATTTGCTCAGAGATCGTCAAGTAGCTGCGTGGCTTTTTCCCCAGACGGAAGGGTTCTCGCGAGTGGCGGCGGTTATCGATTCGAGCCTGGAAGCCCATATGAGGACTGTGGCGTCACGTTATGTGACACTCAGACTGGACGCCTGACTGCTTTTCTCCCGCACGAGAAGCCTGTTCATTCATTGGCGTTTGCGCCGGATGGGCAGAGAATTGTTGCGGGTGGCGAATCGGGGGAATTGCTGATTTGGAATACTGAATCTCTACTCCAAACGGCCAGCACCTCCTAGTTGGCTGATGTAAGGGATTTGGACCTTCAGATCGTTGAACAAACCGAATCGGGCGCAGCAGTTGCCGAGATGCAAGTTGCTGGCAAATGTCAGATTCCTCGCTAGAGAGACTGTGGTTTTAACGGGCTTCGTGTCAGAGGACGTGCGGGCGCTGAACCCACGCTCTGAGTTTGAGCATGCCGCAAATCAGTTAAAATCACTTCTCGGTTTTTCATGTACTTACGTGGACTCAAATTGCTAACCGTGCTCGATTAAGTCCTTTGTTTGCGGTTTAGAAGCGAGTTCGAATCCCACTCTCTCCCCGCCAGTTTTAAACAACTTAGCGGGTCGTGCAATCAGTTTGCAATCACTTTACGGGAAAACGCCAGCCCAACCACCTTGGAATGTGCGTGCGCCATCTCGTTCGTGACTACATCGCCGTAGATATTCATCGTTGTGCGGATGTCCGAATGCCGCATCACTTCTTGCTGAACGGCAATTGGGGTTCCTACGGCGTCCGGCCAAGAACGGTAGCTGTGACGCACGGTATGTGTGCCCAGCTTTCCAACGCCGGCTCTGGCCGACGCTTGCTCAAAAACCAGCCAGACCCATGGGTACGACACTGGTACAGAAGCAAGAAAACATCATAGAGCCGGGCCACTACCTTGGCATTAGCCGATGAGCGCGAGGCTTTGTCGCCGGGGGCATAATTTTCCGCGGTCCTGTGCGCGGACACGGACCGCTGACAAGAGCGCGATCAGGAACCAGGTGTCAGCCAGATGCGCGCGCCTTCAGGCGGTTAACACTGCTTTGGTTCCACCAACCGGGCCTTCAATTTCCGTCCCCTCGGTGTCCTCAACGTAAGGCTCTTGCCTTTGAGCACAAACTCGACATCTTTATCCTTCGCGGAAAATAGATCGTCAATCTCATCGAGAACAGGTGTTTCGTACTCAGCGCAATATGTCTGGTTGGAAGTACGAACTGCAAAATAAAGCAGGTAATAGTGAAGGGGAAAGCGGCTCGTAAAATAGCGGTTTTCCAAGATTTTTCGGACACTGAGGATCTTGCCGATCTGTTGACCGTCACGTGACGAAGTTGGCGAAGGCGGCTGAACCGTGTGCGTATCTGGTCGCAGCGAGGACAACGGTTACGAGCAGGACCACTGGGTAAAACGCTCTGTCGCAGTACCCTGTGTGCCATGCCCGATCCTCCTGCGGCTTGCGGCACTAGAGCTGATCCCGATGTTGCTCCAAGACGGTCCGCACCAATTGACTCCGCGTGCGGACGCCGGTCTTCGAAAAGAGTTGCTGAAGTGTGGCTTTGACCGAGCTCTCCGACACTCCGATTCGCGCCGCAATCTCTTTATTCGCAAGACCCTCGAATACGCAGGAGAGAACCTGCTGTTCCCGCTCGGTGAATGTCTTCGTTCGACTTTCCTGCGGAGTTGCGACCTCAGTTCTGAGAGCGGTCTGCAGTTGCTCCTGGTCCAACCAGACCTTGCCAGCCACTACATCACGGATTCCTTGTGCAAGCAACGCGGCAGAGTCACGTTTCAGGAAAACCCCGGAAATCCCAGAGCGGATCAATTCGGTTGCCGCTCCTTGATTCACGCCTGCGGTCACCACCAGAATCTTTCCCTTGAATCCTTGTGTCGCTGCCAGTCGCACGAACTCCGTGCCATCGTGCTCGCCGAGATCGAAGTCGAGGAGTACCACGTCAATGGGTTTCTGTTTCAAGACTTGCAGAGCTTCTTTAATCGTCCCGCAGTGAGCAGCAACGTGGAATCCGGGCTCCGCAGCGAGGAGTCGACCTACACTTTCCCGGAACAGGGCATGATCGTCCAATAACAAGATGTGGACTGTCTTTTCTGCGGTTTCAGGCACTTACTGCCTCCTCCGCTGCGCCGCGCAAAGGCAATACTACAGCGAAGCAGCAACCTTCCGAACTGGGCTCGTAGCCAAGTTCGCCCCCAAAGCTGCGCATGATCGCGCGCGAAACGTATAGCCCGAGACCAGTAGACTCTGCACTACTCAGGAAGGGCCGGAAGAGATTCTCTGGTGCAGCGATGCCCGTTCCTGTGTCCTCGAATCGAACGACGACTGTCCGTCCATCCCGTCGTGCAGAGATTCGAAGCTGCTTCCTTTCCGTAGCGGTCATGGCTCGGTGGCTATTCTTCGCCAGGTTCAAGAAAACCTGAATGAGTCCGTATCTGTCGGCCCAGACTAAAGGCAGCGACTCCTCAATATGCCACTGCACCTCGATCTTTGATTCGTGATAAGCGGTTTCGATCAGTATCCGGAATTCGTCGAGGACAGAGGTTAGTTCAACCACCTCACCATTCTGAGTAGTCGAACCCAGCTCTAATGCCGATACTCTTTCCAGGCTCTGGATCAAGCTTCCCAAAGCCTTAAAGTCCTCGTTCGATTTAAGCTCCTTCAGTTGGGAAAGGTTCTTGTGGACTACAAGAACTGCACCACACAGGTTCCGAATTTCATGTGCCACAGCGCTCATCAGAATTCTCGTGTTCTTCAACAGATAGTTTAGGCTGAGATCCTCGCGATTACGCAGGTCTTCAGAAAGATCGACAACAATGGCCGCCAGGCGGGGACCGGATATTGTGCTGTAGGTGGAAAACCAAACACCGGCGAGAAAGACTTCCCCATCATTCCTCTGGCCTGTGCATTGCAGGGCGGTTCGAAATGAGCGCGAAGGCTGAGTTTTGATCACGGTCTGCAGAGACGGGAGATAGGAACTGATCGCCTGACCTTGCAGAGGCGCCTCGCCTGGCGCGAGCAGGTGTTGGGCTGCCTCGTTCGCCAGCAGAACACTGCCGCCCGAATCAATGGTGACGATCGCAGCTGGACTGCTTTCGACCAGGGAACGCAATTGCTCCTCGGCGTCCTCACGCAGCTTGATCTGCCCTTCGAGTTCTTCGACGTGCGTCATCGCAATTCGGCGATTGCGGATCAGCTCCGAAATAAACAGTCCCGTACCGACAAACCCTGCGGAGCTAAACAGCAAGCGAATCACAGCTTCATTTTCTGGCAAATTGCTGAACGCTTCCTGCAGAACCGCACAAACCAGTGCAACCCCTAGGATTTGACCCCTTGAGAGGAATCCACCGAGAAGCATGATGGGAAACAGATAAAGAAATCCCAGGGAGATGTAGGGCTTCGTCGCCCAGTCGACCACCGCGATTGCTGATATCAATAACCCGGCAACAACGATCAGTTCGGTCCGGTTGGTGGGTGCGTAGATGGACAGTGGGTCTTTCATGTCGTCTCTGATGCTGCGCTATTCTCGCCTGCCGGAAGGCCGCCTTTTTAGGAGCTGGCCAAAAGATAGGTCGTCCCCCAGCTGAAAGATAGCGCCGAAACCCCAAAAGATAGGATTCCCTTCGCGCGCATTGACTTACAGAATAATAAATGCCGCATCCAGTACTGCATCCTTCGAGGCCTGACAGGGTTATCGAGTCGAAGCAATCGACTCCGCAGGCGCTACAACGCTACCTGAACCGATTCCCGGACCGGAAGGCGTTGTTACAGGTCTGGTGGCGCGGAGTCTGGCGAAGGGTCTGGAGTGGAAGCACGAGATTGTAGCTCCCCCATCACTCCAGACACCTTCGTGAGCGTTGCTGAAATCGAATGAACTTTTATCATCCAACATCCTCGGCAGCGCAAGGGATATTCCTGACCGCTCAACCCGATTCATCCACAGTCCTTAAGCATGACCCGCGGATGGCCAGATCGGCCACGGTGGTAAGGATGGCTCCCGCAAACCTGGCCAGCCCGCGATCGCTCAAGGTCTTTTTCCTAGCGTTGTTGATCGCAGGCCCTCTCGCAAAGAGCGCACACGCCCAACAGCAGAGCTTTACCTGGCAGGAGGTTCGAGACAAGTTCGAAGCCATAAACCCGACATTGCTGGCAGACAAGCTGAATATCGACGAGTCGAAGGCGCAGGAGATCACCGCCTTCCTACGCCCGAACCCCACGTTCGCTCTGTCGGTTGACGGGACCCAAATCGCTCCTGATAAAGGCGTCTGGCGACCGTTCGCTGGCACGTTTGAGTCGCCCAGCTTTAGCTATCTGCACGAACGGCAGCACAAGCGAGAGTTACGCCTGGAGAGCGCAAAAAAGGGGACGTTGATTGCTGAGTCGAGTCATGCCGATTTGGAGAGAACTCTGCTCTTCAACTTGCGCGCCGCATTTGTGTCAACGTTGCAGGCAAAAGCTGTGCTGCAACTGGCAAATGACAACCTTGTCTACTACGACCACGTGCTCCAGATCAGCAGAGATCGCTTCAATGCCGGCGACATCGCGCAAATCGATCTCGACCGATTGGAGTTGCAGCGCGTGCAGTATGAATCGGACGTGCAAACAGCCGAAGTCGATTTGCGCACCGCGAAGATCCAGTTGCTCACGCTGCTAAACGATCGAACGCCGATCGCACAATTCGATGTAACTGGTCCGTTCGATTTCAACGACCAACTCATGACGGGCGACGAGTTCCGGAAAATCGCTCTGGACACGCGGCCGGACTTGAAGGCAGCCGTCGAAGCCGTGGACAAAGCCCAAACGGAGCACAAGCTTGCGGTTGCCAACGGCTCGACCGATCCGACCTTGAGCGCATGGTACACCCACAACTCATCCAACAATAACCCGTTTGGCATAAATACACTCGGCTTCAGTGTCACCATCCCATTGCGAATTTTCGACCGCAACCAGGGAGAGAAGCTGCGCGCGCAACTTGATGTTACACGCAATGAAAGACTGCGCGATGCCTCCGCAACAGGGGTGCTCAGCGACGTCGACTCCGGCTACGCCACACTCGAAAGTAACGTGATTCTGCTTCAGCCGTACAAGGCGAAATATCTGCAGCAGGCGACGCGAGTACGAGACACGATTTTCTTTTCCTATCAGCATGGCGGCGCATCGCTGCTTGATTTTTTGAACGCTCAAAGTGAATACCGCACGGTGCAGCTCAGCTACGTGAACTTGATTGGCTCGTACTTGACGGCTGCAGCTCAATTGAATATGGCCGTGGGCCGGGAGGTGATCCAGTGAAAACCAGATTTGCCGTCCTAATCTTGGCGGCAACCCTTTGTTTGCCCTTGAGCTTACTCCTTCTTGGTTGCGGCAAAACCAAAGGAAATCCGAAGGCCGAGGCCCCGCCTCCGGCAACCGTCGAGCCTGACTTGGACGCCAAGAACTTCAAAGTGGATCACCCGGAACAGTTTCCGTTGGTGACGGCGATTGAGCATAGGGCGGCCCCCGCTCTGAATGTCACCGGCGTGGTGCAGCCCGATATATCCCGTGCTGTGCCCGTGATCTCGCTAGCTGCAGGACGAGTTGTCGAAATTAAGGCCAGGCTGGGCGACGTGGTCACAAAAGGCCAGCTATTGCTGAGGGTTCGGAGCAGCGATGTCTCCGGAGCCTACCAGACGTATCTGAAAGCCGTGAATGATGACCGGCTGGCGCGTCAACAACTCCAACGGGAGCAGATTCTTTACGACAAGGGCGCTGTCGCCAAGAGCGCCCTCGAACAAGCTGAAGACACTGAACAGGATGCCAAAGTCGATCTGGATACCGCAACTGAACAGTTGCGGCTTATCGGCGTCGACAAGGATCATCCATCGGGGGTCGTCGATATCTTCGCCCCTATATCGGGCGTGATCACCGACCAGCAAGTTACAAACGCGTCGGGAGTACAAGGATTGGGTTCTCCCAATCCATTCACCATTTCTGATTTGTCCTCTGTCTGGATCGTCTGTGACGTTTATGAAAATGATCTCGACGCAGTACGCATCGGTGAGTACGCGGATATCCACCTGAACGCCTATCCCAACAGGGTGTTTAAAGGGCGGATCGATAACATCTTGCCGGTTCTCGATCCGAACATCCGCACTGGCAAGGTTCGCCTCGAAGTCGCCAACCCCGGACTGATGCGGGTTGGGATGTTCGTCACTGCGACCTTCTACGGTAAGCAACCGGAAACGCGGGCTGCAGTTCCCGCCACCGCCATCCTGCACTTGCATGATCGCGAGTGGGTTTACACGCCGCTGAACACAGGGCATTTCAAACGCCTGGAGGTGGTCACGGGAAACATGCTTCCCGGAAACCTGCAAGAAGTTGTTTCGGGTGTCAAACCTGGAGATGAAGTGGTCTCGAATGCTCTTCCGCTGCAAAACACCCTGGAGCAATGAATGATTCGCCGGGTCGTTGATTTTGCTCTTAACAATCGCCTGCTCGTCTTGGCTCTGGCGTTGATCCTTTTCGCCGGAGGGATTGTTTCGTTCGAGCGGCTGCCCATTGAGGCTTATCCCGACGTAGCCGACAACTACGTGGAGATCATTACGCAATGGCCTGGAATTTCGGCGGAACAAATCGAGCAGCAAGTCACGATTCCACTCGAAATCACCACGAACGGCATCCCGCATTTGGTGCATCTGCGTTCGTTCTCGCTCTTCGGACTCTCGGACCTGAAACTAATCTTCGACGACGAATCAGACAACGACTGGAACCGGGAGCGGGTTCTGGAGCGGCTGAGCCAAGTCACCTTGCCGCCAGGCGTCGTTCCGCAAATGGGCACAGACTGGAGTCCAGTCGGCCAAATCTATTTCTTCACGCTGCACAGCACCAATCCGGCATATGACCCGATGGAGCTGAAGTCGATTGAAGACTGGGTCATCGAAAAAAACTTCAAAGCTGTGCCCAACATTGTCGACGTAGCCAGCTTCGGCGGTCCCACGCGCGAATACCAGGTTCGCGTTGACCCAAACAAACTGGTCGCTTACGGCTTGAGCCTCGCCCAAGTCGAGCAACAGCTCACCACCAACAACGTCAACGCAGGCGGAAGCTTCATACAGGCTGGTCTGCAAGAGATCAACGTGCGCTCCCTCGGATTGGTCGACCGTGCCCAGGACATCGAACGGACGGTCATCATGACCAAGAATGGCATTCCGCTGCGCGTGAAGGACATTGCTGCGGTTTCGCAAGGTCCGAAGATTCGACTCGGCCAGTTTGCGAAAGGCATTCACCGCGAGAACGGGAAGATCATCGATAACGACGATGTGGTGTCAGGCATCGTGCTGTTGCGGAAAGGCGCGGCCGCCGACACGGCCCTGCAAGGTATCCACAAGAAGGTGGAGGAACTGAACGATCATATCCTGCCTCCGGGCGTGAAGATTGTTCCGTTCATCGATCGCAGTGATCTTGTTCACTTCACCAGTCACACCGTGCTTCATAACCTCACAGAAGGGATGATCCTGGTATCGATTATCCTCTTTATATTCCTGGGCAATGTCCGGGGTGCCCTTATTGTTGCGGCGACGATTCCGTTTTCGCTGTTGTTTGCATCGATTTGTTTGGACTTGAGGCATATTCCCGCAAACCTTCTGTCTCTCGGTGCGTTGGATTTTGGCATGGTGGTCGATGGCGCGGTGGTGATGGTCGAAAACATCGTGCGCCACTTGGGCCGCAAGAACGGGGATTCCAAAACACCAAGCGAACGAATCAGTGAGGCCTCGCACGAAGTCCAACGACCGGTGTTCTATGCGATCGCAATTATCATTACCGCCTATTTGCCGATCTTTACTCTGCAACGCGTCGAAGGCCGGCTTTTTCATCCCATGGCTTGGACTGTGGCGTTTGCGCTGCTCGGGGCATTGCTCTTCTCAATTTTGATCGCGCCTGTGCTGGCGAGTTTTGCTTTCGCGAGGGGAGCGAGCGAGTGGCACAACCCACTCATGCACTTCTTGATTGAGCGGTATCGCGCCGCAGTCCGGTGGGCCATTCGCCACCGTGCGATCACCATCGGCGTGTGCCTGCTCCTAGTGGCCGTGGGGAGTTATCTCGCCTTCAGTGGCACCATCGGTTCCGAATTCCTGCCCCACTTGGATGAAGGCGCGCTCTGGGTACGTGGCACGCTGGCGCCCAGCACCGGGCCGGACGAGGGTATCCGGGTCGCGAACCAGGCCCGAGTCGTGCTTTGCTCCTTCCCCGAAGTCCCACAATGTACGAGTCAAACGGGGCGCCCGGATGACGGGACGGATACGACAGGGTTTTTTAATACCGAGTTCTTCGTTGACCTCAAGCCGAAAGAACAGTGGCGACCTGTCTTCCACGAAAACAAAGACGAATTGATCGCGGCCATGAATCGCGAACTCGACAAAATCCCCGGCGTTCTCTGGGGTTTTTCCCAACCCATCGAAGACAACATGGAAGAGGCTGTGAGTGGAGTGAAAGGCGCACTGGCGACCAAGATCTATGGCGAAGATTTGAAAGTTCTCGAACACAAGAGCGATGAGATCGTCGGTATCATGCGCCGAATCAACGGCATCGAGGATCTTGGAGTTTTCCGCGTGCTGGGCCAGCCCAATCTGAATGTGACTGTGGACCGCGATCAAGCCGCTCGTTACCAGATCAACGTCGCCGACGTGCAGGATGCAATTCAGACCGCGGTGGGAGGAAACGCGCTCACCCAGGTCTTGAAGGGCGAGGCGCGGTACGACCTGGTGATGCGCTATCTCCCGCAGTACCGTGACACGAATAAAGCGATCGAGGATATTCGGCTGCTATCGCCCTCGGGGGAACGGGTATCGCTCGCGCAGCTCTGCAAGATCAGCGTGACGGATGGTGCTTCGGAAATCTATCGCGAGGGCAATCGGCGTTACGTAGCCATCAAGTACAGTGTCCGCGGTCGTGACCTCGGCAGCACGGTGGAAGAGGCGATCAAGAAAGTGAACGAACAGGTCAAGTTGCCCACCGGATACAGCCTCGATTGGGAAGGGGAATACGAGAGTCAGAAGCGAGCCAACGCCCGGCTGCTCATCGTACTCCCAATCACCATCCTCATCATCTTCATCATCCTTTACACGATGTTCAAGTCCTTCAAATGGGCGATCTTGATTATGGCTAACATTGCCATCGCACCCATTGGCGGTCTGCTTGCTCTTTGGATCACCGGCACCAATTTTAGTGTTTCCTCTGGCGTGGGCTTCCTGGCGCTGTTCGGCGTGTCGGTGCAAACCGGAGTCATCATGCTGGAATATATCAATCAGCTTCGAGCACGGCGCCATTCAATCGAGGATGCTGCGGTGGAGGGTGCCGTGTTGAGACTGCGGCCTATCATGATGACGATGCTGGTGGCGACTCTAGGTCTGCTCCCGGCCGCTCTCTCGCATGCTATCGGTTCCGACTCTCAGCGCCCCTTCGCGATCGTTATCGTCGGAGGTCTCATCGCTGCCCTCATAATGAGCGTCTTTCTGCTACCGACGTTGTATGTGTGGATCGCGGGCGAACGCGATGTGCTCCCTGCTGGCGACACGATGTTTGAAGAAGGAGAACACGTTGATTAAGACGACAAACTGGTGTTGGTCTTCTCGCAGGTTTCTGACTGGCTCACTCTGCGTCCCTTCAAACAGTTGGCCGAAAGATAGCCTAAGGGACTCGAAAGATATTTCCGGAGTCTGAAAGATAGGGTTCCCGGTCTCCCGCACTACGGTTTACACAAAAGGAGTGTCTGGAGATCAACCTCGCTTCCTTATCACGGCAGTATTTTCTTTTCCCTGGGACCGCTTCTTCGATCAAGGAGAGCGCGCCTTTGAGGTTGTTCTACTTGTGTTGTGGTTTGGCTTCGTAGCATTCCTTGCATTCTCGGCGATACGTTTTGTCCGCGACAACGCCAAAAAGAAGGCTAAGAGCAAAAGGAAACGACGTGATCGTTCCGCATCCCCAGCGCGCGATTGCCGATAGATGGGAGCGTCGCGTATGGCGCCCTCGAAAGCTAAACTTCGCGCTTTGTGTCGAGTTTTCTACAAATGAGGAACTGGTTATCACTGCGATTCCGCGACGCCCCCTTAGGCGCAATTGGCCTGCTTCTTACTGTGCTCGGTGTGATGCTCTTTCCACTGGCTGCATCATCTGGCGGGATAGCGCTGTCCCTCAGGAGGGTGCTCTCTGTATTTTCTGTCCCTTTCTTCTGTTTCCCCCCCCGCAATCCTCAGTGCTAGGTACTCGTTATTCCTGAGAAATCAAAGTTTTATGGGGGTCTGAATGTGTTGCTTGTAGGCATTGTTGTTTTGCTCCAGCCGCTCGCTCGGCACTGGCTAAGCCTTTATCTTCCCATAGTCTGCGTACTCACAATCTTCTGCGCGGTTGTGCGGGCCCTAAAGCGCGGCGCAGACCCGTAAATGCAGACGGCACTCCCCGGCTAGAAAGCGCATTCGCTCTATCCGCGGTCAGCTGACCGCATTCGCTATTTACTCGCTACCCTCCTGTCCGCGGTCATGAAGCCAGAACAGGGTGACGCCCATAACGTTTTTGTGGATGGGATGCTAACGAGCCCAGGCAGTGAGGACTACCGGCCCAGTCACATTTTCGGCAGGGAAGACGGTGTTGGGAACAGAGCAGCTTGGCGGCGGCAAAGCGAAGTTCACAACTTCAACCCTGGGCGTGGGTTCGGCCACGATTACAGCTGCATATTACGGCGACTCGAACATTGCCAAGAGCTCAGCTTCGGTGATCCAGAACGTGAAGTAGAACGCGTCACGGCTTCGGTCGAGGCGAGTTTGGAACGATAAGGCGTCGCGGTTGCGACTTCTAACAAGACTCATGCTGTTGGCGTAAAGCAGGTCATCCCAAGGATGCCATGTCGGTGGGTTTTGTTAGAAGCTCTAAGGAAACGTACCAGTTGTATTCCCCTTTGCCTTGAGGTTGGGGAGGGCCAAGCTGAGAAAACGAGTGGAATACCTTGAGCAGAACTCCTCCGAGACAAGCAACATGCTCCGTCGTTCGATCAGAAACTTACTTATTCAGATACTCCCTAGGGGCCCGTGGTGCAAGTCTTGATGCGTGAACCGATAAAGTTTTCAAGAATTCACAGGCATTGTTTGTATGATGCGCCCATGGCGATGGGGACACGCAAGCAACGAGAGAAGCAAGAAGGGATATGGATTGCCCAGGCGGAGATGGCCTCAGCTCCTGCTCATCCCTTCTACCAGAAGCTCAACGAACTGCTGGAAGGAGAGAAGTTCGATGAGTTCGTGGAAGAGCGGTGTGCGAAGTTCTATGCGCCGAAGTTCGGGCGGCCGTCACTTACGCCGGGGATCTACTTTCGGTGTTTGCTGATCGGATATTTCGAGGGCATCGACGGTGAGCGTGGGTAGCCTCGGACTCGCTGGCGCTGCGGAAGTTTGTGGGGATTGGGCTGGAGGAGTACACCCCGGATCACTCGACGATCTCGCGGACCCGACGCTTGATCGACCTGGACACGCATCGGGAAGTGTTCGGCTGGGT
>Ga0307474_10000780_pt1 | contig 23010 bp, 19 predicted proteins | sample atmos_gasesECM1C_2_FD_203312 | JGI IMG/M metagenome (GOLD analysis project Ga0307474, IMG submission 203312) | Hardwood forest soil microbial communities from Morgan-Monroe State Forest, Indiana, United States - atmos_gasesECM1C_05 | ecosystem: Environmental > Terrestrial > Soil > Temperate... | reverse complement strand
GCCAGATGAGCTTCGCAAAATCGTGCCGGTATTTCTCGTAGCCGGCCCGGCCATTTTCCGTTGCAAAGTAATATTGGTACCACCATGAGAGTTCAGCCTTTGGCGGCAACGGCACCATGTTAGGGCTGCCGATCAGATAACCGCTCACGGAGACCATGGCCTTGCAGCGCTCCGGCCAGAGCGCCGCGATGATGTTGGCCGTCCGCGCTCCCCAATCAAATCCGGCGAGGGTCGCCTTCTCGATCTTGAGCGCGTCCAAGAGAGCGATAATATCCATCGCGACCGCCGCTTGCTGGCCGTTCCGGAAGGTTTCGCTAGAGAGAAAGCGTGTCGTGCCATAGCCACGCAGATAGGGAACGATCACGCGGTTGCCGGCCTGCGCCAGCAAGGGCGCGACATCTACAAAGCTGTGAATGTCGTAGGGCCAGCCGTGCAGAAGAACGACCGGCGGACCATCGGCAGGACCAGTTTCTGCGTATCCGACATTGAGAAGGCCAGCGTCGATCTGCTTCAAGGGGCCAAACGACGTGTTAGTCCCTGGTTTGATCGAGCGCACACCTGCCTGCTCCGCTTTGCTTGGTTGCGCTTCGGCAAAGCTGTTCAAAGCCAACTGAGCGGCAGTGATCGTCAGAGCTGCAGTGCCAAAAAAACGCCGGCGCGGCTGGTTGATTTCTTCGGGCTTCTTGATTGTATCCATTGGTCAATCTCCTTGGTTGTTGGTCCGACGGGACCAGTTTGATCCCGACAAAAATGTCGCGTGAGGTTTGTGGGGGACGCACATCGTGCACCATTCATCTTGCGTCGATTAGCGCAGTGATCTGAATGCTGCTCGTATCTCGTGCTGAATAGTTCAAGTTGTTCCTACGCAGCGAAGTGACCATCCCCGTCGACTTAGCTAAAATAGATGAGCTTGTGATGGCTCCGCAGGATATGAAAATCCAGAACTGCGCTCCCGAAATATGCCAGTGATAACTCTTCGTTTTCAGGTACAGCGCGAAGATATCCGCGAGTGATAGGTTGAGCACGAGGGCGATCACACGCGCATCATTGGCCTTCAAGTCAAGGGGTGTTGCGATCGAAGCGGCCCACGATGCGTGGATGGCGTCTTGGAGCGATCATTCGTCGTTTCTTCCGTCCTGGGTTTCGATGCGACAGAAGATGACGCATCACCAAGGATCGATCCAACAAATATTTTATGATGTTTCAATCTACAAAATCGATTGAATTATCCGACGCAGCGAGGCCGCCGGGCGAGAGTGCCGCCGCGGAAAATGACAGATTGTTCTCGATCGTGAGATCGCGCTTGTTCGTCGCGCGGCGCCGCCCAAATGCTCGGTTATGCGCCGCGCGAAGTGATCGTCGGATACTGCCAGCGCCAGACCAGCCCGTCTTCCGGGTCGATCATCTCACCTGCCCGCTCGTAACCGCACCGCCGCAATATCTTGCATGAGGCATTCTCGAGCGGAAGCGTGTGGGCGACGACGAGCGAGACGTATTGCAACGCTCGTTCGGTCAACTCGCGGACCATGGCGGTCGCGATGCCGCGGCATTCGCGATGCGGAAAGGTGAAGTAGGCGATCTCCACCTCGGGCAGATCGCTCGGCTCTGCCTTGAAGGAACACAAGCCAACAGCCCGAACCTGACCTTCGAAGCTTTGTCTCGCCCAAAAGGCGCCCCAGCGTTCGTCCCGAACCGGTTTGGTCACCTGATTCAGGATTTCCGCGACGGAAGCGGAAAATTCTTGCCTCGGCGCGTCCAAAATGCCGAGGCGAAGCCACGGCGGCGGGGACGAAAGATCATCGGCGTGAGCAGGGATAAGCTCGATCGAAGTCATTTAAACTGCCGCACGCGCGCCATTGTGGGACCAGCCGCTTCAGGTGCCCTTGCCGGAGCGTTCCTCTTCCAGGGTCACAGCCACCGCGGCGTTCGCCGACAGCCTTACGTTCTGGCCTTCGATCCCGGCGACCAGCCCGAGATCGATGAAGTGATGATGACCCTTGTGGCGGCCTTCGCCGCTATCGGCCCTGGTGAGGCGGATCCTGCCGTTCTCAACCCGATCGACGGTTCCGACGAAAACGCCGTCCGCGCCGATCACCCGCATATGCGCCTTCACGCTCATTGCCTGCTTTGCGGCCGGCTGTCTCGACTGAAGCAGTTCATCCCGCTGCGTGACCAGGCGCTGGAGCTGGGCCTCCTGATCGGCGATACGCCGCGCATTCAACTCTTCGACCGCCGCGCCGGAAATGGCGGCCGCCTGCTCCTCCAACTCCCGGAGGTTCCCCCTGATCGCGGCAATGCGCCTTTCGATCTCGGCAAGGCTTAGCGGAATATCAGGCATAGCTCGTCTCCTGCCAGTCGCGTCCCGCAAGGCGGACTTTACTGGTTCTGCCGCCACATTGAAATGGATCGCTGACCGCGCTGGCGGGGCAATTTGGCGCCGGCAAGCCCCGCTTCGCCCGGTTGAATGTGGCACGGCTTGACCGCCGGTACTCCCGGCCGGGCGCAGAAGCTGCCAAGCGACGGCGGGTAGAAGACCTATTGCCGCAGCATGATCAGCGCATCGGCGCTGTCGGGCACCAGCCGCCACTGCGCATTGTCGTCGGCCTGGAAATGCCAGGTCTCGCCATTCGCCGCCATCAAAAGCAGCTCGCCACGCTCCAGCCGCCACATCGTCGGCTTGAAGCTTTCGACGGCGGGATCACATTTCGGCTTGAGAAAGACCTGGAAATTGTCCCCCGTGGCCTCCGTATTGGTCAAGGTCAGGCCGCAGATCGGACGGCCGTTGCTGCGCACCATCGCCCAATCGCCGATCATCTGGTCCATCGACTTGGCGAGCGAGCGTGCGGCGGCGAGATTTTGCAGCAGGTAAATGCCCTCGCCTTGCCTCATGCCTTCGAAAATTCCACTCTCGACTTCGGTAAAGTCGATCACCGGCTGGCCGGTGGCATCCTGCAGGCGGACAATATCGAGCCCCCTGACGTTCCAGGCGGTGATCTCCTTGGTGAAAGGCAAAGCCTTGGCGCAAGCGGGTTCGAGCTCAAGCTTGAGGCCTTGCGGCGAGGAGTCGCTTTTCAGCGTTACGACACAGGTCTTGCTGCGCTCGGCGGTCGAGAGCTCCCACTGGCCGATCATTTCCTTCTTCAAGGCGGCAGCATCCTGCGAGGAGGCCTGCGGGCCGCAAGTGAGCAGGGCCGCAAGCGTCGCCAGCGCGATGCCGAGGCGGCCTTGCATTAGAGCATGATCCGGACCCGAAGGGCCGCGTTAGCGCAAAGTGGAGACCGGTTTTCCCTCGCGACAAACGCGGAACGCGTTTGCGCGGAAATCATGCTCAAACAGAGAGATGAGATCATGATGCGATTCCACCTAGTTCGCGTCATGATCTAGCGTCCCTTCGCAGGTGTTTCCGCAATCGGCGTCAATGGCGCCTTGCCGACAAACCAGGCTTTCAAATTGTCCACCACCAGCTGATCCATGGCATTGCGCGTCACCACCGATGCGGAGCCGATATGCGGCAGCAACACCACATTCTGCATCGTGCGCAATTCCTCAGGCACGTTCGGTTCGTTGGCGAACACGTCGAGGCCCGCAGCCAGAATGGTTCCCGACTTCAATGCGGCGATCAGCGCCGGCTCATCGACCACCGAGCCGCGCGCCACATTGATGATCACGCCGCGTGGCCCGAGCGCCTTCAAAACATCGGCGTTGATCATTTTGGCGGTCGAAGGACCGCCGGGGACGATCACCACCAGCGTGTCAACCGCCTTCGCCATCTCGATCAGATCGGGATAGTGCCTGTAGCTGACCCCGGGCGCCGGATTGCGCGAATGATAGACCACCGGAACGTGCGAGGCTTCCAGCCTGCGCCCGATCGCCTGGCCGATGCGACCCATGCCGATCATTCCAACCTTGCGATCGCGGAGCGAGCCGACACTCAGGGGATACTGCGCCGACGTCCAGAGGCCGGAACGAAGATAGCGGTCCGCCTTGACGAATTCACGCAAGGTCGAGATCAAAAGCCCGAGCGCAATATCGGCGACCTCTTCGGTCAGGACGTCGGGCGTGTTGGTCACGATAATGTTATGTTCGTGCGCGTAATTGGCATCGACGTGGTCGTATCCGACGCCGAACGAAGCGACGATTTCGAGCTTCGGGAACATTCCCATGACGGCGCCGTCGCAGCGAACCGTGCCGTAAGTGACAGCGGCGCCACGAATTTTTGCGGCCACCGCCGGATTCAGGCGGTCGAGATCGGCGCGCGTTTCAGAAGGGTGGAGCACGAACTGATCGGAAAAACCGTTGTCGATGATCGGTTTGTTCGGCCCGTAGACCAAAAGATCGATCTTCTCCGACGAAATATTGGCGCCCACCATCTAGTGCCCTCTTTCCGAAGTTCGTGAAACGTCGCAGCACCCTCTCACACGAACTTCGGAAAGCCAAGGGCACCAGAAAACCTATGATGCTAGTACCGCTTTCGATCTGAAGTCCCCGTAGGGACTCGCCGCCAGTGCAGCAGGGACTTCAGATCGGCGGTACTAGCTTTCCTTTCCAAGCGCGCTCTCGTGCCAGCGTCGCAGCACCAAATGCGAGGTTAGCGCCAAGAGCCCATAAATGACAATTCCGGCGGCTGAGAGCAACAGCAGGGCCGCGAACATTCGGGGAATGTTGAGGCGATAGCCAGATTCGGCAATTCGATAAGCAAGACCCGAGCCCGCGCCGGCCGAGCCTGCAGCAATTTCCGCCACCACCGCACCGATCAACGACAGGCCGCCTGCAATCCGCAAGCCACCGAGAATGAACGGCAGCGCCGAGGGCAATTTGAGAAGACGCAGCGTCTGCAGCCGCGAGGCGCCGTAGAGACTGAACAGGCCAGCAAGATTGCGGTCGACCGAATTGAGGCCGAGCGTGGTATTGGACAGCACCGGGAAGAAGCCGACGATCCAGGCACAGACCACGACGGCTGTTTGTTGCGAAAGATAGATCAACAGCAGGGGCGCGATCGCAATCACCGGCGTGACCTGCAGGATCACGGCATACGGAAACAGCGAATATTCCAGCCATTTCGATTGGTTGAACAACAGCGCCAGCGCGATGCCGCCGATCGCCGCCGCGATAAACCCTTCGAGCGTGGTTAGGAGCGTCGTCAACAGCGATTGCGACAGCACCGGCCAGTCCAAAACCAGGGTTGTGAAAACCGCCGATGGAGCGGGCAGCACATAGGGCGGAATATGGTTGATCCGCACCACAAGCTCCCAAGCCGCAACGCCGATCGCGAGCACGGCGACCGGCAGCAGGACGCGCACCAGGCGCACGGCTCGGCTGTCGGGTGCCGCCTGGGCGGCCGCTGATGGAGGCGTATCCAGCAAGGTCATGAGCCGGATTGTCCCGGGTAGGATGGCGCGAGCGCGTTCGAAACTTTCCGGCAGTAGGCCGCATAATCGGAGGAGGTCCGGAAATCCTCAGCCCGCGGCTCTGCGGTCGCGATCGCGATCTCGCTGGCGATGCGCCCGGGCCGCGAGGTCATGACCAGAACCCGCTGCGACAGATAGACCGACTCGAACACCGAATGCGTGACGAAAATGACGGTCTTGCGCAGATTGCGCCAGAGCGCGAGCAGATCGTTGTTGAGGCGGAAACGCGTGATCTCGTCGAGCGCGGCGAAAGGCTCGTCCATCAGAAGGATGTCCGGATCGGTGACCAGAGCGCGCGCCAGCGAGGCCCGCATTTTCATGCCGCCCGACAATTCCCGTGGGTAGGCTCCGGCAAATTCGCCAAGCCCCATTTGTGCCAATGCCTGGTCGATCCGAGCATCGGATTCGCTTCCCGCCACATGCGCGAGTTTCAACGGCAGGCGGACATTTTCGCGCACGCTCGTCCACGGCATCAAGGTCGGCTCCTGAAACACAAAGCCAACGGGATGCGCTCCGCCGGTCCTTGCCGCAGGCCGTGACACGCGCACCGTGCCGGAGGTCGGTGCGTTGAGGCCGGCGATCAGGCGGAGCGCCGTCGACTTTCCGCAACCGGACGGCCCGAGCAGGGAAATGAACTCTCCCTTGCGCACCTCCAGGTCCATCGGCCCCAGCGCGGCAACGCCGCTGTCATAAACCTTGGTGACACCGCGCAGACTGACCGCAAGGCCCGCTTCATCGGCTTCCCTCTCGGTCAAGGCTGTGCCTCCCGTCACCCTAATTCTTCGGCCGCAGGTCCACGCCGACGCCTTTGTTGACGAAACGAAGCGTGTAGGCCTTGCGGTAATCAATGTCAGGGCGGACCACGCGGGCACGCACCATCTTGTCGAAGAAGCTTGCCATTCGTGCGTCCGTCATGGCGCCGATGCCGTCGCGGAGCGAGTCACCGGAATCGACAATGCCATATTCCTTCATCCTGGCGATGGAATAGGCGATCAACTCGTCGGTCATTTCCGGATTGAGTTTCCTGATCATCGCGTTGGCAGCAGCGTTGTCACCGTAGAGATAATGGTACCAGCCGATGAGAGAGGCGTCGACGAAGCGCTGGACCAGGTCGGGCTTCTTGTCGATCAAATCGCGGCGCGTCTCGATCAAGGTCGAATAGCTGTTGAAGCCATAGTCGGCCAACAGAATGATTCCAGGCTTGAAGCCGGCGCTCTTCTCGATCGCATAGGGCTCCGAGGTGACATAACCCTGCATCGCGCTTTGCTTATTGGCGAGAAACGGCTGCGGGTTGAAAGTGTACGGTCTGACCTTTTCCTCGCTGAATCCGTATTCGGACTTCAGCCATTGAAAATAGCTCGCGATGCCTTCCTTGGAGACGAACAGCGTCAGTGGCTTGAGATCCTCGAGCTTGGTCGCCTTCGATTCCGGATGCGTCAGCAGAACCTGCGGATCCTTCTGGAAGATGGCAGCGACCGTGACGACCGGCACGTTGTTGGCGACCGCATCGAACGACATCAGCGTGTTCGCGGCCATGAAGAAATCGAGCTTGCCGGCGATCAGCAGCATGCGGTTGTTGTCGTTCGGGCCGCCCGGCACGATGGTGACGTCGAGCCCGTATTGGGCATAGGTGCCGTCGGCCACGGCCTGGAAGAATCCGCCGTGCTCGGCCTCGGCCACCCAGTTGGTCCCGAACGAAACTTTGTCGAGCTTGGTCTGGGCCTTGGCCGGCGACAGGGCGATGATAAAGGCCGCCAAGAGGACCGTTAACGCTCGCGGCAAAAGAGCCGGGTTCATATTGGACTCCGCAGGTCGTTTTGGCCCATGATAGGGAGCATTGAATGACAGGAAGCATCGGGTTCCGACGGCTTCCCTCGTAACCAATACGAAACCATCTTGCAAATCCAGCCAAACCGCCGCCCCAGTTAAAAAGTCTGCTCGATGAATTCGACCGTCCCTCCGCGTGACTGGACCGACATCCACTGGCCTGATTTCGCGGGCTCGGGGTGCGATCGGTGGATTGCGGTCCTGCCGCTGGCGGCCACCGAACAGCACGGGCCACATCTGCCTCTCGGCACCGACGTGATGATCGCGCAAGCCTATCTGGCGCGTGTGCGCGAGCTCCTCCCCGACACACTACCTGCGACCTTTCTTCCGCTTCAGCCGGTCGGCATTTCCACGGAACATATCGACTTTCCGGGAACGCTGACGTTACCGACGGAAGTCGCGCTCAAGACCTGGTTTTCGCTTGGCGAAAGTGTTGCGCGTGCCGGTGTGAAAAAACTGGTGATAGTAACGAGCCATGGCGGCAACAGCGCCGGCATGAGCGTTGTCGCGCAGGACCTGCGCGCAAAGCACGGGCTTTTCGTCGTCACCACAGCCTGGTCACGCCTCAGCGCGACGGCGGGTTTGTTCGTCGCAGCCGAAGTGCAGCACGGCATTCACGGCGGCGCAGTCGAAACCTCCATCATGCTGGCGCGATACGCTCAGCAGGTCCGCAACGAAGCGATTGCCGATTTTCATTCCTCGGCAATCGCGACGGCGAAGGATTATCGTTTGCTCTCTACCAATCGTCCCGCGCCGTTCGCCTGGCAGGCCCAGGATCTTCACCCATCCGGCGCGGTGGGCGATGCGACACAGGCGTCCACGGAGAAAGGCGAGCGCCTGATCGATTCCGGCGCACGCGCGTTTTGCGAACTGCTCGCCGACGTCGACAAATTCGACGCGAAAGCGCTGTCGAATACTTCGAAAAGCTGACGGCGATCCGACTAACTCCACGAAATCTCTGCCAGAATTCGCATTGCGCGATTTTAATCGACTCGCCGTTTCAGCCAAGCGACGCGCTTTGCTCGAACGTTGTGATCGTGGATCTTGCGTCGGCAAGGGCGATCCACCCCCGTGTCGCGCCCGACCCGCCCGGCGATCCCCACCCGGGCCGGTCATGCGTTTGCGACGTCAAACTCGCCGCAGGGAGAGTTCTTGGGGCTTGATATAGTATAGGGGGGTATACTATATCCCCGTCATGTCACATACCATCAAGGCGAAAAAGAAACTCCTGGCCCGGGTCGGCCGCATCCGCGGCCAGGTCGAGGCGATCGAGCGTGCCTTGACCGAGGAGGCCGATTGCGAGCGTATCATGCACATGATCGCCGGCATTCGCGGCAGCGTCGCCGGGTTGATGGCCGAGGTGGTCGAGGACCACATTCGTACCCATCTGGCGGGCCCTGAGAAAAATGCCGGTGCACTGAACGCTGGCGCGGCAGATCAGTTGATCGAGGTGGTCCACACCTATTTGAGGTGAAAGATCATGACGGACACAAATCAGGTCTTTCCGGCTCCACCTCACGATCATTTTTTCCTTGGCAGGGATCACGACAGGGCCGAGCGGCGGACCTGGGCGGTGATCATCCTCTGCACGGTAATGATGGTCGCGGAGATCGTCGGCGGCGCCTTGTTCGGCTCGCTTGCCCTGATCGCCGACGGTCTTCACATGTCGACCCATGCCGGCGCGTTGTTGCTCGCCGCGCTCGCCTACACCTATGCCCGCAAATATGCCGGCGATCGCAGTTTCACCTTCGGAACCGGCAAATTCGGCGACCTGGCCGGTTATTCCAGCGCCATCGTGCTGGCGATGATCGCGCTCCTGATCGGCTACGAAGCGGTGACGCGGTTTCTCAACCCCGTCGATATCGCGTTCAACGAGGCAATTTCGATTGCGGCGCTGGGTCTGGTCGTCAACGTCGCAAGCGCCTGGCTGTTGTCCGGCGGACATCATCACGATCACGGCCATGGTCATTCGCACGAACACGCGCATGATCACGGCCACGACGGCGCGCCTCGCCGCCTTGAATTTCGCCAAAACACGCTGCAAGTCGAAGTCTTTGAGGACAACGTGCCGCCGCGCTTTCGCATCAAAGCGGAGATCGGCGCCTTGCCAGAGGCCTCCGATCTCAGCATCGAAACCGTCAGGCCGGGCGGCGCTCGACAGCTATTCCCAATGGAACAGAGAGCCGGGTATCTGGAATCGCGCGACGAGATCCCGGAGCCGCATGACTTCGTTGCCCGGGTTCGCCTGATGCGATCCGATGAGCTCGAAATCCTCGAACTGAAATTCGAAGAACACGACCACGGCCATGGCGCACATCACCGCGACCATAACATGCGTGCCGCCGTGGTTCACGTCATGGCGGACGCCGCCGTCTCGGTGCTCGTCATTGTCGGATTGCTGCTGGCGCGGGCATTCGGCTGGCTTTGGATGGATCCGCTGGCCGGCTTCATCGGTGCGCTCGTCATCGCCAATTGGTCGGTCGGCCTGCTGCGCGATACCGCCGCCATCCTGCTCGACCGCAACCCCGATCCGCGAATGGCGGAGAAGGTCCGCACCGCGATCGAAAGCGAAGGCGACCGCGTCACCGACCTGCATCTCTGGCGGCTGGGGCCGGGTCATCTCGGCGCCATCGTCTCAGTCGCAACGTCAAAGACGCGTGACCCCGCACATTACCGGAAGAGATTGGCGAAGTTCGCCGATCTGTCGCATGTGACGGTCGAAGTACAGCACGCTCCCTCATCAGGCAGCTAGGTCCGAAGACAAGTCATCCGCCTTCGCCGCCACCGCTTCGCGTCGGCACGCATTGACGGCCACCTCAGGCGTGCATGACAAGGTGAGAGGATTTCGGTTTACAAACAGGGGATCACTGATTGATCACCCCCTGGGGGTCAGCCGAAGTCGTGCCTAGTCTTGTTTGGAAGTGCATTGAGGAAAAACTGCGCGTCATAATTCCATCATAGGATCGCCGGGCACCGGCCAATGCATTTTCTGCGGCCACGTGGCAGGCCGCCCCGATTGACCTGGAGGAAAAAATGCGAGCAAAGCCTATTGATGTCTGCCAGCAGTTTCTGCAATGAACACCAGCCCGCAACAGGCCAGCTGAGTTAGTTGCCGGTTCACCGCTCCGCCAATCACTCGCTCATTTCAAGCCAACCCTGACGGGTCTCGATTTTCTGGACGCCGGTCGCCCGGCGGGTTCGACACAAGGCGGCACGCATGACGCTTGACGATATTCTGACGCCGAGACTGGGACAGGCGCTGCGGCCGAACATCTGGGACGCCGTTGCGCTCGTGCTCGTGATCGGCGCCATGGTGCTGATCGTCTATGGCGGCGAGCAGACCACTCTCCCCTTGTCCACCCTCGACACCTCTCCGGTTTCGCTCGACCCGGCCAATCTACCGGTCTATGCGCTGCGGACGACCATGCGGATGCTGCTCGCCATCGTCTGCTCGATCATTTTCACGCTTCTCTACGCCACGCTCGCCGCCAAAAGCCGACGGGCCGAGATGGTGCTGATCCCGCTGCTCGACATCCTGCAATCGGTGCCGATCCTCGGTTTTCTCACCTTCACGGTGGTGTTCTTCCTCAATCTTTTCCCCGGCCAGGTGCTCGGCGCCGAGCTCGCCTGCGTGTTCGCGATTTTCACGAGCCAGGCCTGGAACATGGCGTTCAGCATGTACCAGTCGATCCGCAACGTGCCGAAGGACCTGGACGAAGCCTCGCAGAGTTTTCATCTGAGCGGATGGCAGCGCTTCTGGCGGCTCGACGTGCCCTTCGCGATGCCTGGCCTGATCTGGAACACGATGATGTCGATGTCGGGCGGCTGGTTCTTTGTGGTGGCCTCGGAGGCGATCACGGTCGGCAACACGACGATCACGCTGCCGGGTATCGGCTCCTACGTCGCGCTCGGCATTCAAAAGCAAAACCTGCCGGCGATCGGCTACGCCATCCTGACAATGCTTTTGGTGATCATTGCCTACGACCAGCTACTGTTTCGCCCCGTCGTCGCCTGGGCCGACAAATTCCGCTTCGAGCAGACCGCTTCCGGGACCGCACCGACCTCCTGGATGCTCGACCTGTTCCGCCGGACGCGGGCGCTGCGTGCCCTGACATATCCCTTCGCGGCACTGAACCGGGCCTTTTCGAACCTGCACCTGGCGATCCCCCAGATCCTCAAGGCCCCCCTCAGGTCCGGTCCGCCCTCACGCGCCGTCGATGCCATCTGGCTCGCTTTGATTGTCGCAGGCACCGGCTACGCCGGCTGGAAGGCGTATCGATACATGTCGGCGACGCTGGCCCTCTCTGACGTCCTCATCGCGGTAAATTACGGTCTCATCACGCTGCTGCGCGTGATCGTCCTGATTTCGCTGGCGACCCTGATATGGGTGCCGGTCGGCGTCTGGATCGGGCTTCGGCCGAAACTCGCCGAACGCATCCAGCCGCTCGCACAGTTTCTTGCCGCATTCCCGGCCAACCTCGCATTTCCGGTGTTCGTCGCGGTCATCGTGCGCTTTGGCCTCAATTCGAACATCTGGCTCAGCCCGCTGATGATCCTGGGGACGCAATGGTACATCCTGTTCAATGTCATCGCTGGCGCCAGCGCGTTTCCTACCGATTTGCGCGAGGCCGCCGGCAGTTTCCATCTCAAGGGGTGGCGCTGGTGGATCAAGGTTATCCTGCCCGGCATTTTCCCCTATTACATCACGGGCGCAATCACCGCTTCGGGCGGATCGTGGAACGCCTCCATTGTTGCCGAAGTCGCCAGCTGGGGTGACACCCACCTGACGGCGAACGGACTCGGCGCCTATATAGCGCTCGCGACGGAAGCCGGTGATTTCCCCCGGGTCGTGCTCGGCATCACCGTGATGTGCGTGCTGGTGACGCTTTTCAACCGACTGCTCTGGAGACCACTCTATGCCTTCGGCGAGCGGCGTCTTCGCCTTGGATAAGGGCTAAAGCGAAAATGGCGTCAATCTGAAGCGCCATCACGCTTCTCGCCTTTGTTTTTCCGGATCTTGCCTTGGGATAAAGCCATGCTCGAAGTTACCAAAGAGACCAACCTCCTCGATATGCGCGGCGTCTGCCGGTCGTTTCCAAAAGGCAGCGGCGAAGAGCTTCTGGTGCTCGAAAAGGTCGATCTCACCATCCATTCCGGCGAAATCGTCGGCCTGCTCGGCCGCTCCGGTTCGGGCAAATCGACTTTGCTGCGCATCATTGCCGGCCTGATCGCGCCGTCCTCGGGCGACGCCAAATGCCGCGGCGAGGCCATCGTCGGACCGCCGAACGGCGTCTCCATGGTGTTTCAATCCTTCGCATTGTTTCCGTGGCTGACGGTGCTGCAGAACGTCGAACTGGGCCTGGAGGCGCTTGGCGTCGAGAGCGCCGAGCGCAGGACGCGCGCGCTCGCGGCAATCGACCTGATCGGTCTCGACGGATTTGAATCCGCCTTTCCAAAGGAATTGTCGGGCGGCATGCGCCAGCGCGTCGGCTTTGCGCGCGCGCTCGTCGTGCATCCGGACCTGCTATTGATGGACGAGCCGTTTTCCGCGCTCGACGTGCTGACCGCGGAGACCTTGCGTACCGACCTGATCGATCTGTGGATCGAAGGCCGGCTGCCGATCAAGTCGGTGCTGATGGTCACGCACAACATCGAGGAAGCGGTGCTGATGTGCGACCGCATCCTGGTGTTTTCATCCAATCCCGGCCGCGTGGCCGCCGAGATCAAGATCGACCTGCCGCATCCGCGCAATCGTCTTGACCCCGCCTTCCGCCAGCTCGTCGACAACATCTATGCCCGCATGACCCAGCGGCCCGCCAGGACGCCGGCGGCCGAGGGCATTCAGGGCATCGGCGTCGGCATGATCCTCCCACACGTCTCTTCCAACGTGCTTTCGGGCCTGATCGAGACGCTGGCGGCGCCGCCATACAACGGGCACGCCGACCTGCCGATTCTCGCCAGCCATTTGCAGCTGGAGGCCGACGAGATCTTTCACCTCGGCGAGTCGCTGCAACTGCTCAGATTCGCGCAATTGAGCGAAGGCGACCTGATGCTGACCGAGGCGGGCAAGCGGTTCGCCAACCTCGAGACCGATGCGCGCAAGCGGCTGTTTGCCGATCATCTCATGCTTTACGTCCCGGTCATGGGCCTGATCCGGCGGGTGCTTGACGAACGGCCGTCACATACCGCGCCTGCGGCGCGCTTCCGCAACGAACTCGAGGACTACATGTCCGAGGAATACGCCGACGAAACGCTCAAGACGGTCGTATCATGGGCGCGCTATGCCGAGCTGTTTGCCTATGACGAACAGTCCGAAACCTTCAGCCTGGAAAATCCGCACTAGATCTCTTTGTTTGAGCATGATCTTTTCGGAAAACCGGCTTCCACTTTTCCGGATCATGCTCTAGCACTTACAATCGTCATTCCGGGGCGCGTACGCGCGAACTACGATGTGCAATTGCACATCGGAGAGTCTCGCCCAACAACTTCTGGATTCCGGGTCTGCGCCAACCAAGTCGGCTGTTGCCGACTTGGTCATTCATATTTACCCAACTCGGGTAAACCCGAGTTCGGGCGGCGCATCCCGGAACGACGGTCGTGAAAGCTCGCCTATTCCGCCGCCGCGAATGTATCGGCACGCGCCATGGCCCAGGCGTCGCGGAAGCGCGGATCGTCGGTGCCATCGATCAGTTCGCCGGGGCGAAGCGACGGATAAAGCTTTGCGAAGGTCTGCACCTCGGTCGTGGCGGCGCGGTGGGAGAAGTGGATCGGCCGCAATTCACGGGGGTGCTCGAGCCCGGCGGCGGCAAGAAGCTCGGCCAACGCGTGCAAGGTGGCGTGGTGATAATTGTAGACCCGTTCGATCTTGTGGGGCACCACCAATGCGCGGTTGCGGGTCGGATCCTGCGTGGTTACGCCGGTCGGGCAGCGGTCGGTGTGACAGCTCAGCGACTGAATGCAGCCGAGTGCGAACATGAAGCCTCTCGCCGAATTGCACCAGTCGGCGCCAATCGCCATCGCGCGCGCGATGTCGAAGGCAGTTGCGATCTTTCCCGAGGCGCCGATACGAATGCGATCGCGTGCATTGATGCCCAGCAGCGCGTTGTGGACGAAACTGACGCCCTCGCGCATCGGCATGCCCATGTGGTCCATGAATTCGAGCGGTGCCGCACCGGTGCCGCCTTCGTTGCCGTCGACCACGATGAAGTCGGGATAGATTTTTGTCTCCAGCATCGCCTTGCAGATCGCGAGAAACTCCCAGGGATGGCCGATGCACAGCTTGAAGCCGGCCGGTTTGCCGCCGGACAGCCGGCGCATCTCGCTGATGAAAGCCATCATTTCCAGCGGTGTCGAAAAAGCCCGATGCGTTGCCGGAGAGATGCAGTCCTCGTTGACGGGAACGCCTCGGATCTTTGCGATTTCTTCCGACACTTTCGCCGCCGGCAGCACGCCGCCATGCCCGGGCTTGGCGCCCTGGCTGATCTTGAGCTCAACCATCTTGATCTGATCGTCGCAAGCAACGCGGGCAAACTCTTCCGGATTGAAGGAGCCGTCGCGGTTGCGGCAGCCGAAATACCCCGAGCCGACTTCCCAAATCAGATCGCCACCCTTTTCGCGATGGTAGGGGCTGACGCCGCCTTCCCCGGTATCATGGGCGAAGCCACCCTTCTTCGCACCCGCGTTGAGCGCGCGCACCGCATTCGGACTGAGCGCGCCGAAGCTCATGGCTGAAATATTGAAGACCGAGGCCGAATACGGCTTGGCGCAGTCCGGACCGCCGATCAAGACGCGGAATTGTTCGTTGGCGCGCACTTTCGGCGCCACCGAATGGTGAATCCATTCATAGCCCTCGCGATAGACATCCTCCTGCGTGCCAAAGGGGCGCTTGTCGAGCACCATCTTCGCCCGCTGATAGACCACCGCGCGGGTGTCGCGGGAAAACGGCATGCCGTCCTTCTCGCTCTCGAAGAAGTACTGTCGCATCTCCGGCCTGATTTCTTCCAGCAGGAAGCGCAGATGCGCGGAGATCGGATAGTTGCGCAAAACCGCATGATTCTTTTGCGTGAGATCGCGAATGCCGAGCAAGGTGAGTGCGCCGAAAATCAGGAGCGGGATAAGGACCAGATCGAACGCCTTGTGATCGACAATCCCGATACCGAAAAGCAGCGCTGTCACCACGGCGCAGATCGTGAGAACGATGAAGCGCGGCGAGAACGGAAGCATTAGCGTTTCCATAGAACCCCCTCGGGCGGCCTCTAGCCATCTTGTTCTTACTTCGGAAGCCAACGCCTATCGCCAAATGACCGGTACCGAGCGTATCGTCGGCATCGATCATGGATACGCCAATTGACCGGCGCGAGGCTACCGAATCATGCCGAGCATAATCAATCCGTCGTCTGGCCGGGTCGATAGGCCAATAGTTCCGCAGTGCAACCTAGCCTGACAGCCTGGAACCATAGACCGGGTATGCCGTCGCTTTATTCCATGCCGGTCATGCATGCGCCGCGCCGAGCGGTGGCATCTCAGTGGCTGTGCGGGCGTATCTCGCCGGGAATGCCGGACGTCTCCAGGCGGCTCTTCTGAAGCCAGGCCTCGGTGCTTCGGATCGCACGCTCGATATGATCGGAAGTCCGCGAAAAATCGTAAGGCGATCCCACCAGCGGACATAGTGGTGGAACCACGAAGTACTCGATGTCGGGAGAGAGACTTTCCAGATCGCTTACAAGCTGGCGTGAGATCAAAAGCGTTAGCGCATGAAGCGCATTGGCGACCGCGCCGGTCGGGGGTTTCTCAACGGCACAGGCGTACCCCGTCGGCAGGATGATCAGGCGCCGCGCGCCTTTGGTAACCGCGACCTTGATCGGGGTGTTCGACGAGATCGCACCGTCCGCCAGATACAGATCCTTGTAGTGGACAGGCGCAAACGCGCCCGGAATCGCGGTGGAAGCGATAATTGCCTTGTCGGCCGGTCCATCCGAGATCACGATGCTGTTACCGGAGACGATATCGGTGGTGACGATGTGAACGGGGAGCCTCGCGTCCTGAAGATTGCGAAAAGGCAAGTGATCGTCGATCAGCTTCTGAATGCCGTCGTGCGCAATCAAAAAATCGCGCCGCCAGACAAATCCGAGCAGGGTGCGAAAGGTCAGCGGAAAGACGTCGGCTCGCCGCAGGCCGCGCCAGATGGTTTCAAGCTGCGATACGCCCTTCAATGTCGGGTCGCCGGCATAATAGGCGCCATTCAGGGCGCCGACACTGGAGCCGACTACCATATCCGGGATAATGCCGTTGGCGGCGAGCGCATGCATCATGCCCACCTGAATGGCGCCAAAGCTGCCGCCGCCCGCTAGCACGAAGGCCGTTTTCACCCGCGCGTCCCGGCTGACCAAGGACAGGGTTTTGTTCTCTTCCGCAAGCACCGCGTCGACCCAGTCGCAACCATGTTCCCCGAAACTTTACAGCAGAGGCGGGCCCGCCGCATCATGAACGATAGGCGTGTCGCAACGAGCTTCAGCTTGAGAACTGACATCAGTCCGCTCTCAAGAGTTGCATTCGTCCCGAATTGCGGAACCAACGTCGAAACGACGGAAAGATCGGCCGAATGAAAATTCCAGCGCTGGCTGAGGCGCAGCCTTGCACGCGCTTGCGCTTTCACCTCAGCGCTCGACGAAAGCCTTCTCGATCACAAAGTGGCCGGCTTCGCCGTGGCTGCCCTCGGTAAAGCCGCGGGCTTCGAACATCTGGCGCAGCTCTTCCAGCATCGCGGGACTGCCGCACATCATGATCCGGTCCTCGGCGATATCGAGCGGCGGCTGGCCGATATCATCGAACAGCTGCGCGGAAGTGATGAGGTCGGTGGTGCGGCCGCGATTGCGGAACGGCTCGCGGGTGACGGTTGGGTAATAGACAAGCTTTTCTTGCAAAAGCGGTCCGAAAAATTCGTCGTCATGCAGCGTCGCCACCAGCTCTTCGCCATAGGCGAGTTCGGATACGTGCCGGCATCCATGCACGAGGACGATGCTTTCGAACTTGTCGTACACATCCGGGTCCTTGATCAGGCTTGCAAACGGGGCAAGCCCGGTCCCGGTCGACAGCAACAACAGACGCTTGCCCGGGATCAGGTTGTCGGCAATCAGGGTGCCGGTCGCCTTGCGCCCGACCAGGATGATGTCGCCTTCCTTGATCTTCTGCAGGCGCGATGTCAGCGGTCCATCGGCAACCTTGATCGAGAAGAACTCGAGCGCCTCTTCGTGATTGGCGCTCGCCATCGAATAGGCGCGCATCAGGGGACGGCCCTCGACCTCGAGGCCGATCATCGCGAATTGCCCATTCTGGAATCGGAAACCGCTGTCGCGGGTGGCCTTGAAGCTGAAAAGCGTATCGGTCCAGTGCCTGACAGAAAGAACTTTCTCTCTATAGAACGCGCTCATGTGTTTTATTTTTCCGATTTTTCTGGCGATAGAACGAACAGGTCGATTGGCCCCAAAAGACGAACAGGTTGAGGCCAAAAACCCCTGCAAAGATTGAGGAATTGCGCTTCACCTAGCCCAATGTCGGAGATAGTCAACAGGTGCGGACGCGCCGTTGGGGTCACAAAAACGCAAGGCCAAACGGCGGAAATAACGCTCGTCATAAACCTTCTTCGCGAACCGAATTGCACGCAATTTACTTGCCGAAATTCGTGCCTATCGAGCAGTTAATTGCCGCGCTGGCGGCAAAAATTCGTTAGAGATAAATCATCAAAATTCTGAGATGCCAGATCGCCGGATCGTGCATGCGAGATTTGCGGGATTTTCGGGCGGGAAAACCTGCCTTCTATCCGGACCAATCGGTCTACGCCGAATATGCCTGCGCCCGTTTCGGGCTGACATTTCGAGAGCTTGACGGCGGAACGGGGCTCTTGTTCAGCGTAGCGTCGAAGGCGAAAAGCGTTCAATTCGGCGGCGGAAGATGCTCATGGTATCCGCAAAACAATTCCACGGCTGCGACGCTCGCATCCGACAAATATTTCTCCAACAGAATTCTGGAAGACGCCGGTATCGCCACGCTCGGGGGCGAATATTTTTTCCTGAGCGGGCGGCATCGCGCGCATCGCCCTGAAGGCCATGAGCGTCGGGATGCCTTTGCCTATTTCAACAAGTTGAACTCGGCCGCGTTCATAAAGCCGCTGACGGGATCGCGCGGCGACTTTGCCGAAATCGTCCACGGCGAAGCCGCGCTCGATCGATATCTGACCGCCGTCTCGCAACATTACGATTCAGTCCTGATCCAGCCGATCGTTGCGGGTCGCGAATACCGGATATTCCTGCTCGACGACGAGATCGTCTATTGCGCCAGAAAGCATCCGCCTTTCCTGCTGGGTGACGGCGTGCGGTCGATTCGCGATCTTCTGGTCGCGCACGACATCGACTTGCAGGCGCGCGGTCTTTCGCCGATCGCGGTGCCGATGACAGGGTCCTTGCTCGATAGCGTGCCCGGCGCGGGAACACATTGGGAGATTCCCGGGCGAACGAATTTCAGCGCAGGCGGCAGGATGGAGCTGGAATCGCCGCGCGCCGAGGCAGCGATCATGGCCAGAGACGCGGTGCGGGCGCTCGGCCTGCGTCTTGCCGCCGTCGATCTCTTTGCGGAGATCGGCGGCGACGCAAACCATTTGCGGATCATTGAGGTGAACTCAAATCCGTCGATCCGGTTTCTGGAACAAATCGATCGGGCCGATTTGATTGAGAAAATCTGGCGCCATACGTTTTCTGCGCTAGGCTTGTTGGATGTTTGACCTGCCGAAATATGGCGATGGCGTCTGCCTGGCCCGAATGGCCGCGCTGCTCGATGTCCTTGCCATCGACCGTGCCCGCCTCGCGAGCGGTTCAGTCGTGGTGACCGGTTCCAACGGCAAGGGTTCGACCGCCGCATTTTGCGCCAAAATCGCGCAGGCTTACGGACTGCGCACGGGACTATTCACTTCGCCGCACCTGTTTCGCGTCAATGAGCGGTTTCAGGTCGACGGTGCGCCGATCGAAGATGACGATCTCGAGCGGCTCACCGCGCGAGTCGGAACCGCCATCAGCAAGCTTCCACTGGCGAGCGGCGAGAGATTTGGCGCTTTCGAAGCCATGTTCGCCCTTGCCTGCCTTTACTTCCAGGAGAGCCAATGCGAGTTTGCCGTGTTCGAAGCGGGCATCGGCGGACGCTACGATCCGGTTCGCCTGGTCGGTGCGCATCTGACTTGCGTTACTTCGGTCGATTACGAACATGTGGACCTGCTGGGACGTTCGCTGCAATTGATCGTCTCGGACAAGAGTGACGCCTGTGCAACCGGCGGGACCATCATTTACGGCGAGAACTGCCGGAGTTTGCGGCCGCATATCCTCGAATATAATCGTAATCGCGCCGTCGCGAGCCTGTTTGTCCGCGACGAGATCAGGATCGACGGCGAAATCGCCTCCGCGTCGCGCCCGCGCTTCGATTTCACTTCTGGACGCTACGAGTTCCCGTCGCTGGAGGTTGCCCTTCACGGCGCCTTCCAGTTCAACAACGCCGCCATCGCGATTACGCTGTTGCTGCGCTGGCTGGGCCGCGCGTCGGAGGAAAAGGATTTTGCCCGGATCGAAGCCGCGGTGCGGTCGGGCTTACGCGAAACACGCTGGCCGGGCCGGCTCGAAGTCATCGTTCAAAGCCCGCTGACCGTCATCGACGTCGGTCACACGCCCGACGGCATCAGGCAATCGCTCGCCAGCCTGAAGCAAATTCATGGCACGCAGGACTGGATCCTCGTGGTCGGCGTTTCCGTTGACAAGAAATCGCACGAGATCGTGGGCGCGCTCGCACCCTCATTCGACACCATCATCTGCACCAGCGCCCGCCACAAGGGCGGCGACGCGGCAGCGATCGCGGCCGCCGTGAGCAAGATCCATCCGAGGGCCGACGTTCAAATCGCAGCGACGGTTGCCGATGCCTTCGACGTGAGCCGCACCCTGGCTGCATCCCTGAACCGGAAAATCTATGTGGCCGGCGGCTTATTCACCGCGATCGAATACGCCGCGGTCGCGCGCGGCGGACGCGCCGAGGATCTGACTTTCTTCTGAAGGCGCCAGCGCTGCGCGTTAACGTCTTGTTAACCATAACCGGCCGATGCTCTCTCGCAAGGGAACAACGCATGACCGACATTTCATCCGTGACATCGACGGCCTCAGCCTTCATCGCAAAGCAGACGGCCGATCTGAACAAGGCTGCGGGCGCGGCGAAGACCGGCTTTGCGAACGCCCTGGCCAAGGTCGAAGCAGCGGTCGGAATCAAGCCCAGCACCGGCTTTGTCGCCGGCCCCACCTACGAGTCCCATACGATCGTCGGACAAACCAAAACGGCCTTCAACAACGCCCTCAGCGCCACCAAAGCCGCGCTGCACATCAAGCCGTGATGTCCCCCCGTCGAGTCCAGAAGGCCGTGGGGCCGCGCCCGCGGCTGGAGCTCAGTTGCTCACGCCTTCGGTGTCATCGAGCGCCTTGAAGGCGTCCTCGAGCTGCGGGGAGATCGCAACATTGAGCCTTTCGCCGGTGGGCAGGCGCGAGACGAACCACTTGTTGTAAAGCGGGATCAAGTCGTGGTTCGATCCGAGCTTGCGAAAAGTTCGTTCCACCACGGCGCTCAGCTGCGGCTCGCCCTTGCGGAACATGATGCCGTAGGGATCGTAGGACAAATAATCCCCGGTGACGCGAAATTTGTCCTGCGACTTGTGCCGGGCGATCAGACCGTAGAGCAGGATATCGTCGGTCGCGAACGCATCCGCCTTGCCGTCGACCAGGGTCTGATAGGACTGCTCGTGGTCCGGCGCCGTAATGATCTTGAGGCCGAGCGCGAATTTCTTGTCGAGGGCATGCATGGCCTGTTCGTTGGTCGTGCCCTTGGTGACCACGACGGTCTTGCCTTGCAGGTCCTTCGGTGCCGAGTAGGTCGCTTCCTTCGGCACCATCAGCTTGGTGCCCGCCACGAATATCAGGGGCGAAAAGGCCACCTGCCTGGCCCGCTCGGCATTGGCCGTGGTTGATCCGCACTCGAGGTCGATCTTGCCCTGGACGACAGCCGCGATGCGGTCGTCGGAAGTGACTTTGACGTATTCGATTCTAAGATCGGGATCGTCGACTTCGACGCCGATTTCATCGACGATCGCCTCGCAGAGTTCGAGGCTGTAGCCGATCGGCCGGTTGGCCTGATCGAGGAACGAGAACGGCGGTGAGCTCTCGCGATAGCCGAGATGCACGACATGCCTGTTCTTGATCGCGGCAAGCGTCGGGCTCAGCCCCTCGCCGCCGGTCTGGGCATCGGCTGCCGAAACCAGCAGGCAGCCGACCAAAAGACCGCAGATCCAGATCGATCCAAGCACCGTGTGGCGCATGCAATGCTCCCGTCAGTGGCCGGCCATCGCAGGGATTTCGCCGGGAATCATATCCGGCGGCACCACGTCGTCGGGACCAAGCGCGTGTTCGGGCGCGAGTTCGCCTTCCCACTTTGCCACCACGGCGGTCGCGAGCGAGTTGCCGATCACGTTGGTGGCGCTGCGTCCCATGTCGAGGAAGGTGTCGATGCCCATGATCATCAAGAGCCCGGCCTCGGGAATACCAAATTGGCTGAGCGTCGAGGCGATCACGACCAGCGAAGCACGCGGAACGCCCGCGACACCTTTCGAGGTGATCATCAACGTCGCCAGCATCGCAAGCTGTGTGGCGAGCGACATGTCGATCTTGTAGGTCTGGGCGATGAAGATGCTGGCAAAGGTGCAATACATCATCGTGCCGTCGAGGTTGAAGGAATAGCCGAGCGGCAGCACAAAGCTCGAAATCCGCGATGAGGCTCCGAAGCGGTTGAGGCCTTCCAGCGTCTTCGGATAGGCGGCTTCCGAGCTTGCTGTGGAGAACGCGATCATCAGGGGCTCACGGATCAGACGGAGCAGATGTGCGTATCGCGGCCCGATGACCACGAAGCCGACCATCACGAGGATGCCCCACAGGATCAGGAGCGAGAGATAGAACCCGCCCATGAAGACGATGAGCTTCCACAACACGAGAAGACCGTTCTTCGATACGGTGGCCGTGATGGCGGCCCACACCGCGATCGGCGCAAACAGCATCACATAGCCCGTGACCTTCAGCATGATGTGGCCGAGGTCGTCGATCAGCGACAAGATCTGCTTCGAACGTTCCGGCAGCGCGCCCATCGCCACCGAGAAGAATACGGCGAACACCACGATCTGCAGGATCTCGTTCTGCGCCATCGCGTCCGCAATCGAGGTCGGAATCAGGTGGGTCAGGAATTTCTCGAGCGAGAATGCCGACACCGGCAGTCCGGTCGATTGCGCCTTGTCCGGCAGGGTGCCCGGAAAATTGTCGCCGGGCTGCAGCAAGTTTACCATCACCAGGCCGAGCAACAGCGAGACGAAGGAGGCGCTGATGAACCAGCCCATCGTCTTGGCGAAGATCCGTCCCAGCTTGGAACCGGTGCCCATATGGGCAATGCCGCCGACCAGTGTGGCAAACACCAGCGGCGCGATGATCATCTTGATCAGGCGCAGGAATATGACTGCGAGCAGGTTGACGCTCGAGGCGATGTCGGCGCGGTATTCTGGCAGATAGTTGAAGACGAGCGTGCCCATCACGATGCCAAGGGCCATCGCGATCAGAATGTACTGCGTAAATCTGTTCGACATCGTTTTACCCCAGTCGGTTTCCGGCACTTCGAGTTTGGCAGATTTCAAGGCCGACGCAACAAGGTTCAAGGACAA
>Ga0307474_10000779_pt1 | contig 23012 bp, 17 predicted proteins | sample atmos_gasesECM1C_2_FD_203312 | JGI IMG/M metagenome (GOLD analysis project Ga0307474, IMG submission 203312) | Hardwood forest soil microbial communities from Morgan-Monroe State Forest, Indiana, United States - atmos_gasesECM1C_05 | ecosystem: Environmental > Terrestrial > Soil > Temperate... | reverse complement strand
TGTTCCGGCCCGCAGTGCTTATTGAAATGTCACAACGACGCTGTCATTCGTGTATTTCACCGTGCCTCCCCCCTCGACCGTGAAGCTCGTAAACTCTCCGTTGAGCGAGCCGAACGTCATGGCGGTGAAGGTCGAGCCCTTCGCCGGGGGTCTCTTGAGGTTGACGCCCACGCTCAGTGTGCCTGACAGTGTGGCGTTCGATTTGACGACGAGCGCCGGGGGATACGTCGTAGCAAAATTAACGCTCAGCTCACCGCCAGACGTCTGGGTGTAGTCGCCCGTCACCGTCAAGGTTTCCCCGTTGGTCGGCAAAAGGTAGCCATTGTTCGTGAGCGACCCCTCGATGGTTCCGCCTCCTACCAAAGTCCCCGATTGCATATCGACTGAGGTGGCGTTCAGCGTGGTCCCAAACAGGGTGAGGTATCCCCGGCTGGTCAGCGAGGTCGCAATCGACACCGTCTCCGATCCGAAGGCGAGCCCCACACCCTGGCCTACCTGAATCGAATGGACAGCGACCGACGGGGTTGCGATTGCGTCGACGGATCCAGACGTGCCGTTTGCCGTCAGGATGCAGACGTCGTTCGTCGTGCCTGGCACCCGGTGCGTGCTCCAGTTCCCGGCCGTGCTCCACTGGCCGTCACCCACATTCCCAGTCCACTCGACGTTACAGCTCTGTGCCTGCGCCAAGCTGCTCCCAGTAACAGCGACTGCCAGCACAGCGACTAGCGGGCTTGGTGTAATCCGGGGTATGTCCACCGTGGACAATGGATATGAAGCGCGTCGCGGACCATTTGAAACAAATTCCGGGTTGGCTCGGGCTGGGAGGCTAGTTGTTGATAAATCGCATTTGCAGTCATAACCTCAGAATCGGCCTGTCACTTGGCGGTGTAGTGCCGTTCGCGGACAACTGGTTTCGGGCCGATTCCACATGTACGGGTAGCGCGTTTAATCAGGTTAGAGCACGCCTGCAATTGGCCATTATCTAGCGAACAACGCAAGGGGAATGGCATTTCCCTCGGCGATGCAACCCGCATTATTGGGATGTAAGTGGTCTCCGCTGTCGTATTCAGGAAGCAGTTGCGTGGGATGGCTTGGGTCACGCAAGACCCCATCGAGGTCGACCACACCATCGAATTCACCACTACTGCGAATCCAGTCGTTAACCTTTTGACGTACGGTTTCCCGCTCGGAAGTATAAAAAGCGACTACCAGCCCTTCGAAGGAAGACTTCTCAAATGGCGGGTTTGTTGTCCCAATGACTCGAACGCCCTTTCGATGGCCACGCGCGATGAGCTGGCGATAGCCGGAAATGATGTCCTCAGCACTGACCTTTTCACTTGGAGGAGTGAACGGGAATGCCGGGAAAAGGATGTCATTGATGCCCAGACCCACGATGACGTACCTGACGCCTGCTTGAGCTAGCACGTCACGTTCGAACCGCGCTAGCCCCGCCTCCCCCAAGCCTGCCCCAAATGGGTTGTCAGCACCCTTCGGGCTATCTTGCAGCAGGCGATTGCCGATGATTCCTTCATTCAGGACGCCAAATTCCGCCTTTCCGCCAGCGCTTTTCTGCAGACGCGCGGCAAGGACGTCAGGCCAACGCCCGTTTGTGTCCGCAGTGGTTCCGTCTCCGTCGGTGAGCGAAGAGCCAAACGCCACGATGGCGCCTGCGCCAGGAGAAGCCTCAACATCTAGCCCGGTCAGGAAGGGCCAGGAATGAATGGCCTTGGCCACTGGGAATTTTACGGCTGCTGTTGAGTCCCCTGTTTCGGGAGAGACATAGCTGGTCTGCTTCGCCATACTGTGTGAAGTCTTGGCCTCGGTGCGCTGAGGAAGAAAAATGCTAACCGCCAAATCCGACAGCGCTGGCACGTCAAGCTCGACCGAATCACTTACCACCATCGAGCCCGCGGCGACGGTCGTGGAGGATTTTCCCTGAAACTTCAGCATCCTGTCGGATCGCGGATCGATCTCCGCCGCCGCGGTTCGGCGGGCAATGTGTGCTCCGCCGATCAGCAACGGCCCGTCCCCATAAGTATTGGAGATCTTGATCTTCACCTTTGTCCCACCAGCGCTTGTATGCACGATGAGGCGCAGGCTTTGGTTCTGGAAGGTCTGTAGAGACTCTGGCAGGAACGGTTGCGCGGCTGTCGCCCAAGTTCCGATCCACTGTTTGGCGTCCCGGTCGGCGTCGGCGCCTGAGGCAATCCCCGAAACTGTAGATCCCTTCATGGCGGATGCCGCTTCGGCGGCCAAGATCAATGCAGTCGCACAAACAATCCACACTTTGAAGCTTCTGCCGCTGTGGGCTGGCAGGCTTCGTTGGTCGTCCTTGTTCATAGGTTCCTCCTCCCTCCGTGAATCATTTTCGTTGATGCTGTGCGTTGGTTCAGTCAACTGACTATAAGACGGCATAGTGCCAAGAATGAAAGCAGACAGCCGGACCCGACTCTTGCAAGCCGCCGAAAAGGCCGAGTTCTAGAATTTCAAATAGACGGTTTCGCTGTTTCTCAGGACCTAGCTCAACTCACTTCGAGCTGACGTGGCATTAATGTCGGAGTTTTCTCGCGCCTTTACGGAGGCTTTTCGCGCCAGCAATGCACCGAGAGAATAAGCCACAGACGCATAAAACGGCATGGTAATAAGCAATTGGTCGATGCAACGTTCCCGTGGCTGACAGCCCCATCCGAAGTAAAAGGAAACCCGCGCCTGAACTGAATCGGGGCGTGACAACACTGACGCGTACGGGCTGACGAGAGGTGTGGCCGCGAAGGCATAAGCAAGGATTGCCAGAGGAAAAATCCAAATCCAAAGCATGCACCTGTGTTGCAAGCGCCGACCAAGCAGCCATCCGAAGTACAAACCCGCGACTATCTGCACTGGATAAAGCGGGTTCTCAGTGAGTATCCAATGCACGAAACGCACGGAAGGTTTCCAAGGGGAAAGCGTGGCCACTAAGTCGAATAACTCGAAAAGCCCAAAGGCCGCGAGAAACGCGATGCCCAAGCCCCAATGAACTGGTGAAGGGCGAAAACTAGAAGAGATTTCACACGCGTCATGGCAGCGGGAACTTTGTGAGTTTATACCATGCTGATTCCAAAGTCCCGGTAAGTGGGGTTCGCGGAGAAGTGGTTTCGGGCCGATTCCACATGTACGCGTACGGCGCTTACCAGGCAGTTGTCTTCACAAATTCTTGACCGTAAAATTGCAGCGATGGTCAGAGACAGCTTTAGCTATGCAAAAACCAGCGTCGCTTCGCTCCGAGGACTGATTGGATTCATCCCGGAACACTGATCGGCATCAGAACGGAATGCTGATCGGCTTCATCGGAATCCCCAGAAATGCGATTCTTTTTGAATAAGTGGCGACATTTGGCTTTCTATGTTGCGTTTAGGCGAACTCTTATCGCTGGAGTGCTACTTGCTTTAACGGCAGAACGAAGCGGTTTTGCCCAGACTTCTTCGCAACAAAAGGACATCCACAAAAACACGCCATCGTCCCAAGAGACAAAGCGCAATGTGGAACTCAATTCCATAGTAGACCTGGCGGCGGGCATTCCATCAGAATTTGGAGCAGATTTTTTGCTGCGGCTCGTTGAGTCAGGGAAAATTACGAACCCCCTTCTGAAAACGAAGTTACTGGAAAAAGCATTTTATCTGGCAGAGTCTGCTCAACAGCCCATCAAGTTAGTCGGAATACCCGGTTCTTTGGCTGACACGCGTTCCGGCTATCTCGCCATGGCATTTCGATTGAATCTAGATAAGCTATCTCTCCAGTCTAAAGCGGTGATTGACCTTTTGCAGCTTGACCGCATTAAGGGTGAGAAGCTTTTTGAAGAAATTCGATTTCCGACGTTGAAGCCACTTGGTTGTGAAGAGCCCTTGATTTATGACCCTGGCCCCTACTACCGGACGCTCGCCAGCGTTCTGGACCGCGGTTCCATGAGAAAGGAGGAGAGTGAGAAACGGGTGATCGCGTTCTTGCAACCGGCAATTGCGAAGATTTCTTCTCACACGCAGGTTGTGCCCATAGCGAAGATGCTGACGTCCCTAAATCTATCTTCTACGCAATTGGAAGACATGACCAGTTTCTTCATTGGTTCGCTGCAAAGGCTACAAAGTGATGAACGGTCCTTTGCAGTTGCGGTGACAAAGTACGACACATTGGGCGCGGTGGCCCAATTGCTCTCCAAACTCGACCGCGAAGGCGTACCTAGCGCTAACCTAGTCCAAGTTTTGAAACAGTATGTCAGCAAAAACCTGCGGGATGTCCGCTGTCCCGACATTGGGCAAAGCGAGAAAGGGTCTCTTCCAAGGGCTGCTACGGACTTCAATGAACTCTTCGGGGCTGCTCTTCTTTCCGCAGAACTGAATCCAATCTCCGGTGACGAACTCCAGGATTACAAGTTAGGTCCAGCACCCTCGTTCCATCCCTACTAGCAATCCCCAAAGGCGAAGGGACTACTGGAAGGCATAAAAAAGTTACGGTTTGGAGCGGGCGGAACACCGCTCTCTGTAGCAGAGCGAAAGACGGCTGACTGGAACTCGCAACTGAGTGAGTTCCTTGCAGAACTTGAATTGTGGAAATCGACGGATGAAGAAGAGGAGGACGACTTCTTCCATCAGAAATGTGTCCTTTATGTTGGCCTGATTGACCTAATCCCTCCCGGCCCGGAACAATCAAAAGTGATTCGCAGTTGCGTGACATTCCTGGAGCTCAACTCTGTTGAGGGAACGAATCGCATCGAGTGGTTTTTGCACGTGAAAGATTTGCTTGACCGACTTTCGGCAACAAAGGAAGACAAAGGGAAGAGGCAGGTGCTAGACGTATTCCGGGACTCGCGGGACCCGACCTTGAACCTGTATGCTCGGGTTGAGGCTTGGTTATCTCAGGCCCCTGTCCTTCCTGCACTCTAGTTCTGAACCCGTGTACGTCTTTGGCTTTTTCTATTCTCATTACAATAAGATGAGCGCTCAACTCCCGGTAAGTGGGGTTCGCGGACAAGTGGTTTCGGGCCGATTCCACATCTACAACGCTGTTTACCAGGACTTTGGATGTCCGGTTCGCGGTCGGCACAAACAACACTGCCGGGCGTCAAGTCAATATGATTCCCGCTGGCGTTACTCGCAACCCTAAGACTCAAACGGCCTCTCTCGCGAGAGGCCGTTTTTGTTGCGGTCGCTGGGAAAAGGCAAACTATTCGTCATCCGCTTCCAAGTGGAAGAAGACACCGTTTTGTTCGTGACCGATCACCGCGTAAAGGTTGCGAGCGGGATTGGGGCTTTCTGACTGAAAAGCAAAGTTGGCTGATTCAGCCGACCAGTCAATCGTTGCTCCGGTCTTCACGAACTTCCCCCGGAAGTTCTGCATCACGTTAACCACCTTCGCAGAGTCAGTAATCCCACGCCACTCGATGTCGAACGAGACCTTCGCTGGTACGGGAGCCACGGGCGGAACCCCCAGGGGGGCGTACCCTTGGCCTTTGGTCAGATTGTTGTATAGATCGTGCGCGTCGGTCACAGGAACGTCGCGCACCCGCAAAGAGGCCACTCCCTCTTCAAAGTCAATTTCGACTGAATCGCGCGAGGTGGGAATCACCCAGAACAAACCGTTTGCGGCTATCCCCGGACTGTAGTCATGGATCTGTATCAGAGGGTTCGCGACGCCTACCGTACCGGAGGCGTAGATGTCGAGTCAAATAAAGACGAAAGAACCATGGTGGGGTCTTCCGTCCTCGCCTACATATTCGCCCTGCATCGCTCCCATGTCAGCTCGAAACGAGACTGGCATGCTTAGGCCGGTACCGGTGCCCAGCCCGCGAATCTGCGTGTCAATGATCATGCCGTTGAAATCACCGATTTCGGACGGATCATTGATTTGCGTGAGAGCTGTTGGCACGGCAGGCAGGGGATTGTGATGAATCGCGACTCCGGCTATCGTACTGCCTCCAGGGATGGGCTTGGGTTCCGCACCCTTCTCCTCGTCTGCCATACTCAACCGGGGAACCGCGAACTCCGACGCGACTGCCAAGCCTGCCGCACCGGTGGCTGTGCTCAAGAATCCTCGCCGCGTCAAACTCTTGCCACCCGAGTGAAACACCGCGAAGTGCTCATCGGTCTTTCTTTGCAGCAGCCTTTTCCAAGGAGGTACAGGGGGTTTGTTCATGGTTCTTTTTCTCCTTTCAGCAAAACTGTGACGCCATTTCGCCGCGGGGGACCTACGAGGGTAATTAGCGCGGAAGTTTACACTTCTTATAGTCGCAGGTCAACATGATTACTCGAGATTCTCGAGATTACTCGCCGACGCAATGCTCGATGAATCTAAATTGCCCTTGGGATTGGCCAAGTCCCCGATAATGTGGGGTACTCGGACATCTGTGCCGGTCACAGGCCAGAGACAGTCTCGAGGTAGCTTGCACTTCTCGGGTGTCTTAGATTTTTTGTGACCCATGGCCCCATTTCTTTAGCAAGTCATTCATTTTCAGGTGTAAGACATCTTGGCGAAACGATCACACAAATTCGGCGACAAAGTCACCGCCATGACCGACCTTCCCGGCAATCTCGCCCCCCCCATCTACTAGCAGCCCACCGACCAGAGCTTCGAAGGCGCCTTTGCGCTCGCCTCGAGGAAATCCGTAAGCTAAAATCCAAATCGGTGGCTGAATTCTGAGGTGATCTAATGCGTTGCGCCCTTTCGATGATAACTCTCGCTCTGCTTGCAATCCCACTTGAAGCGCAAGACCAACCCACGCGCCCGCCCATCACCGGCATCGCCCACATCCGCCTCTATTCCGCAGATCTTCACAAATCGCTCGTTTTCTACAGCAAAATCCTGGCCCTCCCGCCGCGCAGCGGTGGCTGTACCGGCATGATCGGTCCGTGTTTCATCATCAACGACCACCAACAAATCGGGTTGTCAAAGACGCCTTCTGCCGCTCCTGCAAGTCTCCTTGCCGAGGTCGCCTTTACCACGACTGACGTTGCTGCGATGCGCCGCTATCTGCTCGCACACAACGTCCCAACCGGTGCCATTATCAGGGATTTTAACAGCCTCCAGCATTTCGCGCTTCGCGACCCGGAAGGCAATCCCATCGCCTTCGTGCAGCATCCCGGGTTGCAACTCCTCACCGCGCGCCCGGTGCAAGCCGGCTCCCGCATGATTCATGCTGGCTTCATCGTCAGAGACCGCGCAGTTGAAGATCGCTTTTACAGGGACCTCCTGGGCTTCCGCATGTACTGGCACGGCGGCTTCAAAGACGCGGATAACGACTGGTGGGAAATTCAAGTCCCCGACGGCACCGACTGGATCGAATACATGCTCAACATCCCGGCTAATGCGGACGCCAAAGAGCGCGGCATACAAAATCATTTTTCTCTCGTCGTCCCGGAAATTAAAGCCGCAGTGTCCAAGCTCAAAGCCGACGGTCTCCAGATCACCGACGCCCCCGAAATCGGCCGCGACGGCAAATGGTCCTTCGACATCTACGATCCCGATTTAACTCGCGTCGAACTTATGGAGTTCAAGCCGGTTAAGGAGCCATGCTGCAATCCCTACACCGCTGAGCACCCTAAACCATGACCTGTGGCTGGCGACTTGTTATCTCGCCCACGATTCCCCAGGCTGGATGTCAGAAAGAATTTCTCTGCGACCTCCAATCGCGTGAGGAGTTTTTTTCTCGACATCCTTGTGCTGCGCAATATTCCACATCGACGGATTCCAAGTTGAGGTGAACGCTGTTTATCGTCAAGTGGATTATTTTCGAGTGGCCGTGACTCAGGCAGAGTCCACAATGTGGGAGACGCACGCCGAGAAATCCAGTCGCATCAGTTAGCGATATGTAGACCCGTAACTGAACAATTTTTGGCATTCCTGCCGGAGGAAACCGCCGATGACGGGGATGTGGTGATTACCCTTGCTCAAGACGACCCGGCAGGGGATAAGACAGGCCCGCCACTTGCGGTCTTCCGTACCATGCTTGCGGCCAAAAACGGCAATGTCTTCTTGGGAAACGCCGTACACAACCGCTCCAATTCTAGACCACACGCAGGCACCTGCGCACATGGCACAGGGCTCATGCGTAGAATAGAGGACGAAATCAGGCAGGTAGCGGCCATAGCCGCTCGATACGTATTTGAGCGTTTCCAGCTCTACGTGCTTGATGCTTGATCCCGAAGTTTTCACCCGGTTCCCTGCACTGGCAATGACCACTTCGCGCCCGCTCACAAGTCGAGTGATGACCGCGCCAATGGGATAGTCGCCTCGATCACCGGCGCGCTTCGCCTCTGAGATAGCCAGCTCCATGAACTTCTTTCGTGGTTTGTAGGAAGGAGGAATCATGTCGATAGCTTACATCCATTTGTCGCGAGTTCTTCTCAAGACACGGAAGAACAAATTGAACGGTCCCCGCACAAGATGGCTGACGCCGGGAAGAAACCAGAAAGCGTTCAAGAGCCTCTACGTTGCCTGAGGTTGAGGGATTTTCATAAAGTTTCGCGGGCCGGAGGCCATAAAGGACAGGGGGGATGAGAAGTGGCGTTGCCGGAGAAGTTGTTTGCTCCTAACTAGCACGCGCCGCTGGGGCGGGTGGCAGTTCCGGATTCCTGAGTGGGATGCGTCTGGGTACTTGGCACCATGTAGGATGTCGTTCCCGCCAAGTTCGCGACACATTGCAGTATCACCTGCGGAAGCGCAGGAAGTGTGGAGGGAAGATTCGGAATGGACAGGTCAGGTTTTTTGAAATTCAGCGCGCTAGTAAGATCCCCAACCGCCGCGCGGCGCCAGGCGCTCAAATTGGGCACTTCCGCGCCAAAGCGAGTCTCCAGGAATCGCAAGACGGAAGTGTGATCGAAGAGGTCCGATGACACCAACCCACCTCGACTGAACGGCGAGAGAATCAGAGTGGGGACGCGAAAACCCAGTCCAATCGGGCCGGTTATCGCGGGGCTGCCGATTACGGTGGGGTCCGGTACCGCGGGGGCGGTTACATATTCGCCTGGCGTGCCCGGCGGCGCGGTTAGTGGAGCGACGTGATCAAAAAATCCGCCATTTTCATCGTAGGTAACAAACAAAAGTGTCTTTGCCCACAGTACTGGGTTCGCTGTTAAAGCGCTAAGGATAAGTGAAAGAATGTTCTCACCAAAGAGGGACGGGGAAGGAGGGTGGTCCGAGGTTAGCACCGAGCCCACGAGCCAAGAAACTTGTGGCAAATTGCCGGAGGCCACATCGGCCAGGAAGTCCACTGGAAATTGAGGCCCGAAGGCATTTTGATGCAGCGGTGAAGCCGGATCCTGAAAATTTTTGAAGTAGGAGAGAACATTGTCCGAGAGAATCCCGCCGAGAACCGTCTCATCCGGCGATGAGTAGACCTTCCAGGAAACCCCGCGAGCCTGAAGCTGCTCGGGCATCGTCGTATATGTCAGACGCCCGTAAAAGGCGCTGCGATTTGTGATGATGGTTTGCAAAATGGGTCCGCCGTTTTTTCCATCTGGGTCCAGGGAAGCAGCCATGGTGTAGAGGCGGTTGGGATCGGTGGGGCCCATGGCCGAGCAAAAAAAGTTGTCGCAAATGGTGAAAGCGTCGGCGAGAGCGTAGTAGTACGGAATGTCTGCTCGAGTGTAGTAGCCCATGCTTAATACGGCATCATTGGAATTAATGGGAAGGCGTGAGGTCACAAAACCGTCCATTGCGCCGTTATCCCAGCTCTGATGCTGGGGCACCCAATCGTGGCTGATGTCGTGGGTGCAGGCTGCGTTCGTCGTGGAGGTGTCCAAGTGGAAGGGTAAGAGCGCCCCCACCGGAGAGGTCGTCGTGTTCGCTGGATCAGGCTGCTCGAACGCCAGGCTTTGATCGGAAAATCCACGAACGCCGCGGTAGCTTCCAAAGTAATGATCGAAAGATCGGTTTTCCTGAATCAGGATCACCACGTGTTCGATGTCAGTTAGTTTGGAGCAAACTGAGGGAAGCGGCGGAGAAATGATTGAGCCACTGCCGCATCCGTGCAAACCCAAGGATGCCAGTTCTGTAACGGCTGCTGCAGCACCGAGTTTCAATAATTCTCGGCGATTAGGATTGTACATAGAGTCGTAGTCTTAGATGCCCCTTGCAGAGCAAAGGTAGGACCGCTTAACAAGTCCCGGTTACTCCGGAAACCGGACGTATGCCCGGCCAGCATTCACGCTGGATTCCACATCGACGAGTATGTTGTCTAGGGAGCAAGAATGGTAGAAACGCTTTTCGATATGTCTTGAGGGCTGGCCTCCAGGCGTTGTTTCAATTTCAGCCAGCTCCTGTAGCCGTATTCCCGTGCGACTATGAACTGGGCGTCGGCGAGCCTTGCAAGGAACTTTCCAGCTTCGCAATCTAGCGAATAGTGCCGTCTGAGTGCGGCAGCGTCCCGGCGTCGCAAGTCATGTAGCAGTTCTCTTGCTTCTTTCCTAATATCTTCGAAATTTCGTTGGGAGGGTAGACTACGAGACATTCTGGCACCCCTTTCGTCGCCCCCGTTTCATGCCGGACCAGGCTAAAGAGCCAACTGACCGGTTGGGAGGCCAATGATGAAATTCCGTATGAGCGGACGCTACTGGTCACAAGGTCAGTTTCGGGGCAAGGCTCGCCACCCCTCGTCCGATTAGCGTTAAGCAGGATTTGGCCGCGCTATACTACATCTGGCCTTCTAAACCGAGACGTAGAAAGCTGACGGGACAGGGGTGTCTATCATGAGCAAGTCACTGCAAAACATGACCTTAGCCCTTCTTCTGCTAGCTACACTCCTCTGCTCGTGGGCGAAAACTCCCCCTCAAAACCTCGCTAAGCCTGCCAGTTCTAGAAAACACGCCGCCATATTGATCTTCGACGGCGTACAGATCATCGATTACGCGGGGCCATGGGAAATCCTCGATTCGGAATTCGATGTATTCACAGTCTCGGAGAAGATGGATCCCATAACGACATCGGCGGGTATGAGCGTCAACCCGGGCTATACCTTCGAGAATTCTCCCAGGGCGGAAATACTGGTCGTGCCGGGAGGTGGCAGCAGCCGCGCGGGTAAGCCGGGCGTCGGAAGCCAAATGGCCAACCCGAAGGCACTTCGTTGGGTGCAGGAAGAAGCCAGGGATGCACACTATGTAATGTCTGTGTGCAATGGCGCCTTTATATTGGCACAAGCTGGACTCCTCGATGGGCAAACCGCGACCACAACAGCAGGATTCATTGACATGCTGAAGACAGTGGCGCCACGAACAAAAGTCGTGGCAGACCAACGGTTCGTGGATAACGGTAAGATTATCACCACGGCCGGGCTATCGTCCGGCATCGATGGCGCGCTGCACATTATCGATCGAGTGTTTGGGAGGGGAGAGTCACAGTTCGTGGCCGTAAACACGGAATACAACTGGGACCCCAGCGGCCAGTTCGTTCGGGCACAGCTTGGAGATATGCCCATGTTGAATACATTCGTGCAACTGAGGTTCCAACTCCATGCCCGGCCGCTGCGATACGACACCTCCCGTCAGTTTTGGCACAGTGAGTGGTCGGTTGAAACTAAGCAGTCCGTTCATGATGTCATGGCCGCGCTCAATGATACCGTAGCAAATCGGGATCACTGGAGCCGAGTTAACTCGGGGAGCGACGGCGAAAGCTCGAGCCAATGGGTAATTTCGAGCGGCACGTGGGGTAATTGGAAAGCATGCGTTCATACCGAAGCCGCGTCCAGCGGCGACGGTCAATTGAAAGTCATCATAAGTGTGGACCGGACCTGAACGATCGGGTGTCACGACATCAACAAGAAAGTCCTCGAATCCGCCAAATACGTAGCCAGCCGTTCTGTGGCGCTTGCGAGAACGAGGCTCTGGACCGGGACCTCGAAACTTGTTGTTTTTGGCGCGCTTTTCTCTCTCGAGGACCACATAACAAGCCGGGTAGAGGATCAGTTTCTGACTAGCGACAATTCCCCCGACCACCTGAACTTTAGTACTCCCTAGACCCCACGCCTGTACTATCGACGCTTTTTTGCCTAGAGCCGATACTCGCGGCACGTACAAACTCAATGCAAGAGGGCCTTGTCCCCCTCGTGGCCCTTCCGATTCGTTTGGGAGCTCAGCTCATGTCTGGCATCCATGAAACAAAGCGCACCTCCAACAGCAGCGTCCTCAAAACGACCACTTGGGGCGCGGTCATTGCGCTCTCTGCCACCATCGCGGTGGCGGGGCTCGTTGGATACAACCGTTGGTCAAGTTCTGGCAACATTGCCGATTCGACCCCCAGTATTGCGCAGAGAGAGTTGTCGGCGTCCGCTCAGCCGACCCCGACCCCCAAAGATAGATCTTGGTTTGGACATCCGTCTGCCAGAGCCCTGCCGCTCCAAGGCAAAGCGTTGCCGACGCAAACCGGAGTGGCGCAAGCCTCCGTTGCGAAGGCTGCCATCGCGGAGAGCCCGATCCGCTCGAATCAGGCTGACTTTAGCCACTCGAGAGCGTCGAGCCATGACATCGAAGCCGCTTCTGCCAGTGCGAGCCCCGACGACGACGAGTCTGTAGTAGCCGCAAAGCTCGCCCCGGACCTAAAGGGAGTCGACCCCGACGCCGCAATAGACGTTATCGTCCAGTTCAAGAATGACGCGACGGACCTGACGGCAGACGGCGCAACTGCAAAAAGCGATCTGCCCCTGATCCACGCTCAGTTGGTAAACGCCAAGGGTAGCAGCCTGAGCAGCTTGGCCTCACACTCCGGCGTGGCGTACATCTCCCCGGATCGCCCTGTAACAGGCACTCTCGATCACGCAGTCACGGCGGTAAACGGGGATGTGGCCTACGCCAGCGGCTGGAATGGCACGGGCATTGGAATCGCCGTCATTGACAGTGGTGTCAGCAGTTCTTATGACCTAAATACCGACAGTAATCAGTCGTCGCGCGTCGTTTATAGTCAGAGCTTTGTGTCCGGCGATTCCTCGACCAGCGACGCGTTTGGTCACGGAACGCACATTTCCGGAATCATCGCGGGGAACGCCTTCGCTTCCGCGACCTCATACTATCCGGGCGTCTACCGTGGCATCGCCCCAGAAGCAAAAATCATCAATCTTCGCGCGCTGGATTCCAATGGTGCCGGCACAGATAGCTCCGTGATCTCGGCCATCCAGCAGGCGATCAATCTCAAGAATACCTACAACATTCGAGTCCTTAACCTGTCCCTAGCACGCGGCGTGTATGAAAGCTATACGCTTGATCCGCTCTGTCAGGCTGTGGAATCCGCATGGCAAGCGGGCATCGTGGTGGTAGCTGCAGCCGGCAACATGGGTCAATACAACGGTGCCGGCACAAACGGTTATGCAACCATCGGCGCGCCGGGTAACGATCCGTACGTCATAACGGTTGGTGCGACCAACACGCACGGTACGGGTTCACAAGCATCGCAGACGATGACAAGCTACAGCTCCAAGGGTCCGACATCGTTCGATCATATCGTCAAGCCCGACCTCGTCGCCCCAGGCAATCAAGTGGTCTCACGCATGTCCTCTGAGGGCAACGGGCTAGTGGCGTCGTACCCCGATCTGGCCGTCTATCCGTGCAACTCTTCGCGAACCAGCTGTGGAGCAACATACGGCACTGCTCGGTACATGCGCCTCAGCGGCACCAGCATGGCGACGCCGGTGGTCAGCGGCATCGCGGCTCTCCTGCTGCAGAAGACACCCTCACTCACGCCCGATCAGGTGAAGGCTCGATTGATGAAAACCGCCTGGAAGGGGTTTTCTTCTTCTGCGACCGCCACGGACCTTGCCACAGGCATCGTTTACACGATCGAGCAGGATCTCTTTGCGGTGGGCGCTGGCGCAGTGGACGCTTCGGCTGCCCTGGCCAATACGGATCTCGCTCCCTCAAGCGTGGGCTCAGCGAAGTCCCCTAAAGTCATGTATGACTCGTCGACGCACATGGTCTCGATCGTGAGCGATTCCTCAGTGGTTTGGGGTAACTCTGTGGTCTGGGGCGACTCCGTCGTTTGGGGCAACTCCGTCGTTTGGGGCAATTCTGTAGTTTGGGGCAACTCTGTGGTCTGGGGCGACTCCGTCATTTGGGGTAACTCCGTCGTTTGGGGTAACACCGTTGTATGGGGCAACTCGGTGGGCAGGGGCCGCCAAAAGGGCGGTATGGGAGATAAATACTAGGCAAGCATAGGGGGAAGCGGAAGATGCCAGGCCTTGCCAAAGCCTACATCGCAATGATCGCCGCACTTGCCACGGCCGTACTTGTTGTCGTGGCCTCTCGATGGAATCCGGCAAACCTTGGTCACTTCGTATTGTTTTTTGCACTAGCGTTGCTGGCTTCTGCAATGAAGATTCGCCTTCCGGGCTTTAGGGCGACAATATCCGCGAACTCTGTCTTCATTCTGATCGGCATCGCCTTATTCAGTTTTGGCGAGACCGTGCTAATTGGTCTTGGCGGCGCGCTCGTCCAGTCCCTTTGGAAAACGCAGCAGCGGCCCAAGCTAGTGCAGGTGCTTTTCAATGGAGCATGCCTGGCGGTCTGCAGCGCCGCGGCATTTTGGGTTTCGCACAGTGCCCTGGCAATGCTCGACTTGAGTTCTCTTACCGCCATGATGGTCCTGGGAGCCTGTGTTTATCTGGTACTGAACACGGGGCTTGTCTCGCTGGTCATTTCTTTGGCCGAGGGGCAAGCGCTGAAGGATATCTGGCCCCAATGCTATGAATGGACTTTCCCCTACTTCCTCGTGGGCGCGGCCGTGGCGGGTGTTGCCAGCACCGCGAGCCACGCCAGCAATCCAGGCGTAGCGTTGCTGGCGGTGCTGGCGATGTATTTTGTCTACCTCTACTACCGGATGCACATCTTTCGCGTCGTGCTCGACAACATTTCCAACGTGAGCCGGGAGAGCGAAGCCTTCATCGCTCGTTCATCTCAAGGCCAGTAGTAGTAGTGTCCCAACGTTTTGCCTCTTGCCTTCCATAAATCTCCATAAATCATTGATGAAGAACGCGTAAGCGACAAATCTCCTGGTCTCGATTTGAAAGGTGAATGCCGATTCTGCCACCCTCGGAACCATGCTGGGTCATCTGAAAGCCAGTTCCTCGCCCTCGGAAGCCTTCTCAATTTAGTGGAGAAAGGTTTGTCTTGGCTTGGTGAATGGGCTAGTGCAGGGTGGTCATGCGCAAAGTAGTGGTGGGGCGATCGACCACCAATTCCCGGTGTTCGCGGCGGAAGGTTTCGGCGACGTGGCAGTTCCAGCAGACGGGCCAGTGGGTGCTGAGAACTTCCTGGAGGTTCTCGGCAGGAATGTCGTTCCACTGGATGGTTTTGCGTTCGGCATCAACCAAAGCGGGCGGATGATCGTGCCAGTGGATGGCGCCGAAGGGTTTGTGGCAGTAGACACAATTCTGACCTTGATACCACCGGTTGATGATGGTCCAGATGAGGCAGGCCTTGGGCGATTCCTCGATTTGCCCCAGGCACTCTTGTCCGCAGCTTTGCATTTCGGGCCAACGAGAGCAATTGCTCAACTTCAGGTGCTCGTTGCCGAAGGATGCCCCACAAGCGGCCTTCCCTGCGGCCACCCGGACAGCCGCGGCTTTGTGATTTTCCGGACAGGAGATGATGCGTTCGCCACGGAACTTCAGGTACGTGTGCAGAGCGCGACGCAGACCTACGAAAACAAAGACAGCGGCGGCGGTCGCTACCATTATCAGGATGAATTCCATGGGCGGTTCCTTTCGGGCGCCATTCCTGGAACGACCGGAGCCCTGGTTTGAAACAGCGCCGTTCTAAGCGACCCGAGAAAGCGATTGGCGGTGGAAAGGTGGTTTCCTGAGCGCGAATGGTGATGCTTCTCTGGGCCGCATCCAAGTCTTATTGCACCGGTGGTCATCGGTTGGCTGTGCCCAGGCTCACGTTAGTACGTGACGGTGGTCACCTAACTGGATGACGTGTGAGGATGGACACCAGTATTGGCTGGGACGGGGGTGGAGCAATTGGCGTGAAGATTTCTTTTGAGATGAAAAATGAGTAGAGTAGCGTTTCGCGCGGAGGTCACTGTAGAAGCTGGGTGGAGTTGAGGAGACGATGAAAACAATCAAAGGCCCGGGAATTTTTTTGGCGCAGTTTGCAGGGGATGCGGCGCCCTTCAATAGTTTGAAGAGTATTGCGGGTTGGGCGGCGAAGCTGGGATATAAAGGGGTGCAAATTCCTTCCTGGGATGGGCGGCTGTTTGATTTGAAGCGCGCGGCGGAGAGCAAGGCTTATTGCGAGGAGATTCGCGGCGTGGTGGCGGGGTTCGGATTGGATATTACGGAGCTTTCGACGCATCTGCAGGGGCAATTGGTGGCGGTGCATCCGGCTTATGACCTGGCGTTTGATGGATTTGCGCCGGAGCCGATGCGGGGCAAGCCAAAGGCGAGGCAGGCTTGGGCGGTCGAGCAATTGTTGATGGCGGCAAAGGCTTCGGCGAATCTGGGGCTTACGGCGCATGTGACGTTTTCTGGGGCGCTGGCTTGGCCGTATTTCTATCCGTGGCCGCAGAGGCCCGTAGGGTTGGTGGAAACGGCGTTTGACGAGTTGGCGGCGCGGTGGCGGCCGATTCTAGAGGCTTTTGATCAAGCGGGAGTGGATCTTTGCTACGAGATTCATCCGGGGGAAGATTTGCACGATGGGGTTACCTTTGAAATGTTTCTGGAGCGCGTAGGGAAACACCGGCGCTGCAACATGCTTTACGATCCGAGCCATTTCGTGCTGCAGCAGCTGGATTACCTGGAGTTCATCGATTTGTATCATGAGCGGATCAAGATGTTTCATGTGAAGGATGCGGAGTTTCGTCCTACGGGACGGCAGGGTGTTTATGGGGGATATCAGGCTTGGGCAAACCGGGCGGGAAGATTCCGGTCGCCGGGAGACGGACAAGTGGATTTCGGGGCGATTTTTTCCAAGCTGACACAATGTGATTTTCCGGGATGGGCAGTTCTGGAGTGGGAATGCTGCATCAAGAACAGCGAGCAAGGAGCGGCGGAAGGGGCGCCGTTTATTCAGAGGCATATCATTCAGGCGGTGAACAGCACGTTTGATGATTTTGCGGGGTCAGGGGCGGATCAGGCGGCGAATCGGAGGATGCTGGGATTGGGGTAGCGACACCGAGAAAAAGAATTTACACAGAGTTCGCGGAGACGCAGACAAGCGCACTACTCTGGGCATCTGCCGGACGCGTCTCTAAATTGAAAAGGGGCGAGAGGGATGACGGCGAATCTGAAAGCGAATGATGGAACAAAGCGGCGGCTGCGGTTGGGGATGGTTGGCGGGGGGCCGGGGGCGTTTATTGGGGCCGTACACCGGATCGCGGCGCGGATGGATGATCGGTTTGCGCTGGTGGCGGCGGCGTTGTCTTCCGATCCTGCAAAGAGTAAAGCGGCGGGGCTGGACCTGCATATTGAGCCGGAGCGGGCTTACGGAAGTTACGCGGAAATGGCGGCGGAGGAGGCTAGGAGAGCGGACCGGATTGACGCGGTGTCGATCGTCGCGCCGAATCATGTGCATTTTGGGCCAGCGAAGGCGTTTCTGGAAGCAGGGATTCATGTGATTTGCGACAAGCCGCTGACCACAACGGCTGCGGATGCGGTGGCGCTGGCGGAGATCGTGCGGAAAAGCGGGCTGATTTTTGGACTGACGCACAACTACACGGGGTATCCGGTGGTGCGGCAAGCTCGAGAAATGATTCAGGGGGGGGAACTCGGGAAAATTCGGGTAGTGCAGGTGGAGTATGCGCAGGACTGGCTGACTACAGCGGTGGAGGCTACGGGGAATAAGCAGGCGGTCTGGCGAACGGATCCGGCACAGAGCGGGCCGGCGGGGTCGCTGGGGGATATTGGGACGCACGCTTATAACATTGCTTGCTTTGTAACGGGATTGCGGTGCGAGCAAGTAGCGGCGGATGTGTCGATATTTGTGCCGGGGCGGCGGCTTGACGACAACGTGCAGGTGCTTTTGCGATTTGAAGGCGGGGCGCGAGGGATGCTGTGGGCCAGCCAAGTGGCTACGGGAAACGAGAACAATCTGAGGCTGCGGGTTTATGGTGACAAGGCGGGGCTCGAGTGGGGACAGGAAAATCCGAATTATCTACGGTTTGCGCCGTATGGCAAACCGCCGATGACCATCAGCCGGGCGGGGGCGGGGGCTACGGCCTCGGCGAAGCATGCTAGCCGTATACCTTCGGGACATCCCGAGGGATATCTGGAGGCGTTTGCGCAGCTTTATGCGGATTTGGCGGAGCAGATGGCGGCGCGGAATGAGGGGAGAAAGCCGTCGACGGCAGCTTTGCTAGTGCCTGGGGTAAAGGAAGGGGTGGAGGGTGTGCAGTTCATTGAGGGAGTATTGAAGTCCTCGAAGCAGAATTCGGGGTGGGTGAAGCTGCCGGAGTAGGGCAACCGTCTGCCTGAGGATCGGCTCTCGAACGAGGCGAGGAAAGGCGTCGGCCGGCCGTCGGCTGGTTTAGGAAGGCCGACCCCTCAACGGCTAGTGCGGAGCCGGAAGCTGGTTGTTCGGAGGTGGGACGGGGAATCCCATTTTCGAGCGATTTGGTGGGATTTGTGAAAAGCAAGTCTTGCTAAGTCATTTAAAATAAATATAGTTAGCGAAGGGAACCTGGGGCCGGAGAGTTGCGTTCTATAGGGTATCAATATATATGGACATCCAACGACCATCTAACGCTCGCGCTAAGAAGATCCGACGGATTGCTTACGGCACCGCCGCACTCGTAATGATTGGAGGGGTGACCTATGGGTTGTCGAAGCTGCGGCCCGCTGCGCCAAGCGTGGACAAAGCGACCGTTTGGCCGGATGAAGTGAAGCGCGGGCCTATGTTGCGGGAAGTCCGCGGACTGGGGACGCTGGTTCCTGAAGACATCCGGTGGGTCGCGGCGCAAACCGACGCGCACGTGGATAAGTGGGTTTTGCGGCCACCCGCGATCGTCAAGCCAAATTCCATCATCATGGAACTGAGCGATCCGACGGTTCAGAAGGATGCCTTAGACGCGGAATACCAACTCAAGGGAGCGGAAGCGGAGTACCAAAACCTAAGAGTACAGGTTAATAGCGACTTGATGAGCCAGAAGGCAACGGAAGCGTCAGTGCGAAGTGATTACGAACAAGCGAAGATTCAGCACGACACCGATGAAAAGCTGGCCAACGAAGGGCTAACGTCGCGGCTGATTGAGCAGCAGTCGAAGGTCAAAGCGGAGCAGCTTGCCATCCGTTTGCAGCTGGAAACCGAGCGGACGAAGATCGCGACGGATTCGGCAACCGCCCGGCTAGCGGCCCAGCAAGCCAAGGTCGAGCAGATGAAGGCGCTGTACGAACTGAAAAGGACCCAAGCGGACGCGCTGCATGTGCGGGCAGGCATCGATGGCGTGCTACAGCTTCTGCCGGTGGACGTGGGGCAGCACGTGACCCCGGGAATGAACCTGGCGCGCGTTGCGGATCCGAAAAAGCTCAGAGCGGAAATAAAGATTGCGGAGACGCAAGCAAAGGATGTGGTGCCCGGGCAAAAGGCCCAGATCGACACGCGCAATGGAATCGTGAATGGGCACGTTTCGAGAGTCGACCCTTCGGTGATCAACGGAACGGTGACGGTGGACGTGACCATTGACGATCCGCTTCCTCCGGGGGCGCGGCCGGATCTGAGCGTGGACGGCACGATCACGCTGGAGAATCTGAAGAATGTGCTGTACGTGGGGAGACCGGTGCACGGGCAATCGGACAGCACCATCGGACTTTTCAAAATTATTGATGACGGATCGGAAGCCGTGCGCGTCAATGTTAAGTTGGGGCGAAGCTCGGTGAACACGGTCGAGATCGTAGATGGGTTGAAGGTCGGAGACAAAGTAATCCTGTCCGACATGTCTGCTTGGGACGCCTTCGACCGGGTGCGCTTGAAGTAAGCGACTTGCCGCCCTTCCGGGGCGCTCCGGAATTAACGGATTCCCGATTTCTGCGCCCGCTAAGAAATCGCCAGGGGCGTCGGCAGAGGATGGAAGAGATGCAAATCCTGTTGCAGGACGTGCGCTACGGCCTGCGCATGCTCGGGAAGAATCCGGGCTTTACCCTCATTGCCATTCTGACGCTGGCGCTGGGCATCGGTGCGAACACGGCAATTTTTTCCCTATTCAATCAAGTCCTTTTGCGGCGCTTACCGGTGCGAAATCCCGAGCAGTTAGTGATATTGAAGTCGCCGGGACGGCATCACGGACATACGCAAAGTGACGGCGACGAGTCAGAGGTGTTTTCTTACCCGCTATACAAAGGGCTGGCGAAGAACACATCGGTTTTCGACGGTGTGCTAGCACGAGTGGCATTTCCGGCCAGCATCGCGAGCCACGGTCAGACAGACCGAGGGTCAGGCGAACTCGTAACCGGGAATTATTTCGAGGTGCTGGGAGTCGAGCCAGCGTTCGGGCGAGTGCTTTCACCAACGGATGACGATGTGCAAGGCGCTCACCCGGTGGTGGTGCTGAGCCATGCGTATTGGGAGCAACATTTCGGCGGGGATGCCGGTGTCTTGAATCAGACAATTCTCGTGAACAACACGGAAATGACGATTGTGGGCGTGGCGCAGGCGGGATTTACAGGTATCCAGGTGGGGCAGACGCCGGACATTTTTGTGCCCATGACGATGAAGGGGCAGATGACGCCGACCCGGAATGGCCTGGACGATTGGAATGACTCGTTTTTGGCGGTTCTGGCGCGCCGCAAGCCGGGCGTTACCATGGAGCAGGCAGCAGCAGGGATCAATGTGGATTATCCGGGGCTGCTGGAGCAGCAAGCTGCAACTCTTAAGCTGCGCAAGGGCGGAAAAGACGAGAAGGAATTCCTGAGCAAGAAGATTGTGCTTTCTGCCGGGGCGCAAGGGAGAACGACGGCCCAGAGAGATTCCGGGCCGGCGCTGATGGCGCTATTTGCCATGGTAGCGCTGGTTTTGCTGATTGCGTGCACGAACGTGGCGAATCTGCTGCTGGCGAAGGCGGCGGCGCGGCAGCGGGAGTTCGCGATTCGTTCGGCGCTGGGCGCGACTCCGGGCCGGATGATGCGTCAATTGCTAGTGGAAAGCTTCCTTTGCGCGCTGGGTGGAGGGGCTTTGGGCTTGCTTTTGGGCGCCTGGATAATGAACATTTTGACCCGAGCTGTCGTTTCTGATGCAGGGATGCAAGGAATCACGGCACGGGTGGACGGAAGCGTACTGGCATTCGCGGGGGCGGCGACGGCGGTATCGGCGCTGCTTTTCGGGTTGATTCCGGCGTGGCGCGCGACGCGAAGCGGTGTATCGCAGATGATGAAGGATCAAGGTTCGACGGCTTCCGCTGGGGTCAGTCACGTGCGATTCCGAAAGTTCCTGGTCGCCGGGCAGGTGGCGTTTACGCTGCTGTTGCTGACCGGTGGGGCGCTGTTTTCGCGGACACTTTGGAACTTGAGGAAGCAGCACTTGGGATTAAGTACGGAGAACTTGATCACGTTTTCGATTTCGCCGCAATTGGGCGGTTATGATGACGCGAAAACGGTGGCGCTTGTCGACCAGTTGAGGGAGCGCTTAGGGGCCATCCCGGGAGTGCTTGGAGTAGGATCTTCGCAGATACCGGTGCTCACCAACACGGGGATGAGCGGGAACATCACAGTGGAAGGCCGTCAACTCACGGAGAGGGAGGATTGGAACGTTCACTACGACGCGGTGAGTCCGAATTATTTTTCGACCATGAGAATGCCGCTGGTTTCCGGCCGTGAGTTTAACGCCGGCGATACGGCGATCAGCCCGAAAGTGGCGATCATCAATGAAGCCATGGTGAAAGCGTTTTTTCCAAACAGAAACCCGATCGGCATGCACTTCGCGATGGGAGCGGGGAACGGCGTCAAGCCAGACATCGAAATTGCGGGAGTTGTCAAAAACGCGAAAGAACAACACGTTCGGGATGAAGATCTGGCGTATTTTTACCGGCCGTATTCACAGTTAGGGAAACTCGTGGGAATGAGTTTCTATGTGCGCAGCCAGCAGGATCCCTTGCTAATCGCCAATGCGCTGCGGGAGACGGTTCGAGGGGCGGACGCCAACTTGCCGGTGTACGACTTGAAGACCGTGCAGCGCGTGGTGGACGAGAATTTATTTGCCGAGCGAATCATAGCGGGGCTTTCGGCGGCGTTTGGCGGCTTGGCGGCGCTGCTAGCGGCGCTGGGGATTTACGGAGTGCTGGCGTATCTGGTGGTGCAGCGGACGCGGGAGATTGGAATTCGCGTGGCACTGGGGGCAGCAGCTGGGCACGTGAGAGGGCTAGTGTTCAAAGAAGTGGGATGGATGGTTCTGGCGGGCGCGGTGGTGGGATTGCCGCTGGCGTACGGGCTGGCGCGACTAAGCGAATCGCTGCTGTATGGAGTGCACGCAGGAGACGCACCAATTTATGCCGCATCGCTGGCGATCATTTGCCTAGTGGCACTGGCCGCTTGCTACATCCCGTCGCGGCGAGCAACGCGAATCGATCCTATTGTGGCGCTGCGCTATGAATAGGCGCGGAACAGATTTTGTTTTGTGATGACGGGAAACAGACGCGGGTGAAACGAGTTTCCGAGATCGCATACGAGAAGGAGAGCAAATGACAGACGCAACCGCAACACTCATCAAGATGGAAAGCGTGAAGAAAGTGTTTTATACGGATGAAGTGGAGACGCACGCTTTGTCCGAGATTCACCTGGAGATCAAGAAGGGGCAATACATCTCGATCGCCGGACCGTCGGGCTGCGGCAAGTCGACACTGCTCTCCATTCTGGGTCTACTCGATTCGCCGACGGGCGGTGAGTACACGCTAAACGGGCAGCCGGTGGCGAATCTATCGATCAGCGAGCGCACGCGCATCCGCAACCGCGAGATTGGATTTATTTTCCAGGCCTTCAACCTGATTGGGGACTTGACGGTGTATGAAAACGTGGAGTTGCCATTGACGTATCGCGGGACGAGCGCGGCGGAGCGGAAGCAGAAAGTGCAGCACGCGCT
>Ga0307474_10000778_pt1 | contig 23018 bp, 20 predicted proteins | sample atmos_gasesECM1C_2_FD_203312 | JGI IMG/M metagenome (GOLD analysis project Ga0307474, IMG submission 203312) | Hardwood forest soil microbial communities from Morgan-Monroe State Forest, Indiana, United States - atmos_gasesECM1C_05 | ecosystem: Environmental > Terrestrial > Soil > Temperate... | reverse complement strand
GGCTTCAAGAGGGTAGGTCTGCACTACATCGCGTTTTCTGAACTCGCGATTGCAAAGACAAGACTTGTGTCGCATCCGAACTCAAAAATCGCAGAAATTGGCACTTCCCCGACGAACTTCGGCTAGATACCCCCGACAATCAGTCGATTGAATAGCGAGGCCACCCGCTAACGGGCCCTGCAGCGACCGGGAGAGCACCGTGCAACTTCTCAGGATCGACGGCTTCTCTCAGGGCAGAGCCCGAGGCTGGGCCTCCGCCGGCTAAATCTGCCTTTCTTTGGGGTCGTGTACTGATCGGGCACAATCATTCGTTGCAGTCTGACCATTGATCCTGTTGAAATTGTTTTCACGTCGTGGATTAGTTACAGGTAACAATTCTGCATCGGGCAGGAATCCACAGTCCAGCGAACGATAGGACTAAAAGTGCGGCAACGATCTACCGCTTAGTGCTGCTGAAATCAGCGTATTTGCATAGGCCAGGTCAACTGTTAGAGGAGTCGTGAAATTCATCCCGGTTCTCCAGTTCGCGGGGGCCTCGGGATGTACACCCGAAAGGATCACCCATCCACTTCCGTACTGGCCCTCGACAATCGCGGGTGTCCCATCCGGGTATTTACCAACAATATTGCCCCACCCCGAGAGTTGGGGACCATCCTGCCAATAAATGTCCAGCGGGCCGCCGGTGGGGAAAGAAATCTCAACCGGTTCCTTGTGAATCCCACGATTCTCGTCGGCATAGAAGTTAAACCACACGCCCGAAGTCAAATCCACGCCATTGTAAATCGAATAACCGCCAAAGAAACTACCCGCACAAATCCCGAGGTAGTGTAAGCCATTCGACACGGCGTTCTGGATGTTGATTACAGCGTCGTGGGAGAGGTTGTCGCCTATCGTGATCGAATTTCCGCCGGGAACGATTAAAAGCGCATAGGCCTTCAACTGACTCTCCGTCATGCCATCGAGTTGCGATGTGTTGGCTGTCGCATATGGGCGGTTCAGCGCATTGAGGCGCGCTTCGACGGCTAACACGTCGGAATAGGAAGTGCCAGTCCCGTTATAAATAAGCACGGTAGCGATTCCGGGCGCCGCAGCAAACGCCGACTGCGCGTGTGCCGTTCCACCGGGCCAAGACGATATGATTGTAACTAAAACGAAAGGAATGTTGAGGGACCATCGCGACCTTTTTGTCGATCTTCTCGTAATAGGGGGAAGAAAAAGCACGACAACTCCTGTAATAAAACTTGGTCTGAAGGTTAAGACGAGTTACATACTGCAGACCCACAGCGGCGCATCTCGATGAATTGGTAAATGTTGCGAGGCGAGTTACGCTGTGTGGTTTAACTCTACCCGTGCACTCCACGGCGAAAAAGACGCCGGAGTACATGCGGAGACGTGGCCTTCAGCGCTACGTCCTCGGTGTCGGAGGTTATCGATTACAAGTTGTCGTGGCGCGCGATGGTAGCGATCACAAGGGAAAATATTCAAGCATTAGGGTCGGGGGAACCGGCATGCGTAGGTAGAATAAATGGGCGGAATTAGGCCCCCTAAATCATGATCGTGAACTTCGCCGAGCGGGCGCACAACCACAACTGGGAACTAGATCCAGTCGTCCGGTCCTTGCTGGATACGGATTTCTACAAGCTCCTGATGTTGCAGTTCATCTGGAAGCATTACCCCAAAACGCGAGTGTCGTTCGCACTGTTCAATCGAACCTCTTCGGTGCGTCTAGCCGACATGTTCGCGACCCGGGAGATTGCTGAGCAGTTGGAGCACGTGCGGAAACTCCGATTTCGAAAATCGGAGCTGGTCTGGCTGGCCGGCAACACGTTTTTTGGGCGACGTGGAATTTTCGAACCGGCATTCCTGGAGTGGCTGGAGCTGGACTTCAAGCTGTCGGACTATGAGTTGTCCGTCAACGACGGCCAGTTCCACTTGTCCTTCGAAGGCTATTGGCCTGAATCCACCATGTGGGAACTCTATGCGCTCTCTGTCCTAGACGAGTTGAGGACGAGAGCGAACATGAAAAAACTAAGCGAGTTCGATCTCGATATTCTGTATGCCCGGGCGAAAACGAAACTCTGGAGCAAGGTTGAGCGCCTTCGCGGCGTGCCGAATCTGAGTGTGGCGGATTTTGGAACCCGACGCCGGCACAGCTTTCTGTGGCAGGAGTATGTGGTCAAAGCGATGGCTTCCAATCTTGGTAGCGGCTTTGTTGGAACGTCGAACGCTTTTCTCGCTCATACGCACGATCTTGAAGCGATTGGAACTAACGCGCATGAAATCCCAATGGTGCTCGCCGGGCTGACGAACGACGACCAGGGCCTCAAAGCTTCACAATACCAGGTACTCGATCTCTGGCAGCGCACCTACGATGGAGCGCTCCGAATCATGCTCCCAGACACCTTTGGAACAACCCAATTCTTGAAGAACGCGCCTGACTGGACGGCAGATTGGACCGGCCAGCGCATGGACAGCAAGAATCCCTACACGGCAGGTGACGAATACATTGAATGGCTGAAGGGACGCGGCAGGGACCCCTGTGACAAGATCGTCATTGCCTCGGACGCTCTCGACATCGATGAAATCGTCGGTCTCCACGCCTATTTCGGCGGAAGGCTGCACGGGGGCGCGACCCCCCAGGAATTCCTTAGAGCCGCAGACTTTGAGGATCGGGGAAAGTGGATCCCGGGCCGGCGCATTCGATTCAGCGCCGGGTGGGGAACTCTATTGACAAACGATTTCCGCGGCTGCAATCCCAAAGGCGGCCACGAGTTTGACCCGATCAGCCTAATCTGCAAAGTGTCCGACGTCGAAGGGCGGCCGGCTGTGAAGCTTTCCGACAATTATGCTAAGGCGCTCGGTCCGGCGGCAGAAGTGGAACGTTACCGGCGCGTGTTCGGCACAGCCGGAATGACAAACGCTCCCTAGGCGTCTGGTTAGCGGAAGGCGAAGCGGGGGTGGGCACCTCGTGGGAGATCGCAGCATCAACATTTTATCGGCTGCAGCGTGAGACCTGCTGGTTCCTCGCGATCGATTTCGACATGAAAACATGGCCAAGGGATGCGACTACGTTTCTGTCCGTATGCTGCGAACTGAATGTGCCAGTAGCACTAAAGCGTTCACGCTTAGGAAACGGCGGTCACGTGTGGATCTTCTTCGATCAAGCGATCCCGGCAACCACTGCATCAGAAACTCGGCTGTGCCATCCTGACTCGTTCGATGGAGTCCCATCCCCAACTTGGACTGGATTCGTACAACCTTTTTTTTCCCCAACCAAGACAGCATGCGAAAGGGAGGACTTGGCAACTTAATCACTCTGCCTCTGCAAAAGCTTCCTCGCGCAGACCGGAACAGCGTATTCGTAGATGCGGAGTTTCGTCGGCACGGTGACCAATGGGAGCCTTTCTGGCGAGCGTGAAACGGATGCCTATGCTGCTGCCGGGGCCGTCGTTCTGGAAGACCGACCGAAGACCAAAGACCAAAGACCAAAGACCAACGAAGTGGAGACCTTTCGGAGTGGGGATCAGCTCTGCAGAAGATGACGTACAAGACCCTTGGACTTTGCCACCATTCCGAAAGCGAGCAGAGCGTCCAATACCCGTCGACGATCCTGGGAGTCACGGATTTCTCCCTCCGCTCGGAATGACAAACTTGAAAGAAAATCCTCGACCGTGCCCGGGCCATGATTGGCTGACAGCGTTAACAAGAATCCAGCCACTGCTATGGCGCCGGGTACCATCAGCCCGCGTTGTACATTGACCACGTCTGTGTGGTAGGACCGCTGCGAGCATTTCTAAAGTCCCCGAAAAGCCTTATTGGACAACGTTTTGAGCATATTGTGCAATCATTTGCGCTCATCGAAAATGCTTGACAGTGCTCTCTTACTGGTGACAAACTCCATCCCCGCTGTTCTACACGAAGTGCAAAAGCGAGTATGTCAGCTTTACCCTAAGGAGATTCAGTTATGTCGATCCACAAAGATCGCTCGCAGAATCGTGTGCAAATTACCTCTCTTCTGCTGGTGATTCTCGCAGTCGTGAGTTTTGGATTCCCACAATCAGCCAACGCACAAGTCGCTGCAGACAATACGTCGCGACTGCTCTCGAACGCAGAAAACCTCGGTGCGGAAGATTTGTCCAAGCAGATCACTGTGACCGTTTGGTTGAAGCATCACAACCAAGGCGCGTTCGATGAACTGGTCCGGGAAATGTATGATAAGACTTCGCCAAACTATCATCACTGGCTCACCAAGGAACAATACTTGGCGAACTTCGCTCCGACTGCCCGCGAAACGGCCGCAGTCCGCGAATTCCTTACATCCCGCAATCTGACTATTTTATCCGTCGAAGAAAATAATCACTTCGTGTCTGCGCAGGGCCATATCGCGGATGTTCAGAGTGCCTTCAAGGTTCAGATCAACCGCTTCAAAATCAATGGAGAAATCCGCCGGGCGAACCTGACGGAGCCGGCGATTGAAGGTCCTGCCGGGAGCGTGGTCGCTTCCGTGCAGGGACTAAGCGATCTTCGCTACTCGACGAATGTGCGGCGGCCCCTCAATCCCGATGGCGGATCCTTTCGGGCCGTTCCGGTTGCCTCCGCGAGCCCGGATGGACTGGTTTTTACCGCGGACTGTTTCCGCGCCCCTGAGACCCTGACTTTCACCACGCCTGGCGGTGGTCCATCCGCAGTCTACTCGGGCAATCGCTATGGTTCGGATCTGGGCACCCCTCCGCCGAACGCTCCATCTTGTGGCTATGACGCCGCCGACATGCAAACCGCTTATGGGCTGAACACAGTCTATGTCAACGGTTTTGCCGGCACCGGCCAGACCATCGTGATCGTCGACGCGTTTGGGTCGAATACAATCATGTCTGACACCAACAAGTTCTCTGCACTCAACCATCTGCCTCTGCTCACATCTAAAAATTTCCACATCTTCAAGCCTAATGGTTCGGCGCACTGCGATCCTGTCCAATGCGTTGGAGGAAATTGGGATATCGAAACCACACTCGATGTGGAATGGGCGCACAGCATCGCCCCGGCCGCCAACATCGCCCTGGTTCTGGGGGCGGACAACTCGTTCACCAATCTGGATATCGCAAATCTTTTCGCGATCGACAATCTGCTGGGCAACGTCGTATCCAACAGTTTTGGAATCTCAGAGAGGGCGCTTGTAGCCTTTCTGCCGTCGGAGCTCGTGGTTGCAAACAACCTCGCAGAAACGGCTGCGGCTCTGGGCATTTCGCAAAATGTCTCCAGCGGCGATTCTGGCGACAACCTCATCGTGGATCAAAATGATTTTGGCATTAATGCAACGTCTGCGCAATCCGCGACCTCCTCCCCGTTTGTGACCGGCGTGGGTGGAACCAGCATGTTCTTGAATCCGGATCACACAATCAAGTTCCAGACCGGCTGGGGCCTCAACTTGGTTCGAATCGCGGATGCCACCCCGAATCCTCCGACCGTCCCGCCTCTGTTTTTCGGCTTCCAGAGCGGAGCGGGGGGAGGCGCTAGCGTCGTCTTCGCCAAACCATCGTTCCAGAGCGACCTACCGGGCGATTTTCGCCAGACCCCGGACATATCAATGGATGCGGACCCAGAAACCGGGGTCGAGATCGTCCTTACAGATGTTAGGGCTGGAGGAAAGCAGGTGATTGAAGTAATAGGAGGTACGAGTCTCTCTTGTCCGATGTTCTCGGGCCTGTGGGCGCTCGCCAATCAGGCGGCCGGGGGCGGACCATTGGGCCAGGCAGCACCCTTGCTCTACCACCTGCCTTTCAATGCCATCACCGACGTGCGGCAGACTGGTTCTGCGAATAACGTCAAGGGGGTGATTTCGATTCCCAACACGCCACCGAAACCGCCCACTATCATCTTCGAAGGTGCGAAGGCTTTGGCAGAGCCGTTGGAAAATACGACGAACTTTGTGACCGCGCTGTTCCAGAGCTCAGTTTCCACCCGCTGGGATGTTTTTACCTTCGGGACAGACTCATCGCTCACCACGGGGCCCGGATGGGACAACGTCACCGGAGTCGGGACCCCGAAAGGGCTGGGATTCATCAATGCAGTTGTAGCAGCGGCGGCATCAGCCGATGGTGCTGTTGCTCACTAAGCGGAGGTTGCATTTTTGACTTCCATCTTTAGATGAAATAAGAAGGGTCGCCCGAATTGGGCGACCCTTCTTATTTTTTCGCCTTCACACACTGGGTACCCTGCGATGACTAGTATCTGTTATCACCCGAGTTTCTACGGTTGCGGTCCATCTCCCTCAGAAGTAATGCCTGCCTCTGATATCGGTACTCCGTCCCACCCGCGATCAAAGTCTCCTCCCATCTGCGCCTCCTTGCTCCTGCACCACCAGGCCATCGTTCCGCGCGCCAAGCGAGTTGAACCTGAATAGGTATGCGCCACGGCGATCATGGTTCGAACGATCAGGATTTCGAAATGATCATCGAAGTCTTGATTGATATCGCGCCGGAGTTCGGTTGCGATGATCCCGGAGGGGTCCGAGCAATGGCAATAAATCCGCATGTCCTCGTCTGTGAGGTAGCCCGGACTCGCAGGTGTCGCACCATTGTGGGCTTCGAGGCCTCGATAACGCCCGGCTGCTGCGTCCTAAGAATCCGCGTATGCGAAAGTGTCTTGCTTCGAAGTCAGGCGAGCCACTCCATATCTGAATCGCGTCCAGGATCACCCGGGCGTTCTTGACCGGCGGGGGGGTGTACTTTTCAAAATAATCTACCAGCTGTTTCGCTCCGACACCATTTCTCGAGCGCTTCAAAGGGGAATCTGGGCGATGTCCCGCGAGACTTTTAGATGCGGGGATTTAACAAGAATGTGACAGTTCCGTGACAAGCCGTCGGTTCGCCAGCGTTAGGTTATGCCTCATCGTTGACTCCACGCGGTAACCGCAGGGCTGAACATGATAGAGTTTCAAGCCAGGAGAATCAGTCAGGGCGCGCGGTTCGGCGAGATCTCCGTTGATTTCAGAAAAATGGAGCTTTATCGGGCCGATCAGTCTATTGCGTTAACCCGCCAGGAGTTCAAAGTGCTGAAGTTCTTGGTGTCCAGGCCGGGAATTGTCGTGTCACGCCAAAAGCTGATAGCTGCCGTCTGGCCAAAGCGGAAACGCTCGAGTTACCGCACTGTAGACAACCACATCGTGAAGCTGCGGCAGAAGATCGAGAACAATCCCGATTCCCCCGTTCTTCTATTAACCGTTCACGGGGTTGGCTACAAGTTTGTTCCTCACGAAAGGATGCTCCCCTTCTGGCCGAGTGTGCGCTGAGTGAAGGGTGGTTAGGAGGGGACATGGAGGCATCAACGTTGACAAGGATCGGAATACAGCTGTTGGCTCTGGGAATTTTCTTGACGGGCGTACAGCCGGCGTTTGGTATTCCCGCCTTCGCGCGCAAGAACGGCCTGCCGTGCTCTGCCTGTCACGAGGCATGGCCCATGCTCAACAATTTTGGTCAGACCTTCAAGGATAACGGATATCAGTTGGGCAACGGCCGTGATTCCCCAATCTACCAGGAACCTACCTACTGGCCCGTCACGTTTCGCATAAACACGTCCTGGCATCGTGAAAACAATAATCGTACAGCTGTGGACATGATTCCCGGGGCCGGCGGTGGGCAGGTGGAGCGGTCCATAACTACCTCGGGTTTCGACCTGAATAGTCTCGATATTGTGACAGCGGGCACGCTTTCCAAGGACATTTCGTTCTTCGTTCAGCCATTCATCAATAGCGGGAGCAGTTCACTGGGAGAAGCCTGGGCCCGCCTGGACAACCTTTTCGGGTCGCGCTGGCTAAACCTGAAAATGGGAAAATTTGAACTGGATGAGCTCATCTCTCAAGAGCGAATCCTTACGCTCAGTGGCACCGGAGGTACTTATTTCAACTACTTCTTCACACCTCTGGGCGATCGCAATGTTTTTCAGGGCATCGGTGGAGCTCAGCTTGGCGTCGAGCTTTCAGGACACTCCGATGATGACCACCAGCGTTACTCGGTATCGGTGCTGAGTAGTAACAACGGTCAAACCGGGTTGCCCACGAACAGCAGCTACGACGTTTACACCAACCTCAACCAGGCTTTTGAGGTTCCCAATCTGGGTATGCAGCGAGTTGGTGTCTATGGATATTTCGGCCAGTCTCCGACGTATTTTCAGACTAGCGGAGGCACACCAATTCCCGGAACCGGCACGGGAAACCGCAGCTTTTACCGCGTTGGGGCTTATGGCCAGTGGTACGTGCGGAAGTTCGATTTTCAGACTTTCTACATGCACGGGCGGGACAACGTGTTTCTGGGAAATTCAGTGGCGGCCAATCAGCCTGCGAACTTGCCACCGGGAGCTACCGCGCCGGAATGGAATGGTGGGTTTGTGGAAGCTCATTACGACTACAATCCGAGACTCATCCTGATCGGAAAATATGAACTGATTCGAATGTCTCAGCAAGCGAATCCCGGCATTCGTAGCAACGCAGGAAATCTGGATGCCTGGACCGTGGGCTATCGATGGTATCCAATCATGAACCCGCGCGCGGGCCTGGCCTGGGTACAGGAGTACGGGCGAGTTCAGAACGCGGGCGCTGCGCCGCTTTCGGGAAAAGATGACATCAGTAACAGTTTTCTGATGGGCTTTGATTTCGATTTCTGACTAGAAGAGGTAAGTATGCGCTGGAAGACCGCCTTGACAGGGAGTGCGGCTTTGGTTCTGCTTCTTTTCTGCGGCGACACCCACGCCCAGGAAAGCCACGTTGGCAAGCTGAACGGGAACGAGAAACGTGGCAAGGCGCTCTACGGGCGCTACTGCATTTTCTGTCATGGGCGGTACGGAGACGGGAGAGGCGAGAGTGCCCCTTATCTTGATCCCAAACCTCGTGATTTCACGAAAGCGGTGTTCAAATGCCGCTCGACGCCAAGCGGGAGTTTGCCGCTCGACAGCGATCTTTACGACACAATTAGCCGTGGCGTTCATGACAGCGGGATGCCCTCGTGGAAGCCCCTTCTCCGCCAGGAGCGCGTGGACCTGATCGCGTATATCAAGACTTTTTCTTCGGCGTTTCAAGAAGAGAAGCCCGGTGCGCCCGTCGAGATTCCGCCAGAGCCACCCAGTTCTGCTGAAAGTATCCGGCGCGGCGCCCAAGTCTTCGAGAGCATGAACTGCTGGTCTTGTCACGGCAAAGACGGAAGAGGTCACGGGCCCTCAGCAGCAGCACTGACCGACAGCAAGGGCTATCCCATTACGCCGTTCGATTTTACCAGCGGGTCGCGGTTCAAGTGCGGTGAGACAGATCGGGATATGTTTCGCGACCTGATCACCGGTCTTGATGGCACGCCCATGCCGTCATTTGCCAGCGCGATGACGACCGACCAGAGGTGGGACGTGGTGCACTATCTCCGATCATTAAGTAGCCACGGGACACATGCGCAGCTCGCGCCGATCTCGCAATAATGAAGACATCCCGCGTGCTCATTTTTTCGGATGCCCAATTTTGAGAAAGCAGGCTTTGAATGAAATCTAAGTTCTCTTTCATTTTCGCATGTGTACTTGCAGGGTTGGCACTCTCCATGTGGGGGCTAGCCGGTTGGGCTTCTCCGGCTGATACACCCTCTTCAGTTAAGGGGACTGTCAAGTTTGCAGGGGCCGCGCCCAAACCTTCGCGCATCGACATGTCGCAAGATCCGCTCTGTGCCAAGCTTCATTCGACCCCTGCAACGACGGAAGATGTTGTAGTCGGTGGAGATGGAGGACTGGCCAATGTGGTCATTTATGTTTCCGACGGACTCACCTCTCACAACTTTCAGCCTCCGCCGCAACCTGCTGTGCTTGAGCAGAAAGGCTGCCAGTACAACCCTCACGTGCTGGCGCTCCAAGCCAACCAAAAGCTCAATGTCGTGAATGCGGATGACACAACCCACAACATCCACCCGACTCCCAGTAACAATCGGGAGTGGAACATGACGCAGCCTCACGGGATGCCCCTTGAACAGAGCTTCGCGCGCGAGGAGATTGCGGTTCCCGTGAAGTGCAATATACATCCGTGGATGAAGGGGTATATTGCCGTCTTCAAGCATCCGTATTTTGCGGTGACGGACAAGAGTGGCAGCTTTGAATTAAAGGATCTACCGCCGGGCGCTTACACGATCACCGCGTGGCAGGAGAAGTTAGGAGCGCAAACTCAGAAAGTCACGGTTTCAGCCGGTGAGGCCAAGACGTTGGATTTCGCTTTCAAGCAGTGAGCGGGGAATCGTTGCCGTACCATTTGAAGCGGGAAAACTTATTGCCCTGCGTGGTCGTCCTGCCTCTGAAGATACAGCGAGCAGACACATTTCTGACAGATCTCGTTGCTCGCCACATCGAGGCCCGAGCGAAATTGCAGCGCTTCTTGGCCATTGATGATGTCGGTGAAAGCCCCGCCGTGGATGTTTCCTACCACGGGGTGGAAGAAACACGGACGCACGTCTCCCGATGCCTCAATCACCGCCGAAACCCAAGGTGCATTACAGCGCGGAGCGACGTTCTCGGCTTGGCCGAGGTAGGCGCGAAAGTGTTGGACGACACGCCGCAATTTCTGAGGAGATTCCACAATAAATCCGGATTCAAAATCTGGACCATGTTCGGCGACCAGCTGCTCGACTTCGGCCGCTAAGTCAGGGAGTTCCTCAGGCCCAATCGCAATCAGGCTGGCGCGATCGGGCCGCCATCCCTCAGCTCGATTGAAAGCAGTGGAAGTAAGGTCGGCCGCTAAGAATGAAACTGAATCGAGGTCGATCTCTTTTGCGGAACGGACGAGTGCGCGAAGCGATCGGCAGTTTGCTTTTTGCACCGTGCAACGGGCCCGAACTGACATGTTGAGACGGATCTGACGCAAGGCTCTAACGCCCTCGGACAATTGCTCAAATGCGTCGCGGACACGCCGGATGTTGTTGTGGACAGCCGGTGGGCCGTCGAGGGAGACAATGACGTCGTCCACACTGTCGGCTACGATTTGCGCTTGGATCTTCAGCAACAGTCCGGCGGTCAGCAGAGTCACGCGGCTTCCCGCTGAACGAACCATTTGCGCCAAGGTGCCCCACTTTTCGTTGAGTTGCGGCTCACCACCAGAGAAGACAACCCATGAGACGCCCAGTTTCCTGAATCCACTAAGTTGTCGTTCGAGGTTGGCGGGGGTGATTTCCTGCGCTTGACGAATGCGCCAGATGTCGCACATCAGGCAACGGCAATTGCATTGGTTGTGGGGAAAAACAACCAACACGGGTAGCGAATGAATCTTGTGCGCCGCCAATAAAGCCGGATCTGTCGGAGGAGCAATGGATACCAGGCCGCTCATAACCGTCCGTCAGGTGAAGTGCGTTGCAATCGAATTAACACGTGATCGCCCAGCGCCCGAACACCTGGCCATCGTGCTACCAATGCATCGGTCCACGCACAAAGTTGCAGCAAGTGCGGATGACGCTGTACCCACGGTTCGAGATAGCTGGGTGGAACGGCCACTCCGATGCCCTTGATAGACTTCAACCTGAATTCGGGGGCAAACGTTTTTGCCAGAGATCTCACAGAAGGATAATGCACATCGAGGAAGGCTTCGTCGGCGACTCTGCCATGCACTCTACCCTTACTCAATCGACGAAAAGCTTTGTTCTGGTTTCTCTGCCCAAGATACCAGACTATCTCCCACAGACAGCAGGGGCCCATCCAACAGAGCAAGAGCGTTGCACCGGGCTTGAGCAATTTGGCGAGATCCCGGGCAAGCTGCCCTAGGTCGTGAATACAGTTCAAGGCACCGAAATTCGAAAATGCTCCATCGAACGATTCGTTTGGAAGCAGCGCGGAAATATCCTCCGCTCGGAGTATCCGGGCGCGCACCAGATCTTGCAATCCGCTTTGCCGGACTCGACGAGCGGTAACCTCGATCATCTTAGACGATGGATCGCAAGCCAGGACATCTATACCGCGTTCAGCCAGGAAACACGCGTCCACGCCAGTGCCGCATCCGATCTCCAGGGTGCGGTCGCCGGAGTGAAAAGCTTGCGCGAGTTCGCTCCACACCGGGGCGCGTTGGGCCCGGCCGATGCTTGATGAAGTAAACGTCTCGTCGTAACGAGCCGCCACCGCGTCAAATGGAGCGGGCAAGACTTGCGGTTGCGTGGCAGACAAGGACATTACGCCTCAGCCTCGCCATGTGTTGCCTGCAAACCGGCACGGGCTTCGGCGATTCCACTCCGTAGCGCCGCGAGACTTGCTCCGTCCGCGTCTGCCTTGAGCCCTAGCCGCTTCAGTTCCACTTCACTGCGAAGGAGCTTGTCCGCAAACTTGTAGAATTGGCGCGAGTGTCGATTGCGGATGCGGAATTCCCGATCAGAGCTCTCCTTCCACAGCTTGAGGTTCTCCACACGATCTGCGACCTCTGAAAAATAAGGCGTTCCCTTGATAGGGTAGGCGACAGTGGTGAAGAAGATGTCGGGGTCGGTCTTCTTGACGTGTTCGACCGTGGCTTCAATGTCGGAAAGCTCTTCTCCTTCGTATCCCCACATCAGGAACATTCCAGTTTGTATCCCAGCCGAGCGGCAGAGAGACACCGCAGTTTGCACCTGCTCCACCGTCACGCCACGCTCCATGGCGTCGAGGATTGGTTGCGAACCGCTTTCAGAGCCGATCCAAACTCGAAAGCAGCCTATGTCGGCCAAGGTTTCAACGACTCGAGAATTGAGTCGATCGGCGCGCGAAATGCATTCGAAGGGCAACTTCAGACCGCGCTGCTTGATTTCGGCGGCGTACTGAAACAGCCAGCCGTGGTGAATGGTGAAGACATCGTCTGCCATCCATGCCATTTGGGGACGGTAGCGGTTGATCAGCCACTCGAGTTCATCGGCAACCGAGGCTGGCTTTCTGCGGCGATGGGTCTTTCCGAAGACTTCGTGGCTACACCAACGGCAGTGGTAAGGACAACCTCGTGCCGTAATGAGCGAGACGGAGCCCATGCCGTGATGCTCACGCCAGACTTCAACATAGCGCGACATGTCGATCAGTTCCCGCGCGGGCCAGGGCTGAGCGTCAATATCTCTGATCTGCTCACGCGGCTTCGTGCGCACTACCGAGCCATCCTGCGCCTTGAAAGCGATTCCGTCGATTTGGTGGAGTTTGTCGACGCTATGCGACTGCAGCGCCGGCACCAATTCTTCCAACGTGAGCTCACCTTCTCCGATTACGACAACATCAGCCCCCGCAGCGAGGTATTCGTGAACATAGGCACCGGGTTCGGGTCCTCCAACAGTCGTCTGCCATCCAAGTTCTTTGGCCACACCGAGAATTTCGACCACAGTCGAACGGGTCATCAAGTTCGCATAGACCCCGAGAATGGAGGGCGGCCCCTGTTTGAGCAGGTCCCACAATTGCTGGCGTGAGGAGAACGTGGAATCGAAAACCTCGGCATTCATGCCCTTTTGACGCAGATGCGAGCATATGTAGAGTATCCCGAGCGGCGGGTAGGGCTTCATGATCTGAAGTTCCTTGGGATCCTCGTAAAGAAAATAGCCGTGAGTGAGAAGGATGTCCATGGTAGTGGTTAACTTGCGAGAACGTTGAGCAGTTCGTCGAAGCTTGTGGCGTAAGTGTGGGCCTGCAACTGAACCAAGCTTTCCTGCGGGTGACTGGTGAAAAGAGTGGGCTTCGGGTTGCGACAGGTTTGTTCCAAATGCATCACGCGGCGCCAAAGAGCGCCCGGTTCGCGGCGCTCATGCCGCTCTTTTTGCACACCTATCGAGGAAGATGAATTCCAGCAATCTACCTGTGCATGCAGAGCATCGTGCAAAGCCCGATAGAACTCATTCGTATAGGCACCCTGGAACATCATGTCCAGATCTTCACTGTCGGACCAGTTGGTCTTAGCGCCGAGTTGCGCCTGCACGCGGTCGAAGAACTTGGTTCCGGGTAGAGGATAAGAAACCGAAACGCCAATGTCGTCCGGCCGTGTGTCACGAACCAGCTTGATCGTGTTTTGAATGTCCCTCCAGGTTTCCCCCGGATATCCGAATTGCAGAAAGTAGCAGGCGCGAATGCCGGCGCGCCTGAGGTTTTCGCGGGCCTTGGCGATCTGATCGACGCGCGTACCCTTCTCCATTGCGTCCAAAATCTTTTGAGAGCCGGACTCAGCGCCCATCCAGACCTCGGCACATCCCGCACGCCGCAAGGCCTGCACAGTGTCGGGCGTCATCAAGTCCACGCGAGACTGTATTTTGAATGGGATGGCCGCATCCAATTTCTCCACCTCGTCGGCAAGCTGACGGACCCACTTCGGACGCAATCCGAAAATATCGTCGGCAAACCATAGGCGTTCGGCGCCGAACTCGTACTTGAGTTGGCGCATCTCTTCCGCGACCAGAGCTGGGGAGCGAACGGAGAACGAATCTCCATAGAGCGGTTTCGCGCACCAATTGCAGTGATAAGGACACCCGCGACTGGCCACAATGTTCAGGGAAAAGTATCCGTGTGCCGCCTTCCATGCTGTTCTGTATTGGTTGATATCGATGAGGTCGCGCGAGGGGAAGGGTAGGTGATTCAGATCGCGCATCAAGTCGCGCTGCTCGGTTTTCACCATCTCTCGACTTTGCCGGTGCAGATATGCGAGGCCCGCAACGCGCTCTAAAGCAGATTCTTCTCCCTTCAAAAGATGGGATACCGCTTCCAATAGGGTCGATTCTGCTTCCCCGAGCAGCACACAGCGAAAACCCTTCTGCAGATAGTCCAAAGTGTGGTCGGAGGAATCCGAGCCGTTCACCAGCACCATCGCGCCAGCCTGGCGAGAGATCTCCAGAATGTGAAAAGCGACTTCGCGCATGCGAGTGAGGCACATCTTGGAAAGGAAATTGAAATTGTCCTCAAAGACAACCACGATTTTTGGACGATGCTGTCTGAGGGCAGCCTCAAAACCTACTTCCGGATCATTCAGCATCGTGTCCCACACCGCGACGGAAACACCGGAGTGGCGCAGAAGAGCAGCAGCATATAGCGTGCCGAGCGGGGGATACGGCTGCATCTTCCGCGTTTGCTTTCTGTCGTAGTAGAGATGATACGAGTGTGTTAGCAGAACGTCAGCCACGCAAGTAGCCCCTCGCTGTTGAAAGTGAGAACATCAGCAGACTTCCTGGGTCTGTTTGGTTAGATCCTGTCCCGTCAGCAGCGAGCGCCGCTTGACAACCTTTTCCACGGTGCGCGATACCCACAATTCCCACGGGAACGAATATCGGTTCTTGCCAATCCGCCAACGGATCGGAGCTCCCAGCGCACGCCGGACGTTTCGCCGGAGCCACGGTATGCCTTTCGTGGCTTTTCGAAGCTGATTGTTCAGCAAAAAGTACTCCAGACTCCGTTTGAGCCTTCGCAACGCTTCCCCCTGCAGCCAGGGAAGCACATTCACGCCCAGCGCCAGCGTTTCCCATTCCTCCAACGACTCTGGTTGGTGCACTCCCATTTCCTTTAGTTGGGGCCATATCGGAATGCCCGGATAAGGGGTGAAAATGTTAGGAGAAAAGCTGACGTTCCAATATTGCTTCGCAATGTCGCTCATGAATCGAAACGTCTGCTGGCGGTGTTCCTCGGTTTCGCCGGGGTATCCCAAAATGATATTGAAAACCACATGAATACCGGAAAGGTCAGCTTTGCGAGCGGTCTCCACCATCTGTTCGACATGCTGAAAGCGCTTGTTCATCAAGTTCAGGACTTCCTGCGATCCCGACTCCGTGCCAAAACCGATGTGGTACACACCACTTTCGGCTAGCAGGTGCACTTCGTCTTCCGACATTTTGGCCAGAAAGTCGGTGGAGGTTTGAAAATCCCAACGGAACTTCAAGCCGCTGTCGATGATTCCACGGGCGATCGCAACCGCACGCTTTCTGTCGACCAGAAAATTCGAGTCAAACAGGGGTACATCCTCAATCCCGTAGCGTGGAACCAATTCGATCAGATCGTTGACCACGCGTTCCGCGGGATATGCGTTGAACCGTCGTTTGTAGAAAACCTGATCGGTGCAGTAGTTGCATTGATACGGACAACCAACGCTGGTGGTGTAGGCCAGCTGGCGAATGCCCGAATGCTTCGCGTAGACTGTATGGTCCACCAGGTCATAGGCGGGCGCCGGCAAGTCATTAATGTTTGAAACTGGACGCTCCGGCTCGTGGATCATGTCGCCGACGTCTTTAAACGAGAGGCCGCGGACTCCGTGCCAGGTTTGGCCCTCGGCGATCCTCTGCACGAGTTCGAGAAGTGTTAGTTCGCCTTGGCCTCGCACAATGGCGTCCACGAAGGGTTCCCGCAGCGTCTGATCCACTGCGAGGCTGGGATGCCATCCCCCAAACACAATCGGCAACTCCGGACGACGCTGTTTTACTCGGCTGGCGACCCGAACAGCTGCTCCAATGTGGGGGCCGGTAAGCATCGATATCCCCAGGCAGAGCGCATCCTCAGTCTCACGCAGAATCGCTTGTTCGTAGTCTGGGGCAATGAGGTTATCAATAATCTTTACGTTGAAACCCGACTGCCTCAGGGGCGAGGCCAGGCAAAGCAACGAGAGCGGAGCTCCGAGTGCGGGACCATCGTAGGGAGGGTAGAAGAGAACGACTTTGTTCTTCGCGGCCAATTGGCTTCAGTGTCCCCTCACGCCAGCTAGGGCTGTTGTGCTAACCCCCTGGAGCCCCAGCCATCTAGTTTGCAAGTCGTTCATCGCCACCAAACCGTCTGGAAAGGTTTGAATGTAAGGCGATCGACACGGCCAATTGTCATGGCAATGTCAAATCCATGTCATTTCTCCTTTAGGTCATGGCCTCGATGTCCGAGATTTTGCAGATCTTTTACAAATCTGAGACAAGTCTCCGCCGTGTGTCTGTACGATATTTCTTTCCGTGGGACGTTCTGACTTGTCATGATCCTTCTCTACAACCCGAAGGCAACCCGATTTCGCAATCGCCGCCTGCCCCTTTCAGTCCTCTCCATTGCAGCTGTGCTGGAAGGCAAAGAAAAATACGCCATCGTCGACGGAAACCTCGACCAGCACCCGACGGAAACTTTGGTGGCCCTTCTCAAAGAGCATCCTGTCGAATTGCTGGCTGTCACTGTGATGCCGGGTCCTCAGACCGTGGGGGCGACGGCCACTTGCCGTCAGATCCGCGCTCGGTTCCCGAATGTCCCGATTGTATGGGGAGGCTACTTCGCCACGAACTATACGGCCGCTAGTCTCAACGTGCCGTACGTGGACTATGCGGTGCGCGGTCAGGGCGAACAGACCTTCCTTGAACTGCTCGAAGCGATCCGGGGACATCGTGACCTGAAGACAATTCAGGGACTTTCCTACAAAAATTCCGATGGGACCGTGTGTGACAACCCTACTCGCCCGATGCTGAGTCCGGGCGACTTTCCCTGGTATCCGTACCACCGCGTGCCCGTAGAGCAATACCTCTTACCTACTTTTCTGGGCCGTCGCACGGCGGTACATCAAGCGAGTATTGGATGTCCTTACCGCTGCAATTTCTGTGGAGTCGTTACATTTTCGGGTAGTCGCGAGAAAATGGAACCGCCGGCTCGAACCGCGCAGATGCTTCGCCACTTGGTCGAGGGCTACGGCGTGGACGCGGTGCAGTTCTACGACAACAATTTTTTCTTGCGCGAGGACCACACTCGTGAGCTCGCAGACCGTCTTGCGCCACTCAAGACTCGTTGGTGGTGTGAGGGCCGAATCGACATCCTCGTCAAATACAGCGATGCCACGTTCGAGGCCCTTCGCCGCGCTGGCTGCACCATGATTTTTTTCGGGGCAGAGTCGGGGTCAAACGAGACGCTGCGGGAAATGAATAAAGACCTGCGCGCAGAGGATACACTGGCTCTTGCGTCAAGGATTCGAAAATTCGGCATCATCCCGGAATTCTCGATTATCTTTGGAAATCCCAAAGATCCGGACGGAGATACTGAGGATTGCATCAAGTTCATACGACACCTCAAACGGTTGAATCCGGAGTCCGAAATCATTGTCGAACACTACACGCCAGTCCCGCAGCGGAAGGAAATGTACGGCGGAGTTGAGGACAAGTTTGAATTCCCGACCAGCGCTGACGAGTGGGCCACGGAACGATGGCAACGCTTCGCCACTCAGAAGGACCCGAATACGCCTTGGTTGAGGCCTCATACTAAAAAGCGCATCGATAACTTTGAGTTGGTTGTGTCTTCCAGATGGCCGACAGTGCAGGATCTGCGTCTACCTACTTGGGGGCGGCTGGCACTAAAAACTCTGAGCAGTTGGCGGTACCGGCTTGGTTATTATTCGGCACCTTTAGAACTTCAGTGGATTCAGCAATTCATCAATCTCCGCAAGCCAAAAGAGGAGAGCCTGTGAATGGTTGCAGACGCGTCGGCAGTTCAGTAGTATCTGACGGCGAACTGGAACCGACGTCCTCTTCGCCCTTCCTCGCCGGCGTCAGCGATGGGTATGAGCGCTGGGCTCCGACCTATGACCATTTTCCGAACCCGCTGCTTGCGCGCGAGGGACGGCATGTCCTCCCGTCGCTGCCCCGTCTTCAGAATCGCTGCGTTCTTGACCTGGCTTGCGGAACCGGCCGCTGGCTTCAGCGCCTCGTGGCGGTGGGTGCGCGCCCAGGAGTGGGAGTCGACCTGTCTTCCGCGATGCTGCGAGTTGCCAACGACAAGAAACAGCTTTCAGGAAAGGTCGTCGAAGCTGACTGTCTCAAGCTTCCTTTCCGGCCTTCGACCTTCGACTTCTCGATCTGTTCATTCGCTCTGGGACATATCCAGGACTTACGCAGTGCCGCCGCCGAGTTCTCACGGGTGATGAAACCTGGATCTGACCTGTTCGTCACCGACCTTCACCCTGAAGCTTACGAGATGGGATGGCGCACCCGCTTTCGCGATCAGCAAAGCGCTGTGGATATTCACACCCTGCCTCATTCGGCAGAGGACATCCTCGGGGCGTTTAGTGCGGTGGGTTGCGGATGTGTCGCTTATGTCAGCCTCCACTTGGAAAATGCGGAGCAACCCATCTTCGCGGCGGCAGGAAAACAGCAGTTGTTCCAAACCGCCTGCAGCGTCCCCGCTATCCTGTTCTGTCATTTCAAGCGGGTTTTAGAGGTCACGGCGAACAAGGGAATGTCATGAACATGCCAATGGAGCCAAGTGCCATTCGATCTGACAGCCTCTCAGGCCTTCGGTTTGCCGATTCCGGAGTTGGCTCTTGCCGTCAGAGAAATGGAGGTCGAGGAAGTTCGTGCTTTAGGGAGCCATAGACTGTTCATTTGCCGGACCCGAGTAAACCAGCCTGAACTCAAGGTTCGCAGCTGTCGTTTGTGCATGGCTTTTCTCAAGCGCGCAGGCAACGCACGCGACCACTCACTCCTGCAACCAGAATCGCTTGATGTCTCTGTCGAAAACTCTGGGTGGTGACGACTTACACGCAAGCATGATCCCTCTTCATGTCGTACCTCTAATTTATTTCTACGAAGCGGAGTTGACTACACCAGAATCGCTTCTGGAGCGCTATGCGACGATTCGTCCCTTCGCGAAGGCGCTGCATACCGAAGGAGTAAGAGTTACCGTCGCGCAAAGGTTCCACACCGATCTGGACTTTTGGGATGATGGCATCCGTTTTCGCTTTTGCGCAGACTCTTGTACACCGGCCTTGCGAAAGTGGGAGATTCCAGCTTCTTTCCACCGGACCGTGCGAGCGGTATGCACACCAGACAGTCTCCCCGGACCGGTTCAGACTGTGGTTCATCTTAATGGCTTGTTCTATCCTCTCCAATTGCGAGTCATGCGCAACGCCCTTCCACCTGATTGCTCCATTGTCGTCCAGCATCATGCGGAGGCACCTTGGTCGGCCTTCGTTCGCCCGCTACAGCGCTGGGGTTTGCGGGCCGCCGACGGGTTTTTCTTCGCGGCGAGAGATCTGGCGACCTCGTGGGTGAACCAAGGCCTGATCTCAAAACGCCAGTCGATCTTTCAGATTATGGAAGGTTCCAACAATTTCCGATGTCAGGACCGGGTTGCGGCGCGGGTCCGCACCGGAATGGTCGGCGATCCGGTCATATTATGGGTCGGACGCCTAATAGCGCTGAAGGATCCTCTGACGGTCTTAGAAGGGTTCACCCGTATACTCCGGCAGGTACCACAAGCGAGGTTGTATATGGCCTACGGGGCTGCCGACATGCTGCCGGCCGTCAGGGAGCGCATCGGGGCCAGCAAGACTCTTGCCGAGGCGGTGACGCTGCTAGGCAGGATTGAACACTCGCGGTTGGAGGATATCTATAATAGCGCGGATTACTTCGTCCTAGGCAGTCACCACGAGGGCAGTGGGTTTTCGCTAGCTGAAGCGATGGCTTGTGGGGTCGTGCCCATCGTAACCGATATTCCATCCTTCAGGGTCATGACGGACGGCGGGCGCATTGGAGCCTGTTGGCGACCCGGAAGCTCTGAATCCTTTGTTGACAAGTTCCTGGCCGTGATGAGCCAACCGCTAGAGCAGCTCTCCCGCGATGCCCAAGGTTTCTTTCAATCGCAATTGAGTTATAAGGCCATCGCCCGCGAAGCAGTGCGTGCGTACCGCGACGCGATAGCGGCGAGGCAAAGCCAGGCATGAAAATTGGCCTCATCGTTCCGGGCGGGGTTGATCGTAGCGGGCGCGTTCTCGTTATCCCCGCTCTACTCGCGCTAATCGAGCGCCTCGCGCGCAACCACAAAGTTGTCGTTGTCAGCTTGGATCCGTACACCGAGCCCTCGGAATACGAGTTGCTCGGTGCCCGAGTCGTAAATCTTGGGTTGACCAAAGCGCGTACGCATCTGTCTTGGACCGTAGTCACGTTAGGGAAACTGATGTCTGCTCTACGAGCTGCGGGTGGTGGATTCGATCTGCTGCATGCCTTCTGGACGTTTCCCCAGGGGACTCTGGCAGTCGCGGCTGGCTCCCTATTCCCCATGCCCGTCGTTGTGAGTATCGGCGGGGGTGAGTTAGTTTGGCTTCCAACCATTCGCTACGGTGGGATGAGGACCCTGCGAAGCCGGATCACGATGTCGGCGACCCTACGCATGGCCAGTGCAGTTTCAGGGCCGAGTATGTATGTCATGCGCTACGCGACGAGGATTCGCCCCGACATCCGGTGGATTCCGACTGGTGTTGACACAACGATATTCCGAGGATCGATCAAACGCACTTGCGCTGAGCCCTGGCATCTGGTGCAGGTCGCAGGGTTGAACAAGGTCAAAGACCAAGAGACGCTTCTGAGAGCGGTGCAGCAAGTGGCCACGGTTTGCCCTCACATTGCGCTCGACTGCATTGGAGTCGATGTGCTGAACGGGCGCGTGCAGGCTCTAGCTCATGATCTTGGTATTGCAGATCTCGTTCGGTTCCACGGGGTCTTGACCGTCGATGAGATCGTGCCCATTTATCACAAAGCGCATTTGTTTGTCCAATCGTCGTTGCACGAAAGCATGGGCGCGGCCGTGCTGGAGGCATCTGCGGCGGGAGTCCCAATTGTCGGAACCAACGTTGGAATTGTTGCGGAAATGGCTCCGCGAGCCGCTGTTGCCGTGCCCGTCAGCGATCCTGGCGCCTTGGCGAAGGGCATTCTAGAACTGCTGGAGGATTCTCGGCGACGCGAGTCTCTTGCCCTTGCCGCACAGAACTTCGCTCGCACCTACGACGCAGACTGGACGGTTGCACAATTCGAGGCGATGTATCGGGGACTCGTCCCGCAGCCACATTAACGCTCTTGCTGGTCGCATTACTGCGTCAGCACTTCGGCGGATTTTGACAACAATTTGACAATTTCATGACGAACCGCGAGGCCCGACAACGCTAGTCTCGAGTGGGTACACGGAATGCGAGTCCTCGATCCTGTTCACAGAATCGGCAGTTTATCCCCGGACAATCCTCCCTGCGAGGCGCGGTTGTTCGTCGCCGGTTCAATCTGGGATGTGAGATCCAATTCCCAAGAAATTCTTCGGGCGATGCGGGAAACGTTCGACCAAGTTGACAGCGGACGCCAGGCAGACTTGCATCTGCGATTCCGCGTTGACTCTTCGGTTAACAATGCGCCCTGCTGGTCGAAGCCGCATTTTAGAGCTCTGGATCATCTGTACTATGCGACGTACGGTCCATGCGACTCGATGCTGGTCGACCAATTGAATCGCCGTGTGATCGGATCATTCTCTCCTGCGGTCGCCCACGATCTGCGCTACTGGAAGCAGACGGTCTTGCCTGTCCTGCTGGGTATCGTCAGCGCATCGATTGGAGTGACTCCCGTACATTGTGCGTGTGTGGTCAAGAGTGGATCAGGACTTCTTCTCGGCGGAGAATCTGGAGCTGGAAAATCGACCCTGGCATTGTCGTTGTCTCGAAACGGTTTTTCTTATCTTTCGGATGACTGTACCTATCTGTCGCGCCCCGGTACGGGAATGCGAGCCTGGGGCCTACCGACTCCGGTGAAGTTGCTTCCCGATGCGGTGAGCCACTTTCCCGAGCTAGTCTCACTCGATCCGGTCTTGTCTTTGAACGGAGAGTGGGCCCTCAATGTGGATCCAACCGAGATCTCCAACGTAGAACGGTGTTTGAGCTGTGTCCCTCGATGGCTGGTTTTCCTCGAGAGAAAAGTGGATTCCCCCCCCCTGATCAAGCCATTGAGTTCCCGCGAGGCCGCCTCCCGTCTGGTGGCCGATTTGGAGACGATGCCCCCCCTCATGCTTGATCAGTATGAATATCAGGTGGAGACCATCAATCGCTTGGTGGAGCGAGAATGCTGGGTGGTGCAGCATAGCTTGAAACCTGAGATGTTGGCACAGCTGTTGGCTGAGATCTGCGGCTCCGCATGAAAACCGCAGCGAAAAATAGCGACCGTACGATGCCAATCGATCTAGTCAACAGATTCGCTCCGACGCACCTGCAGTGCACATTCAATGTGCGCGGGAAGGTGATTTCCTTGGCCACGAATTCTGCAGATCTGTTGAGTCGAATCGCTAACCTG